>Ga0181582_10001628_pt1 | contig 17728 bp, 14 predicted proteins | sample 071ome_32_FD_132438 | JGI IMG/M metagenome (GOLD analysis project Ga0181582, IMG submission 132438) | Coastal salt marsh microbial communities from the Groves Creek Marsh, Skidaway Island, Georgia - 071405AT metaG (megahit assembly) | ecosystem: Environmental > Aquatic > Marine > Intertidal...
AGAAGAAGGAGAAGAAGGAGAAGAAGGAGAAGAAGGAGAAGAAGGAGAAGAAGGAGAAATCGCCGACCACGCCAGCAGACGCTGACCCTGACGCTGTCACGCACATCGTCGAGCTCTTCGCCCCGTGGTCACCCCAATGTCTCGTCCTGGAACCCGTCTTCGCCGAGCTCAGCCAGACGTATGCCACGGAGAAACGCAAGTTCGGCAAGCTCGACGTCAGCCGGTGGCCGGCCATGGCCAAGGAGCTCAACGTCAACCTCAACGGCGCCACGGACCAACTCCCCACGTTCGTCAGCTTCCAACACGGGAAGGAACTCAGGCGCATCCCCCTCGTTGCCGAGTCGGGCAAGGTCTACGGCGGCCGCATCCGCCGACAAGACCTGGTGCAGGTCTTCGATCTTGACAGGTAGTAGTAGTCGGTCACAATCCTAGCCGCCACACGTCAATGTGATCCACGCACAACGCTTTCGGAAACCCCTTCACCTTGCGCATATCCACCACGGAGACATCCCCAAATACCTTCCCGATCTCGGCGATGAACCCGTCCCGCACAGCCCCACTGCGCCGCTCCAGCCCGATCAGCACCTCGGTCTTCGGCCCGCACAGCCGCCGGCACAACCTGACAAACTCGATCGTATCCGGCTGAACACACGCCTCGTTGTCATGGTACGTCACATCGCTTGCAATCACGAGGTCCGGGTAGCCCCCGGAGAAGCTCTCGTTCAACGCATCGGCCTTGTCCAGGTGCCCGCACCCCACGCCCCACTCCAGCCCCATCACCTCCATGTTTTCAGTACACCCGTTGGCGTCTGCGTTCTGCCGCAACAGCTCCAGCACTTTCTCCAGGTCCGTCGCGTACACCTTCCCTGCACCCAACTTGCAGAGAAGCGTCGACAGCATCCCCACGCCCGCACCCAGCTCCACCACGCCACAGCCAATGTACGTGTGCCGCGGCTGACACGCCAGGTACGCACCGAGGATGATCGCGCCGTCCCAGAGACACGCCCCGACGCCGACCTTCTCGTTCGCCAGGGCACGCGGGGCCTGCACCACCCGGAGCGCGATGGGCTCGAGCCCACCGGCGTCGTCGTCAGTGAAGGTGACGGAGAGGGTCTCGGCGCAATGGACCTCCCAACGATCAAGCTCGTTCACGAGCGTCTTGAGCTCCCTCGCCCCGTCCGTCCACGAGTCGAAGGAGAGCGTGACCCTCATGATGATCGGGAATCGGAGGTCGGAGGTGGTCGGGTCGGGTTCATGAACGGCGTCGACGTTATTTCAAAAAACTCCGGGGTGTTCAAAAAAACGCAGAGTACGTCGTCATTTCCCGCTCCCCACGTCCACCCGTGGTTGTATCCATGGCGGGGATGCTCTATAAACACTCGGCCGAGGATCGGGAACGGCTGTTCCGGACAGCCGAGCGCGTGGCACGCGATTTTTCCGCCGGATCAGTCTTCGTGGCAACCGCCGATTCCGCGTGCGCCCTCGCCCTCGCCGGCGACCAGGAGGAACACGAGGACGCGCAAGGCGGTCCGCTGGAGCCGGTGCACGTTCAGGACATGCAGCGCATCCTGGGTGCTGCCGTGGCGTACGTGTCCCGGGCGTCGGCGGCGATGGCGGCGACGTCGACGCCGACGTCGACGTCGACGCAGTCCTCGGCCGCGAATACGGCCTTGTTGGTCTCGCTCGTGTCGGCGCTGCTCCGCAGACAGTATCCGTCGTTTCCGAGGGTGCTTTTGCGATTTCATGCGCATGTCCTGTCTGAAATAGGACACAACGATGATCCGATGGTGATCGAGGGGCTGTTGGGGTCGCTGGCGGACGTGTCGATGAAAATGCGGGCGCTGGGGATGGGGGCGCTGACGGTGGAGACGGCGCAGGATGCGCTTCGTACGCATCTGACGGAGATGACGCAGCACCTTTCGACGGCGGGGGGTGAGATGGGTGAGGAGACGGGGCAGCAGTCGGCTGGGATCCTGCGGGACGTGCTGGCCTACGTGGAGCACAGGCTGTCGGCGTACGTGACTGCGAGCCTGGGGGACACGGAGGAGGAGACGGGAACGAAGAAGGGCGTCTCGTCGAATGTCTCGAGCTCGAGCTCGAGCTCCACGAAGACGACGCTGACGCTGCCGGTCTACGAGGTCGTGCAGCAGCAGCGCATCGCCAGTCTGTTCGACTTGGTCATCGACTACCCAGACAGTCTGCCGGCGTTGGAGGATCTGAAGGTGTGCATCAAGCGTACGCGGAAGTACGGCGTGCTGATCCAGGAGTTTTCCAGGTCGATCATGTCGCGGCTGTTGCACCCGGGGGCGTCGACGTCGGACATCATCCAGCATTACATGTCGACGATCAAGGTGCTGAAGTATATCGACCCGAGTGGGTATATCCTGGAGAGTATCAGCAAGCCGATCCAGCGGTACCTGCGGTCGAGGAAGGACGCGATCAAGAACATCGTCTTGTTGCTGACAGAGGACGACGACGAGGATGGCGGCGGGATGATGACGTTGGGCGGTGGGTTGGACGACGACGTGGCTGGTGGAGCGGTTCGTGGAGGGGTCCATGCGGCGATCGGGGATGATCGTGGGGCCGTGTCGTTGGGGTCGGCTGCGCTCTTTGGGTCGACGGCCGGCGGGGCGTCGATGACGGGGCTCAACCAGTTTTACGAGAGCGACGCGGCGGCGTTTGCGAGCATTAGAACGTGGGCGCCTGCACCCTTGGAGATTGCGAGTGTCGGATGGGAGGCGTCCGAGGGCGGCGGCGGTCGGCGGCCTCCGTCCAACACCGACACCATCTCCCTCCTGACCGACATCTACGGGACCAAGGAACTCTTCCTGTCGGCGTATCGGTCGATGCTGGCCGAAAAGTTGGTCCACAAGATCGACTTTGAGTGCACCAAAGAGCTCAAGACGCTCGAGCTGCTGAAGATTCGCTTCGGCGAGGCGGCCCTGCAGAACGCCGAGATTATGATGCGTGACGTCAACGACTCCAAGCGGCTGAACACCGTGATCCACAATACGACAATGACGACGGGGACGACGACGGGGACGACGACGGGGACGACGACAAGGACGAACACCAGGGCAGGCAGTCACGCCGACGCCGACGCAATCCCAGAGCTGTTCCCGTCTCTCCGCGTGCTCGTCACGTCTGATCAGTACTGGCCGAGCGCCAAGGACGACACCATCGACTTCGCCCTCCCCGCCCCAATCGAAGCCGCGACAGCCCTCTTCGCCGAGCGCTACCACAGCCAAAAGGCCCCCCGCACGCTCAAGTGGAAGAAAGCCGTCGGCGAGGTATCCCTGGACCTCACCATCGGCGACGAAACCGTCGACTTCACCGTCTCGCCGGTCCAGGCCACCATCCTCCTCGCATTCGAGGACCGCCCCGAGTACACCGTGCCCGACCTGGTCGACGCCCTCGGCCTCCCCGAGCCAGTGCTCATGCAGAACGCCATCTTCTGGATCAACGAGGGCGTCATGCGGATCGACAAGAATGGCGCTGCCATGGTTCTGCGGAGAAACGACACAATCACGAGACCGATGACGACGATGGACGTGGACGACGGCGGCGGCGACTCGGACGACGGCATCGACGGCTCCATGGATTACCTCGAGCCCTTCATCGCGGGCATGCTCACCAACTTCGACGCCCTTCCGCTCGACCGCATCCACAACATGCTCAAGATGTTCGTCACAGACCCCCCCTACGACCGGAGCATCGCCGACCTCACCGGCCTCCTCGAGCGCATGGTCGGCCGCGGCGTCTGCGCCTACGACAGCGGCGCAAAAGTCTACCGCCGCGAGCAAACGTAGCAGTCGACGACGTGTTTACATTGTATTATTCCACACGAACCAAACGATTCAGCGTACTATATTGGCTCAGAAAGACGAACAAGACGCGCCACCTGGCAAGCGAGCGAGCGCGTGTGCGGGTGAGTCGGGGCGCGCGAGCGCACATCGGTCGGATTTCAACACTCACCAGGTCAGCTGGGTCGCATGACACGCCATGGCCCGCCACACCCTCCGCACGTCCACATTCCAGCAGACTCTCGAAGTCTCGGGAGCCGCCACACGCACCGCGCTCCCCGCCCACGCCAACAACGACGCCACCCACCACGTGCACGGCTCCGCCACCCACGAAAGACACCCCATATACTTGACCACCAACCAACTCGACCTCAGCACCCACAACTCGACGCCTCCCACCCCTTTGCAATACCACCGCACCCCCGCGTGCACGCTCCGATGATTCGCGTGCCCAGACACGCCATAGTCGTCAAACGTCACGATCCGAAATCGAAGCCCCGAGTCGTCCGAGTCGTCGTCGTCCAGGAGCCCCCACGCCCGAACCGCGTCCCCCACCAGCCCCGCCACGACCGACCGATCCCAAACGACCCCCATCCCGTCCCGTATCCGCGCATCGTCCACCAGACGCACCCGCGTATACGGCACGCCCAGCACACTACAGCTGTGCCGGAGCTCGCTGGCTCGTCGACGCCCGAGCCCGTCCGCGTCACCGTTGGTCAGGCACAGGACGTAGACGGAGCGCGCGGGGCTCGACGATCTCGACGACGACGACGATCCAGGCCACCCGGACCGCTGCAGGGCATTCAGTGTCGGCCCGAAGAACATACACTCGTCGTCCGGGTGGGCGATCACGAGGAGAAGGGCTGGAGAAGGCGCCATCGGCCGAGTCAGTCCGAGTCCGGGCAGCCCAAGTTCAAAAATCGTTTTGTTCGTTTCTTGTGGGTTTTCTGACATTGCATGGCGGTGTTCGTGGACTGACACGACCATATGCATTGAATGGGTACGGATATGCCGACGCCGAGTTCGCTGAAAGTGGCCGAGCTCAAGGAGCTGCTGAAAGCGCGCGGCCTGGCCGTGAATGGGAAGAAGGCCGAGCTGGTGGCCAGGCTGGAGGAGGCGCTGAAGGCGGAGGAGGGGGCGGGAGAGGGCGTGGAAGTGGAGGAGGTGGAGGAGGTGGAGGAGGAGGAGGTGGAGGTGGAGGTGGCGATCGAGACGGCAAAGACAGAGAAGCCGGAGAAGACGACAAAGACGAAGACGGCGAAGAAGCGCCAGGCGAGCGAGGGTGGGTCGAGCGGGGTTGCGAAAGAGGAGGCGGTCGCGGCACGGGAGGAGGAGTTTAATCCGAAGAAGAAGAAGTCAAAGACCAAGGACGGGGCGAAGCAGCAGCAGCAGCCAGAGGCGGCGCCTGCTGGTCCGGCTGCCACCGACAAGAAGAAGGCCCCTTCCTCTGCTGGGGGTGATCTCTCCACGGAGGCTTCCGTGCTTGGGGCCTTTTTCGGAGACGTCGACGGACAAGACAGGCAAGACGGGCAAGACGCCGTCGTCGAAAGCGGCCGTTCTATCGCGGATGTGTACTCGGGTTTGCTGGGGGGCGGCAAGCCGAAGAAGGAGGCGCTGCAGAATCTGGAGTTTTATGGGTATCTGGAGCGGTGCTTGGTGCCGTTGTGTGCCTCGGACGCGTCGCGGTTGGCGTCTGTGCCGTGTGTGATGTCGATCATGCTGATGCTGAATGAGAAGTTTCAGAAGGCGCTGCCGAGCTGGGACGCCGTCACGGGTGAGGGTGCGGAGACTGGTGTAGCGTCGGCGTCGGCGTCGCAGGCTCGTCCGGAGTTTCCGTTTGCCGTCTTTTTCAGGAGTGTGCTGACGCTGCTTCAAGTTCAGGACGAGTCGCCCTCGTCGTCCTCGTCGTCGGGACGCGGTGGTGGGTTTTCGCAGGACGAGTCGGTGGTGGCGCTGACGTTCTTGTCCAACTGTGTGCAGTCTCTGGAGAATGCGGTGGTTCGGGGGCAGGTGATGAAGGCGTTTGGGATCGGGATGTGGAAGTGGATTCCGGAGGATCGGCGTCAGGTGGAGTTGCAAAGGCGTCCCGAGCTGTTGGTGAAGAAGTGGCGGCATGTGCTGAAGAAGGAGGAGAAGTCGCCCGGCGCGGTGTTTGGGGCGGTGGAGACGGGTTTTTTTCCCTGGGTGGTGGAGCGGGCGCTCGACGTGCTCTTGCGGGTGGCTGGTGACGGCGGCGGTGGGCAGGGCGGCAAGGGCGGCAAGGGTGGGCAGGGCGGTGGGAAGGAGGGTGACTTGCGTTTCGTCGAGGTGGCGTTGGGGCTGGTGGTGGACGTGCTGTCGCAGCTGCCGACGAGGCGGTTTGCGTGGACGTATCTGCGGCGGCAGAACGTGCTTCCGAAGGCGCGGTTGGTGTTGTCGAGGGCAGAGAAATTGGGCCATAAGAAGAAATCGCTGATGATTCTGGCGTCGACGGTCGCGTCTGTGGCAAATATGATGGCGGTCGACGTGGACAACCTGACGGGCGAGGTGGTCACCGCGGACGACTCGATGAAGACATTCTACGGGACCACGCAACAGGTTCAGCGGCTGTTTTTCAAGTACTGGGAGAACCTGAAGGATGTGTCGTTTCTCTCAGCGAAGGAGATGGCGTCGCGGGACGTGATGGCGGAGTATTTGGGCCGGCTGAGCGACGCTGACCTCAAGGACCTGGTGTGTGTCCAGCTCAAGCTGGCGACGCCCAAGGACTTTGATGTGTATGGTCGGCAGCTGTTGGAGGACGTGTTTGCGGAGGAGATGACGATGCAGACGTCGAGCAAGCGGGCCGTGGAGGACATGCCGGTCTACCCAACCGAGGCGCTCATCCTCAACCCGTCGCTGATCCCTGAGGACAGGGAGGATATGCTGGAGCTGGTCGCGGCTGTGCCGAAGATCAACGTCCAGTTTTTGTCCCTGCCCGAGTATCTGGAGCGGAACTTCAAGCTGTACTTGACCGAGGTCGGCTACGATGTGCGCCAGCACTTGGTCGGGGTGATCAAGCGCATGTCGCCGCATCTGAATGACGATGGTAGGGTTGAGTTTGCGGGATGGTCCGCGATGGGCGTCGACGTCTCGCAGGCCCCGAAGGTGGTCGACGTGCGGCCGGCCGACATCGGGTGGAACTTCCCGTCGCGGGTGCTGGCCGAGGTGCGCTTCACGACGCGCGGCATGCAAAACCGGGTCAAGGTTGAATGGGATCAGCTGCGTGAGCACGATATCCTGCTTTTAGTGTCGTTCAAGGACGATACCGACGGCGGGATGTTCGACGCGACCAGAAAGGTGGGCGACCTCGAGTACCTGGCGTCGCGGATCAGGCACGTCCGAGGGTGCGAGGTCAAGAGCATCTGCGACGAGGAGGGCGTCAACATGAACGTTCCGGGTGAAGACAGAGAGGAAGAGCACGACGGAAAGCGGGGGGAGAAGGATCCCAAGGGGTTCAAGAGGACCGTCACGGTCGAGTTCGACCCCGTCCAGTACCACAAGGACGAGGTCGCCGGGGACGTGTCGCTGTACTCGTCCTTCCAGCTGATCGTCCGGAGGAACGCCAAGGAGAACAACTTCAAGTCGGTGCTCAAAAGCATCCGCGACGCGCTCATGGACGAGAACGTCAAGGGTGGCCCGATGCCCGAGGGGAAGGCCAACTCGCAGGCAAGCTCGCACGTCACGGTGCTCCCGGCGTGGCTCTCGGACACGTTCTTGGGGTACGGCCATCCTGCCGAGTCGACGAGTCTCGGAGGTGAGGGGGGACTGCCCAGGCGCCTGACGCTGGACTACCAGGACACGTTCGTCAGCGAGCGACACGTCTCCGAGTGCTTTCCCGATCACGATATCGAGTGGAGGGGTGAAGGTCGGAATGCTCCGTTCAAGGTGACGTTCGCCGACGAGGCCAGCCTCCGCGCGGGGCTCGGCGCGCCGGCCCCGGCCGCGTCTGATGGAACCCCCAAGCTCTCCATCGAGGGCGCGGAGGCCGTCTCTCCCATGGCAAACACACAGGTCGAGTTCACCAGAGCGCAGGTGGCGGCCATCACGCGGAGTCTGCAGCCGGGCCTGAGCCTGGTGGTCGGACCGCCCGGGTCGGGAAAGACCGACACGGCGGTGCAGATCCTGCACACGCTGTACCACAACGACAAGACCGAGCGCACCCTCATCATCACCCATTCCAACCAGGCGCTCAACGACATTTTTCAGAAGCTCGCCAGCAAGGACATCGACGTCGGCGAGATGATTCGCCTCGGGCAGGGCGAGCGCCTGCTCGAGACGGAGGAGGAGTACGACAAGCTCGGGCGCGTCAATGCGATGCTCGAACGCCGCATGCAGCTGCTGAACGAGATTCAAGAGCTGGGAGAGAGCATCGGCGTGTTGTCTGCCCTCCCCCCGGGGGCGGAGACGGACCTCACCTGCGAGACGAGCGCGAGCTTCTGGAAGCTGCACGTGCTGCCGAGGTGGGAGAAGTACTCGACGCAGAACGGCGCGTCCGAGTTTCCGTTCCAGGCGTTTGTCGAGAGCAGGGGCTTGTCTCCCGAGCTCGGGTCCGTCTCGCGGATCTTTGACGAGCTGCAGTCGCTGCGGCCGTTCGAGGTTTTGACGAGGCAGAGGGACCGCGTGAAGTACATGCTCACGAAGCAGGCCAAGGTGATTGCCATGACGTGCACGCATGCTGCCATCAAGAGGCAGGAATTCTTGGACATCGGGTTTGGCTTTGACAACATCCTGATGGAGGAATCGGCGCAGATCCTCGACATCGAGAGCGTGCTCCCGCTCACGATGCAGACGGACACGTCGCGGCTCAAGCGCGTGGTGATGATCGGCGACCACAATCAGCTCCCACCTGTGGTCACCAATCCGCTTCTGAAGAACCACTGCAGGTTCGAGCAGAGCCTGTTTGCGAGGCTCGTGCGGCTGGGCACCCCGCACATCGAGCTCAACGCGCAGGGAAGAGCACGGCCCGGGATCGCGGCGCTCTACAGCTGGAGATACAAGCAGCTCCTCAACTTGCCTCGGACCCTGCAAGGCGCCTACGCGTTGGCCAACCCGGGCTTTGCCTACCCTATGCAGTTTGTCGACGTGGGCGACTTCCGCGGGCGCGGCGAGTCCCAGCCGCAGCCGCACTTCTACCAGAACTTGGGCGAGGCCGAATATGTCGTGCTGACGTATCAGTACATGCGACTGCTGGGGTACCCCGCGTCCAGCATTTCGGTCCTCACGACGTACAACGGCCAGGCGGCCCTGTTGAACGACGTGTTCCGCGCCAAGTGCGCCGACCATCCGTTGTTCGGCATGCCCGCGGCGATATCGACCGTCGACAAGTTCCAGGGGCAGCAGAACGACTTCATCTTGCTCAGTCTGGTGAGGACGAAGCGCATCGGGCACGTCCGCGACGTGCGGCGCCTGGTCGTCGCGCTCTCGCGCGCGCGTCTCGGGCTGTATTGCTTCGGACGCCTGTCGCTCTTCCAGCAGTGCCAGGAGATCCAGAGTGCCATGATGCATTTCCAGGGGCAGCCCCCGCTCCTCGGACTCGTCGAGGGCGAGTACGTGGGTATGGAGCGCGCACGGGCTGCTGAGGACGTTCCCGAAGGAGGGCTGCTCGTGCAGGGGGTCGAGAAGATGAGCGACATCGTGGTGCGCATGGAGCGGGAGTGGAGATCGGTGAACAAAGTCTAGAGGGCTTGAATCATGCCATATCTAAGAAATCGATCGATGACAGGGCTGCGATGATGACACATTCGTCACATGAATGACTGTTTACCTCTTCGACAGGCGTCGCAGGCTCTCGATGAACGCCGTCGGCGTCAACAGGCTCGTCCCGCCGACAAAGACGTCCTTGTTGAGCGTCTCCGACATGTGATGGGCGAGGCGCAGTTCGGAGTATGTGAACCCGCCGACGAAAAAGATGAACACCCGCTGAGTGTCCGTGCGAAGGGCGCCAGCCGTGACGCCCTTCGACGGCTTGATCGGCGACGGGATCGTCGACGCAGCGGCGGCGCCCTTGGTCCTGAACGAGGACACCGCCCGCACTCCCCCAGTCCCGCCGCTCCCACCAGCCCCGCCAGCCCCGCCGGTCCCGGAACTTTGCGGGCTGCCGGCCAGGTGGACCGGCGGCTTGACAAACGGAAACTCGTCCTCCGAGAGTCGACAGTGGTACTGCGACTCCAGCTTCTCCTGTCGTTGCGGTAGCCGGTACGTGATCGAGAGAGTGAGGGAGGTGAATCGATGAATCGAACTGCTCAACTTCCCGACGAGTCGACGAGTCGAGACGACGACGACGACGTTTGATCGAAACAGCATACCGCCAAGAGGGGCACGAATCGAGCCAACGAGTATGTGTCGCTGTTCATGCCAAACACGTTGCGCTCCCTCCGCACCGAGCTCTTTTTCCGCTTCACTTTGCCGAACGACATTGACGACAGCGCGCCGCCTTCCCGCTTGCACACGGGCACCCCGAGGTACTCGAGATTGCTCAGGCACCGGACGTCCGCGGCGTTCAGGCGCGCCAGCTTCTGCCACTGCGACTGCCGCGTCTCGTCCAGCTTCTCGAGGTGCGTCGCGCAGTAGCACAGGAGCAGCCTCAGCTTGTCCGACTCGGCCATGAGCTGGTTGGAAGATAGGAACGAGATGAGATCCTTGCTGGTGGCGTTCCCGAAGATCACGTCCTGCTCCAGCGAGCCAAATTCGGTCAGTCGCCCGCCGTCGATCTGCTTGTTAAGCGCGCTGGCGATGTCCACGTGCACGTTGAGCGACCGCAGCTCGTCCTGGTACTTGGGAAGACTCCTGGAGATGCGGGTGGGATGAGAACGGTGCCGAGACGAGTGAGACGAGTGAGACGAGTGAGACGAGTGAGACGAGTGAGACGAGTGAGACGAGTGAGACGAGTGAGACGAGTGACGTGTCGTGTCCTGCGAGCCGCGGGGGGGTCAGCAAACGGGCAGCAAACGGAGAGAAATCAAGAAAAACACGCACCGCACCAGCTTTGCCATGCTCTTCAAGTCCATATCCTTGACGTTCTGGTTCTTCCCCCGCCCGCCGTTCTTCTGCTGCAGCTCGTCGCAGTAGCCGGTGATCGTGTTGGACGCCTCGGCAAAGTGCAAGTGTCGCAGCTTGCAAAACATGGCGTCTTTGTCGTTCAATACGTGCCCTTGGTACACGTTCCTCCCCTCTGTGAGCTCGTCCTCCAGCAGGTCGTAGATCATGCTCTCGTAGGTCCACTCGTGGACGATGGGCGCCACCGCATCCATCCCCCGGTCGACGATAATCAGCTCGCACGTCTCCCCTGAGGGTACGAAGGGGAGGGGAGGGGATGTAGTGATACAAGATGCATGAGGTCGCGGTGGGTGGGTGGAAAGGGGGGGAGGAACAAGGACGAGAACGAGAACAACCGGTGGTGCACCGATCGGAGCACCGACCCAGCCACCGCCACCAACACGAACAACAACGTACCTTCGGGGATCTGGTTGGCCTCCTGGTGGTGCTCGAGCAGCGTCGACAGCTCGACCGCCAGGCGCTGCGTGACGAGCAGCCGCGACTCGAGGCCGTGCGGGTACTCGTGCGAGTCTGGCGGCAGGGCCGCCCTGTACCGAATGCTCGGCATCTCCTTCATGGTCACGAACAGCGATGCCAGCCGATTGGCAATCTGATACATGCCCTCGTCGTACTCTGGCAACAGCTCGGCCCCGTGGCCGTAAAACCGCTCCAGCGCGTCCTCCGGCCCCGTCGTGAACCCCCTCGCATCTGGGTTCATCACGTACTCCACGTTGGCCTCCTTGAGCGTCACCAGATGACTCAGTAGCTGCCCACTCTTCTTGATATCCTCAATCTGAAACGGAGACGGCGCCGTCGTGAAGAACACGTGCACATCGCTACTGTGCTTGTGCCGACTCGTCAGCAGCGCGATATTGGCGTCCGTTGGCGTCACGAAAAAGACCTGAGCAAGGGTAGAGGGGTGAGATGAGCGTGAGAAAGAGAAAGAGAAAGAGAGAGACGGCCGCCAAAGGCGGCCACCACTGGCAGGAACAGAAGTCGAGCCCCCACCGACGTGCCGATCATCACCCACCTTGGTTTGCTTCGTCGGCTTGGTATTGTTGATATTGTCCACCAGCGAAATCCCTGCGGTGAGCGTGAGCGTGAGAACGAGCGTGAGAACGATTCGGGTCGGGGCACGCGTGAGAACAAGAAGAAGAAGAGGGACGTAGTCCATCTTCTTCATCTTCTCCATCTTCTTCTCCTTCTTCTTTCCGACAACGTACCGTAGTCCAACAGATCCGAGATCCCGCATATATTCGACATCACCTGCGTCGTAAACCCATCCAAGTACAGAATCGCATACGACCGCGCGTCCGACCCCCCCTGCACGCTCCCCAGCATCACGTCCAACAGCTGCAACCTCGTTATAATCGACAGCGTCGACTGCTGCACCTTCTCCTTCTCCTTTCCCCCATGGTCACGCCCACGCGGACTCGCCTTCGACAACCCCGACCGCCAAGAAGACATCGACGCGACGAGACAAGACGACGCGGTGCTTCCTCCGTCTCTCTATCCTTCTCTCTATCCGTCTCTCTCTCCGCCCGACGCAAACCTCGATCTCACTCGCTCACTCGCTCACTCGCTCACCAGCGTGTCGTCCTCGCCGATCGAATTTCAAACGCCTCGGCGACCCGGCGACCCTGCCCGCTCGTTGCTCGCACGACCAAACGCTTCCGAGTATACACGAGTATACACACGCCAAACCGGTACGCTCCGAACGGTCTATTCGACGAGAACGAGACGCCTCAGGTCTTTCCAAAAACGTCAAAAAAAAACGAAATTGCGCGCTCGATGTTGCGTGTTTTGACTGTATCCGGGTCGGGGACGGGGCGAGGACGCCTGGGAAGGGGCTCCGTGGCGGGCAAGTCCAATGCGAGCAGTCCGCGTCCGTCTGGCCGCTCGGCCATGCCGTCGCCAGGCAGCCGGTGCGCCCGATTCCGCCTCGACCGCCTCGACCGGATCATACCGACCCCGCCGTCGGCAGGAAAGACCCCGCCGGACGCTTCAGAGCCACCGATGAGCGACGCGGAGAAGATCAAGATGGCGGGGTTGGAGCCCAACGTGATCGAGGACAACGGGATTCTGATCGGGTCGTTGGGGCTGTTCGTGCTGTGGGGTGGGCTGTTGGCGTACGCGTTGTTGCTGTCGCCGAATCAGATACCGCAGTTTGATATGTATCTGTTGCGGAAGTTTCTGAACTTGGAGGAGCCGGACGGGGTGTCGATCAATGCAGTGTTCACGGCGCTGTTCTACGTGATGGGGCTGTGGCCGCTGATGTACACGGCGTTGTTGGTTCCGGCGGGGCGGAATCGGTCGGTACCGGTAATGCCGTTTGTGGCCTTGAGCTATGGTATCGGGGCGTTTGGTCTCTTGCCGTTTATGGCGCTGTGGCGGCCGGACGGGACGGTCAAGGCAGGGGACCTGCCGCCGGCGCCCGCCGACGTGGAGGGGTTCGGGGATGTGATCACGCGGGGAATGGAGAATCGGGTCGTGGCGTACGGGATTCTGGCGGGGGTGATGTTTTGCGTCGTGTCCGCGGCGACGGCGGGGGCGACGGCGTGGCGGGACTACGGGACGTTGTTCTTCATGAGTCGGTTTGTGCACGTGACGACAGTAGATTTCATGACGTTGACGCTGTTGGCGCCGTTTTGGATGGAGAATGATGCGAAGCTGCGGCGGTGGGAGGGGGTCGGGGACTGGCGCATGACCGGGCTGCAGTGCCTGCCGGTGCTGGGGCCGGCCGTCTACCTTTGCTTGCGGCCCGTCATGGAGAAGCGAGATGATGATGATGGAACGTCGTAGGATTGGAGGGGTTTGTATTCGTTCGTATTCGTTCGTATCACGTATCACGTAAATCACGATCAAGCAGCAGGGTGCTGTCCTGTGCTCCACTATGCTCGCGTGGGCAGGCGGTCGTTCGCTCGCTCGGGGAGTTGCCGCTCCTTGTGCTGCTTGCGGTACCTGTTGATGCGGGCCGCCGTGCCGCCGCCTCGCCGCATCGTGATGAACCATGCCAGGTACGAGGCGCAGGCGCCGAGCAGGAGCTTTTCCTTGAGCGTCAGGTTGGCCGCGATGATGGCCGCGAGGGACATTGGCTCTGGTGTGTCTGTGGTGGTGGCCGTGGTGGCCGTGGTGGCCGTGGTGGCCGTGGCCGTCGTCGTCGTCCTCGGCTTGAACTCGATGCCGTCCCTGGCGAGAGGACGAGCGCGTAGCGCGAGTGAGCACGAGCGTGAGTGTGAGAGAGTGAGAGTGAGAACCAGTAAGGGGGGGGGTCAGAACGCGAGCGCGCGCAGAGGCGGCGCAGGGCACATCATTCGTCACCCAACGTCCAAACACAAGACATAAATACGCACCTGGCGAGTTCCACGCACTCGGTCACCTCGTGTGCGGTCCACGTCGGGGCGCTTTCCCTGCAACGGACGAGCAGTCGGGCGATGGTCTCCTCGTCTTGGGCCACAGACACGGTGGGTTCCTCGTAGTCGCGACCGTCGTCGTCGTAGACGTCGACGGTGGAGCCATCGCCTTGGTCGCCTCGGATCCGCGCCAGCGGGGAGTCCTGGGCCCTGCCGGCGACCTGCTCCCGGTCGAGGCCGTGCTTGTCGGTTTCGACGACCACGACGCCGGGGCGTTCGTCGTCGTCGCCGTCCGCTCCCGGGTTGCAGAATCCGCACGCCTTGATGCACGTCGTCATCATGTAGCTGGGATTCTTCGCGCACTCGCCGGCCATGGCCCACTCCTCGCACTTTCGGTGCAGGTTCTGGCAGGGATCGGGCAGGTTGTCCAGGAGCTTGGCCATGCGGTCGTCGAACTCGGCCTCGAGGGCCTTTGCCTTGGCGCACTCGCGCTCCAGCTCTGCGCTCGGTGGACACTTGGAGAGGTGGCGCCGGCACATCGCCGCGTTGAGGATGATGATGGGCTCGATGGACAGGAGGTCCCGGAGGAGCTGCAGCTCGTCGGTGGCCTGGAACGTCGCCGGCGACGGCGGATGCGGGAAGAGGCCTAGAGAAGGGAGAGAGAAGAAGAGGGGGGGAGTGAGGAGTGAGGGGGGGGGAGTGGTTGATACACCCGTTGTTCACCCCACAACGAGAACGCCGACACTCAGCAGCAACTAGAGAGATTCCTGCGACGTCCGCATTTGCGGGTCGAACCGGAACGGGAAAGAAATCAATAAAGAACCATCATCGATATCGATAACACAACCTACCGCCCTGGACGGCCCTGCCGGTGCTCCCTTCCCGGTCGGCGGTCACGCCGTCGAGCTTCCACGGCGGGCAGACGAACGGATCGAAACTGTAGTGCCAGTGCTTGTCGAACGCGTACTTGTCGACGCTCCCGGTGACGTTCCACTCGAGGCCGTAGTGGAGCACGTGCGGCGGCGTCCGCACCTCGTACCCAGGGTACAGCATCATGCCGAGGGGCGTCTTGTGCCAGACGTCTGCTTTGGCGCACGCAAAGCTGTAGCCGTACATCTCGCTGATCCACGGCTTGTCCCCTGGCTTGGTGGCGTACTGATCTCCCTGTTGTCGTTGTGATTGTGATTGTGCGGTTGTGGGTCGGTGAGCGGGGGGCGGGGGCGGACGAAGAAGGGGGCGGGCGAAGAAGGGGGGCGGGCGAAGAAGCGAGTGAGTGAGTGAGATACACCACCCATACGTACCGAGAGCTTCCACGCGTCGGGGTCGGCGCGCACGTCCTCGGTGTATTGCAGCCACAGCGGCGCGACTCGCCGCAGCTGCTCCGTCTGCATCATGGTAAAGCCGCCGGCCTTGTCTCCCCGGCGCCCCATGGGTCCCGCCAGTTCGTCCTCCCGGGGCGTCACCTCCGGCACGTGCTTCAACGCGAGCTCGTTGTTCACCCCGATCATGTAGCCGAAGAACGCCGACGTGGCGAGCGGGCTTGACGGGTCGGGGAGGATCGGCCGCCGCATGATCATGTCGGCGTCGATGATGAGCACGTAGTCCTCCTTGACGTCCGTCTTTGCGAGCCAGTCGATGACGGCCATCGGCTTGTTATAGGCCGGATACTTGTCTCCGGTCCTGGGGTGCACGGCGTAGTTTGGCGCCACGTGCGTCGGCACAAAGTCCCTCGCCTCCGGGGACATGGCCTCCCACTCTTCCGGGGTGCAGCTCACGATCCTCGTGAGGGGTCCGGGCTGTCGGATCTTCCCGTGGCTGTACACCATCCCGATGGACTGCCACACGAAGTACAGCCCGCATTCCGTTGGAAAGGCGACGTGGATGGAGGGGTGGTGGTTGGAGTGGTTATCGCTGCTGGCGGACAATACGGCCAGTACTAGTAGTAGTAGTAGTAGTAGTAGTCGTAGAGCTGCGGTGTTGAGGTGGTGGTGTGCTCGCATGGTGGTTCTTTGAATGAAAACAGATTTCGCTTTAAAGCGCGAGCCCCAGCCTGGGGCCTGGCAGGCGAGCTGCGTCCGAGCCCCAGGCTCGCTCCCATTGTTCCTTCATCCCACGCAAGAATCGTCACGTGAACAACAACAACAACAGCCGAGACTCCCTCTGAGAGACCCAGACAGCGTTGGGTGGTCTCAGACCCACCCAACGCCCTTGACTGGCCAACCGCAGCACGTGCGCCCATCACCTCACCAAACCCCCCATCACGCATCACGCATCGTCAATCACCGCTTCTTGTACGCGCACGCCCGCAGCTTCGGGAACGCGACCGCTCGACCGTCGTCGGTCGCTTTTCTCTCGCCGCGCTTGACAAAGACGAGCTCGAAGAAGTAGCTCCCTTCCGCCACCTTCTTGGACGGCGAGGTGCAGGTGAATCCCAGGGCCTCGATGGCGGCGACGAGGTCCGGGACGACGTTGAACGCCTGCTGGACGGCCCGGCTTGTGACCTCGGCGATCCACAGGTGGCCCCCCGTCCGGAGGATCCTGGCGGCCTCTTCGAGAAAGGTGCCGTAGTCGGTGCCCATGAGGGAGAGGCAGAAGACGCAGGCGTCAACCGAGGCGTCCGGGAGCGGGATGTCCGCGATGTTGCAGACGGTGACGTTGCCGTGCTCGTTCTGGCACAGGTCAAAGTTGTGGGTCGTCCGGTCGGCGAGGGACCGGGTGCGAGATATCTGGGCGTCTCCGCAGCCCAGATCGGCGATGACGCGGGCGCCCGGGGTGCTCTTGAGCCAGCGGATGGCGCGGTCGACCGGCCGGACGGGCCAGGACTTGGTTTGCTGTGAGGGGGGATGGGGGATGGGGGGAGGACGAGTGAGGGATGCGGGTGGTGGGAACCGACCTTCGCTCCCCATGCACCCCACGAGAACCGGCTCTTTCACTCGAGCAGCTAAGACCGTGGGTGGGGTGAACAACACAGGGGAGCGAAGCGCGAAGAGCGAAGAGCGAAGAGCCTGGCCAGGCTCGCGGTCGATACCCACCTCGCGGTAGCCGACGTGGTACTGTTCAAAGTACTGCGGGTTCTGTTCGATCAGGGCGCAGGACGAGTCGGACGTCTGGGTGTAGAGCTGTTCGTTCAGCCACCGGAACTTGGAGCCCTGGAGCTTCTGTCTGAACGAGGCAAGGACGGACGAGGACGAGGACGCCTTCTTCTTCTTGGATGCACTGCATGGGGCATGGATATGGGGCGGTCGTCGCTTGTCTTTCGCCTGGTGGGTGGATTTGGGGCTTTTGTGGTGTTTCCGTTTTGGTTTCTCCTTGTCTTTGTCTTTGGGAGACATGGTGGGAGGAAGGAAAAAATCGAGTGAGGTGAACGGGGAGCGCAGCGACCCGCTCGAAGCCACGAGAGGCCCTCGACACGCCGCTCGTCGGGCTCCAGCAAGGCGGCACCGTGCCGGTCGAACACAGGGTGAGTGCGGGTGGGGTGCGATGAGCGGTTGGGGTGCGATGAGCGGGTGGGGTGAGCGG
>Ga0181582_10001630_pt1 | contig 17723 bp, 17 predicted proteins | sample 071ome_32_FD_132438 | JGI IMG/M metagenome (GOLD analysis project Ga0181582, IMG submission 132438) | Coastal salt marsh microbial communities from the Groves Creek Marsh, Skidaway Island, Georgia - 071405AT metaG (megahit assembly) | ecosystem: Environmental > Aquatic > Marine > Intertidal...
ACCTGCACAACGCCCTCAGAGTCGAGTTGGTCAAGCCCACGCCTGAACTGCTTGAACTTGCCGGTATCGAGTGGCCGGGCCGACGCAAACACTTCCGGGGCAAACCTTGGTATTGCCGGAAACTCGACCGGATCGCCAACGTATAGCGAGTCCCCGATCTGAAGATCGGTGGCATTCACGAGACCGACGACATCACCGGGAAACGCCTCATCAACTGTGCTTCGCTCTGCACCAAACACCTGAGATGCGTACTTTGTCGCAAATGGCTTTCCTGTGCGATGGCAGGTGAGCACCATTCCACGCTCAAACTTCCCAGAGCACACCCGAACAAACGCAATGCGATCTCGATGCGATTTGTCCATGTTGGCCTGCACCTTAAAAACAAATGCAGAACAGCCACTGTCAAGCGCCCTCGGCGACTCGTGAACATCGAGCCGCTCCCCTGCCGCCGGGGCAAGATCAACCAAGGTGTCAAGCACGTGACGGACCCCAAAATTTGTGAGCGCAGAACCGACGAACACCGGTGTCGACTCCGCAGCGAGAAATGACTCGCTGTCAACAACCGCTCCAACGGCATCAAGCAGTTCAACGTCGTCAACTGCTTGGGCCCAAGCACTCCCCTCCTCAGCGGCAGCCTGATCCGTGGAAATCACTTCCTCAGGCGCAATTGCCGAGCCTCGAACGGTGCGGGTAAACCGTGTGAATGCTCCCGACGTGCGATCAATCACGCCTCGAAAATCTCCGGGAATGCCAACTGGCCAGGTTGCAGGCGTCGGGCGGAGACCAATCTGTTCCTCAATTTCGTCAAGAAGTTCAAGCGGTGCCCGGCCCGGTCGGTCATATTTGTTCAGAAAAGTAATGACGGGAAGATTTCTGCTTCGACACACCTCAAACAGCTTCAACGTCTGCGGCTCAATACCCTTTGCGACGTCGAGCACCATGACCACTGAGTCGACAGCAGCAAGCACTCGGTAGGTATCTTCTGAGAAATCTCGGTGGCCCGGCGTGTCGAGCAAATTGAACTGCATTCCTCGGTAATCGAACGTAAGCGCAGTCGAAGAAATCGAGATTCCTCGCTTCTTCTCCATCTCCATCCAGTCACTCGTTGCAGAACGACGGCCCTCACGAGCCTTCACTGCGCCCGCCTCACCGACCGCGCCCGCATAGAGGAGAAACTTTTCTGTCAGCGTTGTCTTTCCTGCATCAGGGTGGCTGATGATGGCAAATGTTCGACGCCGAGAAGCTTCAAAAACTGACTGGGACACGGCGGGCAGGCTAACTGGCCTGTGATACTAGAGGTGTGATGTTTCCAGATCCCCCAAAGTGTTCCTTTGCGAGCGATAATGCCGCGGGTATTCACCCGGCGGTTCTCGATGCCATAGCCGCAGCGAACCTCGGGCATGCATTGGCATACGGCGAAGACGACTGGACACGACAAGTCGAAGGCGAATTCAACGATCTCTTTGGCCGTGAGGTCTCAGTGCTTCTCACCCTGAACGGCACGGGTACAAATATCCTTGCGCTTGCGACCATGCTCCAGCCGGGAGAGTCCGTGCTCTGCACCGACTGGTCACATATCAATGACGATGAGGCTGCCGCACCCGAGCGAGTGTTAAGCACAAAGCTCATCTCAACTCCCTCTGTCGATGGCAAGATGAGCGTCGACTCAATTCACGCTCGAGCTGAAGCTCTCGGAAACATTCACCACGCTCAGCCCGGGATTCTCTCCATCACCCAAGCAACCGAGTGGGGAACGACCTACAGCGTTGATGAAATCGGAGAACTCTGCGAGGTCGCTCACTCGTACGGCATGAGAGTGCACCTCGACGGAGCGCGAATCGCCAACGCTGTTGCCACTCTCGGCTTAGGCACAGAAGGCCTGCGCAAAATGGTGGTTGAGACGGGCGTCGACACCATGTCGTTTGGCGGAACAAAGAACGGGCTGATGGCTGCCGAGGCGGTCATTCATCTCACGCCGTACCCAAAATTGTTGGGCCAGCACCTCCGCAAACAGGTCAATCAACTGGGATCAAAGATGCGCTTTGTCGCTGCCCAGTTTCTGGCCGCCCTTCACGACGACCAGTGGCTTGCCTGGGCTTCGCACGCCAACGCAATGGCCCAACAACTTCACAGGGGCGCAAGTGAAATCCTCGGAGACGCCGCGGGCCCCCCGCCTGCGGTCAACAGCATGTTCCCAGTTCTCCCGAACGAGGCCGCAACAGTATTACGTGACTGGTGTTTTTTCTGGGATTGGAACTCGGTGACGTCGCAGCATCGATGGATGACGTCTTGGGACACCACCCAGGCAGATGTCGACCGGTTTCTTGAGGGTGTGCAATTGGTGATGTCTTCCGTAGAACATCACAATTGACCGAGGCCTACACCAGCATCTACTATTTGTTCTTGGGTCCTGTGGGGGGATCCCTACATCGCATAGGGGGAAGACATGAGCAACGTTCTCGATTTCATCACTCGGCATCTCACAGATGACGAATGGATGGAAGACGCAGCGTGTAAAGGAATGACTCACCTTTTCTTTCCCACTCCCGCAGAGCGCCCACAGACTCGTGAGCGTCGTGAAGATGCCGCTCGGGACATTTGCCAATCATGCTCAGTGAAGTTCGTGTGTCGAGACTTTGCCCGCGACAATCACGAATACGGCTTGTGGGGCGCTGAAAGCGAAGATGAGCGCCACACCGCCGGATATCGGCTCATCGCACCCATTGGAGTTCGCGCCCGACAGTCCAGCTGACGCTTGTGGCCACTGTGCCAAACTCTCACGCTTCAGTCGTTGTCGTCGGCAGCGCGAATGTAGACCTCGTCGCCACCACACCACGACATCCCCTGCCCGGCGAGACCCTCATTGGCTCTGACTTTCACGAATACCCCGGTGGCAAGGGGCTCAACCAGGCGGTTGCTTCGGCGAGAGCAGGCGCCCGAACAGCGTTCATTTGTGCGGTCGGTGATGACGACGCAGGTAGGTTCCTGCATTCCATTGCAAGCGGCGAGAGCCTCGACCTCGCAGGAATTCACATCTCGCCGGATGAACCGACAGGAAGAGCGCTCATCGTTGTCGACCACTTAGGTGAAAATTCGATCATCGTGGTGCCTGGTTCAAACGCTGCATGTCCGCCAGCAACCAACATCGGCCCCTCTGACGTCGTCCTCGCTCAACTTGAAATACCGATCTCGGCGGTGACCAATTCATTTATTGCTGCGAGGGAGGCCGGAGCGATGACCATTCTCAATCCTGCACCTGCAGCCGAGCTCAGCGCAGAACTGCTGTCACTGTGTGACATCGTGATTCCGAACGAGCACGAAATTGAACTTCTCGGCGGAGTGTCGAGATTGCAGGAAGCAGGCGTCAAGACTGTCATTGTGACAAAAGGTGCTGCCGGAATAGACATCTACCACGAGGGAGTGCGTGAACAACTTCCCTCTTTTCGCGTGACCCCGGTCGACACCACCGGAGCAGGTGACGCGTTCTGCGGGTCGCTCGCCGCCTCGCTAGCTGCCGGACATGAGCTCAACGACGCTTGTCTCCGGGCACTTGCCGGTGGTGCTCTCGCTACGACAACACATGGTGCCGTTCCATCTCTCCCCTCTCAAGATGAGATCGAGTCACTCATTGCTGCTTCGTCATAGCGACTCCGCACCACCCTTCAAGAACCAGGTCCTCCACGAGGCGGCAACCCTCAGCTGTGTATCGGTTAATCACGTCTTGCCTTCGATCGATGTGAAGGCCAGACAAAATAATGGTGCCGCCAGGTTCCACCGATCTGACGATGGGATCACACAACTCGAGTAGCACCGGGGCGAGGATGTTTGCGGCAACAACATCGAACTGTTCACCATTTGGAACCGTTGAGCCTTGAAAGAATTCAGTGACCTCAGAAACCCCATTTCTTTCGGCATTACGCTGCGCAACGCCAACAGCTCCGATGGCTCGATCGATTCCAACGACGCGGCGCGCACCGAGCAGCGCAGCGACAATTGAGAGCACACCTGACCCTGAGCCCATGTCCAGCACTGACGATTCGGGTGCCATCAAGCGACATAAGATGTCGGCAACGACTCGCGTCGTCGGATGGTCACCGAGTCCAAATGATTCTTCTGGATCAATCGAGACAACAAACGGAAAATGTTCCTTCTCACGAAAATCCATCCATGCAGGAACAATGGCCAACTTCTCATTGACCACCACTGGCTCGGAATAGCGCTTCCACGTATCGCTCGGTGTGAGGTCAACCATTTCAACCCTTGCCTGCCAACGATCTCTCCATCGGTCAACAAAGGCCGAGCTCGCAGCGCTGTCGCCGAGCACCGCCCATAATTCAATGGCGTTACCGACGTGGCGCTCCTCTATCGCCCGGGCACCAGACTGGCGAAGAGCATCTGCTGCGAGATCAAAATCAGCAGCGTCAACAGTAAGCACAACATGTGCTGCTTGTGACACTCCCCCAGATTTGGGGCTACCCATCGATTCGCCGGAGCTCCTTCCGGAACCGCATGCCTCGTTCGACGTACGAGTCGGCCGCGAGCCCGATCATTGAGGCGTCCGCTCGCCCCTCCTTAATCGTCGCTGGAGAGCCAACCGCTAAGGCTCCTGACGGCACATCAACGTCATAGAGCACAACGGAGTTGGCAGCCACGATTGCTCCAGGATGGACAACAGAACGATGCAACACCATGGCACCATTGCCGACGAGCGAACGATCCATGATGGTGCAGCCTTCGAGATGCACGATATGTCCAATCACACAGTCGTCACCGACGATGGTGAAATCAGCTGGAGTCGTGTGCAGCACTGCGTTGTCTTGGATGCTTGTTCGGGCCCCAATACGAATTTCGCCGTCATCTCCTCGAAGTACAGCGCCCGGCCAAATTGACGAGCCTGGACCAATGGTGACCGACCCGATGACCACCGCTTCTGGGTGAACGTAGGCAGATTCATCAATTGTGGGAACTTGATCTCCGAGTGCGTAAATAGGCATCTGCGCACCGTACCGAACAATACGGAAGTGACACGAATCTGAATTCTCACATCCGATTCTCCACGATGGAACAGGTCGCGCAGTCACGAACGGTTCCCGAACCCGATACCGTTTCTGCCCATGTCCCGACGGATTGAAATCGAACTGACGAGTGCACAAGATGACGGCACCTGGACCTGGCGTGCTGCTGGAGCAAGGAATCCAAAGGGGGTACTCGACGGATCGGTGCTACCAAGTGATGCAACTGTTGGGAAGGTCCTCAAAGTTGAGGTCGTGCAGGGTATCGACGGCATCACTGTGCAGTCAGTAGTTGGAGGACGACAGCGATCGGCATCAAGTGAAGTTCTCGAACTCCTCGGCGGAGCCGACTTCGATCCCATCGTTGAGACTCGAGCGAAGAGAGATCGCCGTGAGGGTGGTCGCGGTGGCGGCCGTGATCGTGGACGCAATAACAATCGGCGCCGGCGTGACGAGAACGATGGCGGTGAGGGCTCAAGCCGTCGGCCTCGCCGAGATAATCAGCGGCGGGGTCCTCGCTTTACTCCCCCTCCTGAGTTGCCTCAGCGACCAAAGCCGAAGCGCCTTAAGGCACAGCGCGCTCACCGCAATGAGGTGCTGGCAGGTCTTCCAGAAGAGCAACGGCCAATCGCTGAACTCGCACTTCAGGGAATGGCGGCAGTGCGCACCCGCCTGAAAGCAGAAAACGAGAAGGCAACTAGTGAGGGCAGAGCAACGATGCCCGAAGCCTCTGTCTTGCAACTTGCGGAAAAGCTCCTCCCCCAGCTTCGTGTCGCCGAGTGGTATGACCGAGCCGAGGCAGCGAAAAAGCTCGCCGGCGATATTGACCTACGTGATCTTCGATCGGTGGTGGCGGCGAGCGATGACCCCATGGTGGCTCGCGACAAAGGTACGCGGGCTCTGGCAGACGAACTGCGAGAGCTTCTGCGCACCCGCCAAGAAGAGGAACTCCAATTGTGGTTTGGCGACGTTGATGCTGCGCTTGCTATTGGTCGAGTGATTCGAGCGTTACGGCTCTCTTCGCAACCTCCGAAAGCCGGTGTGCCGTTCCCGGCCGAAATCTCGCAACGGCTTGTCGACTCGACGAATGCAACCTTGACTCCTGTCGAAACCGCAGAACGCTGGATTGCAGTGCTCGAGGCAGCGGCCTTCTCGCCCATACATTTGCTGATTACGCCGATGGGGCTACCTGAGAAGATCACCGACGACCTCACTGCAACGGTAACGCGACTCGCACCTGCCATTCCTCAGGTTGCGGCGCTATTCGGAATTGAAGTTGAAGAGGGCGCCGCCATGCCTCGTCCCCTTCGCAACAACCCTGCGAAGGAACGTCGCGAGAAGAAGGCTGCGGCGAAAAACCAACGACCAAAGAGCGACAAAGCAAGTGCCCCCACTGAGAGCCCGTCTGAGCCTGAAGAGACCACTTCAGAAGCAGATTCTCCAGTAGATGACACGACAAGCACTCAGGTCGATCAGCCAGAGGCAGCTGTCGAGACAGAGACGGCGGTTGAGTCAGAACCATCTATCGAGACGGAGACTGCGTTAGAGGCTGAAGAAACATCCACGGAGGATGACTCGGCCACTGAGCCTGAACCCGCTCCAGAAGATGCGGCTACCGACGCCGATGACCACGCATCTGGTGAGTCCGAAGCGACACCTTCTGAAAGCACTGACGACAACGTCTGACTCGCAGACTGCTGACCTCGGTCTCCTACCATCGGGGCATGTCAGAAATCGTCACTTACGAAGTTCAGGGACGCGTAGGCGTCATTACTCTCAACCGGCCCGACGCTCGCAACGCAGTCAATGGCGACGTCGCAAACGGCGTTGAAGCAGCAGTCGATCAACTGGAGTCCGACGAGAACGTCTGGGTGGGAATTCTTACTGCGAACACCGAAGGTCAAGAACGTCCAGTGTTCTGTGCCGGTGCCGATCTCAAGGCAATCAACGAGGGCCGAGCAAATGAACTCGGAACCTCCCGCGGCGGATTCGGTGGTTTCGTCTACCGCGACCGCAAGAAGCCGGTCATCGTCGCAGTTGACGGACTTGCGACCGCCGGTGGTTGTGAGTTGGTCCTCGCGGCTGATCTTGTTGTGGCAACCGAGCGTTCAGCATTTGGGCTCGCAGAAGTAAAACGAAACCTCATTGCTGGAGCGGGCGGTCTTTTCCGACTTCCGCGGGCAATTGGCCAGGCAGCTGCGATGGAGGCAATTCTCACCGGAGAGCCGATCCCCGCGCAACGGGCATATGACCTTGGTCTCGTCTCACGCCTTGTTCCCGCTGGCGAAGCGCTGAACGAGGCGCACCGGCTTGCAGAGGCCATCACGAACTCGGCTCCTCTTGCGGTCTGGGCAAGTCGAAAGGTGGTGCTTGCATCAGCTTGGGCCGATGACGAAACACTGAAGAAGATGACAAACGATGAATTTGCACATGTGTTGTCGTCTGAAGACACCAAGGAAGGCCTCACGGCCTTTATTGAAAAGCGTCCTCCTAACTGGAAGGGTCACTGAGGTCAACTGCAACGGTGATCGCCTTCGCGGTGATCGCTGCTCGTTCGTAAAGGTTTTTCGTTTCACGATCGCCTGGCAACGCGATCGCTTCGAGACGGCGACCGCCGCGTTCTTTGGCGATGCTGCGAGCTTCGTCAACCAGCGCATCGCCGCATCCGATCTCGCGGGCGCCAGGATGCACGAATACTCCCTCAATGAATGAAACCTCGCCGGTTCGCATACTGAGAAAGCCGACCGGGACGTCATCAATCAGAGCGACAAGAGTGACATAGCCCTCCACAAACCATTGCTCGGCGCGAGCAGGCGTCACTTCGAGTAAACGCTCTCCCCCACGCTCATCGGCGATGCCGCGCCGAGCCATCTCCTCAAGATTCGTTAGTTCCGCAACGTCAGTCGGTTGCGCCAGGCGAATGCGTGGCGCCGTCACCCGCTGATAATCGGGCAATCATCGTCACCCACCGGACACGTCGGAGCACCGCTCCTCACAAGCAAGAAACAACTCGGACAGACCTTTTCGTCAGATCGCTTTGGCTGCACACCATCGACAGCCTCGGCGCTGTTGTCAACGAGGACGGGAGTCTCCTCCTCTTCCTCTTCGCCGTCTTCAACGGTGACCATTCGATCTTTCAGGATGGTGTCGAGGTCAGCCTCAACATCGTCTTCGTTGACAAGGTCGTCATCGTCGTCCTCATCTTCTTTTGACTGGCGACGACCATTTGCACTTGAGTCATCTTCGTCGTCATCGTCGTCATCCTCGACGTCGTCCACAATCTCGTCATCAGAGTCTTCGAACTCACCGTCCTCGTCCTCGGCGTCAGCGTCAAACTCCTCGTCGTTGATGTCATCGTCTTCGACTTCCTCGTCGACGTCGTCCACAATCTCGTCATCTGCCATGGTGGCGATCCTTCATTTGTTGGGGGTAGACAGGTCGAAGGATGTTACGTCATTTCGTCCTGTTGCGAGTGAATCTACGGGGTATTTCTTCGGTTCTTGACCGCTATGGGGCGCACCCTAGCGTTCCAACACGCGCCGCGCCTCAGCGCGACGTTCAGAATCTAGACGCTCGAGGTCAGGTGCCTCAGTGGTCAGATGGGTCATTGAGTTCGCTATCGCTCTATGCCCGGCCTCTTCGGCGATGAGGCGATGCATTTCCAATACGACTCTTCGATACGAAGGGTGGCCTTGAGGGGACGACCGCAGTTCTATGAGATGAATGGCTTCGCGCGCATTGAATTGCATTGAATAACGAATGCGATATGCCATCGCAACGGCATACGACGCTTGCTGGGCGAAATCAGGCTTCAACATGTCGTAGAGGGCGGCAGACCGCTCCATTGATTCATCGAAGAGGTGCCTGACTCCGGCCTCTTCAACAAGTTCTGGTCGAACGAATCCGTTGTTCGGCGTGAGGCGCTGCCAGTCAATCGTCATCAGGCGATGTCGTTGGAGGTCACGGAAGCCTCCGTAATCGCTCAGCACGTCGAAACGGTAATCGAGCCGTTCAAATGACCGTCCTGGTTTGTGACGCCGATTCTGCCGGTCACCGATCGCCGCTGTCAGCAACGCTGATCGTTGTTCGTCACTCAGAGAGGAGACTCGCTCTTGCAATTGTCGTTCTGACATCGAAGAATGCGGGTAACAAATCGAAGCGAGCAGCTTCTCTTCCCCACGTGGGTCGAAGTCGACGAGTTCAACTTCCGGAGCATTATCGACCGGTTCGGAACCGAAAAGGCTGTCGACGAGTTCTTCGGTCTGAGAGTTGATATCGGACAGGTACGCCGACCACGCACCACCGCGCTCGGGCACATCGACCCGGCGGAGAAAGCTGGGAATTACTTTTCGGAGTTCCACCAGCATTTGGTCGGCATATTCACGCGCTTCAGGAAGTGGATGAGCCCGCATTCGCAGCAACAGCGCCTCAAACGCCTGACCGCTTCCGTAGATGCCAAGATTTGATGTCGACGCTGCGGGCAGCATCCCTCGAACTGCATCAAGAGCCTTTGCGCGGGTTGCCTGTCGATAGACGAAATCGCTGTCACCGACACCTTGAGGCACAACGCGACGAACGTGTTCGGTCACGCTTTCGAGCGCGGTTGAGTAGGCCTCGAACATACGGTCCATCTCACTGATATATCGAGTTCCAACTCGCGACGCGAGCAAATGTGGGTCACGGTAGTACCGGAAACGCCCACCGAGCCGAGCGTCGTATGCGATATAGCGAGTGCTCTGCTCGAGGTACGACATCAAGCGACCTCGTTCCAGCACCTTTGTCAACAGGTTGGAGGCCTGCTCACACGCCAGGTGAACTCCGCCGAGTTGAGCCACAGAGTCATCGCCATACTCGACAAACACTCGTTCATACAGTTCTTCTGCACGCGCTAATCCCATCGTGGCATCGACGGACGCGTCACCTGAAATATCGAGATCTCCCACAAATTCATCGAGAAAGAGACGTCTCAAACTTTTGGGGCTGCGGCTGTACCGAGCAAAAAGAGCTCCCTTCACCACCTCAGGAAGATTCACCAGCGCAAAGACCGGCTGATCGAGGTTGGTGAAGTACCTCCGAAGAATGTCAGCTTCAGATGGCGTGAACTCTTCGGCCACGTAGGTCACTTGAGCGATGCTACGCGGACGCGTGTTCCTCAGCGCGGATCATCTCAATATCTCAGATAAAAATCTCACCGGCATCGGCTACCACTCGGAGTTCAAGGTCGCCTGTGAACTTGAGATCGACTCCATCGACGATGATCTGCTCATTCGGTTCAACGGTAAGGCAAAAATTCGCCACCGACCATACGCTCAACGATGGATGCGGTAGGTGTGATCCTGATTCGGCCCTCTTCCACGCCAATCGACGCTGAAAGAGTCTCATGGAGGCGTCAACCTCGAGCACATCAAATGTGCCGTCGTTTGGATGTGCCCGTGGACATGGTGTGACCCCTGAACACTCCCCGCAGTTTGTGACGACGACTACTCGGCCGCGCCAACGACCAAATGGCCCACGTTGAACCAAGCAGATGTTTGCGACGGACACCGCGATTCTCGTTTCTGAAGCTGTGTCGACCATCTCAACGAGATCGATCGGCAGGCGTCGTGTGACCGTGTCGCCAACCGGCGATCCAAGCGTCTGGTGAAGCGCCCCGCCACGCACCAACACCATACGCCGATCGTCGAGAGCTTGGGCGACATCGCGGTCAGTGAATACCGTTTGTGTACCGACTGGAGCGGATTCAACCGCCTCTCCCCACTCCTCACCGATGCGAATCGTCATCAGATCTCATCTTTCACATCAGGTTCATCTGCGTGCTCGACAACCGAGGGAGAGTCGACTCCTGCGATATCAATCACGACACCGCGAGTGCAGTGAGAAACAGCTTCTCGGGCCACCCTTCTGACATCTGGGTCAGAAACGACGTCTCCAATTTGTCGACAAAGATCAATAACTTGCCGGAGGTTTCGAACGATGTCACCTCCCGCAAGATCACCATCGTCAACAAGGTCAGCGAGCTCAACTCCTGAACACCACCCGTGGGCAATGGCAACGAAGCCTGCGTCTGGCGGTCGATGTACAGCCAGACCAAATTCACCCTCAATGGTGTCGATCTGGAGGCTGATGCTCTCGAGACGTCGGAACCGCTCTTGGAGCTCTCTCGTCGGAAACCACGGAGGTGGAGGCTCATCGATTCCTCGATATTCATACACAATTGCCGAGACAAGCCCGGCGAGCTCGGCGGCCGACAACCCGTCGAAAAGACCAGATCTGAGCCCTTCGACGACGAGGAGGTCCGATTCATGAAAAATACGTGACAGGGTCTTTCCGTCTTTGGTCAGTACCCACTCATGTTCTTTGAGAAAGCCCATTTTCGACATCACCGATACGACTCCGTCGAAGTCTCTACCGAGTGATCCACGTCGAGAGGCGATGTCTTTCTCGAGTCGTTCCAGTTCTTTTGCACGGCGATCGGCATCTTCTGCCGCTCGAAGCCGGGTTTTGAGGTCAGGATCCATCTCTACGGGGTGCACTTCAGAACGTGGGTCGGCGCGAGACCCATGAGCCTGCGGGTGGCGAGCGCCTTCGGGTCGAAGCTTCGCGCGTTTCAAACGTCGGGCGGCTTCCTGGCGGAACTCCTTTTTGTGTGGTGTGAACGAGCCGGGCATCACCACGGTGCCAACCACAGTTCCATCTCCAACAAATTCTTGCGACGTCATCGTTGCGAGTTTTCCGCTCGCAGTGACGACTGAAAGGCGTAGGCCATTTGAGCGATGAGCAGTTGCTGCGATGACGACTGGTCCCCGGTACGCGCCAACCGCCGAATAGACGACGTCACCTGGGCGAAGATTGCTCAGATCGACTGAACTTGTTGCGGTACCGTCCTTCATCTTTTGTTGCAGAGAGCGATATTCCTCGATGTCTCCAAACGGACTTCTCGACTGCTCGCGACGGTCGTTGTACTCGGTACGGCGGCGCGCTAGTCGTGCCTGCAGCCGAACAACATCGTGGTCGCGCTGATATTGAGCAAACGACAGCATGAGCATCTCACGTGCTTCCTCACGGTTGCACCTACTTACGAGGTTCGCCACCATGTTGAACGTCGGCCTGAACACCGAGCGAAGGTTGTAGGTCGAACTTCCTGCGAGTTCTGCGACTTCAGAAAAGCGTACGAACGGGTTCCACAACACGACGGCGTGTCCAACCTCATCAAGGCCGCGTCGCCCTGCCCGCCCGGTCAATTGAGTGAATTCGCCTGCACTGAGAGACACGTGATGGTCGCCGTTGTATTTCGTTGTTTTTTCAATAACGACCGACGATGCCGGCATGTTGACACCCACGGCGAGTGTTTCAGTCGCAAATACGACCTTCAGCAGACCAGAAATAAAGGCGTGCTCAACGATCTCTTTGAAGGCGGGCACCATTCCTGCATGATGTGGCGCAACACCCGACATGAGTTGTTGCACGAACCCATCGATACCGAGGGCTGAAAGGTCATCGGAGGAGAAATCCTCGAGTCGAGCATCAACAATCCGCATGATCGCGTTTTGCTCCTGTTGCGAAATGAGTTGTATCCCGGCTTGAGCCGCCATCGCAGCGGCTTCCTCACATTGACGACGACTGAAAATGAAGTAAATCGCCGGAAGCATCGCCTTGTCATCAAGCGCATCAACAACTTCAAGTCGTGTTGGCGTAGCGAGTTTTCGCGTGCCCCCAGTCGGGCTACGGCGGCTCTTCCCCGACCAACGATGCCTCACCCCTGATTCGTCAAGTCGCAGGGCGTCTCGATTGAGAGCGCCCCCGACAAAGGTGGGAAACAGATGCAGACGCTCGTTCGTTTTGTCGAACACCATGTAGTGGTTTTCCAATGGCACCGGGCGAGTCGTTTCGGTGATGACTGCGGTTCGGTAACGAACCTCGGTCATCCACTTGGCCAGTTGTGGTGCATTGCTCACGGTGGCTGAAAGGCAAACAAGACGAATCGGCCGCTCGAGATGAATGATGATCTCTTCCCACACCGGGCCGCGGTACGTGTCTTGTAAGAAATGCACTTCGTCAAGGATGACGTAGCCAACATCGTCGAGGGCAGATGAAGCTGCGTACATCATGTTGCGAAGAACCTCGGTGGTCATGACCACCACCGGAGCCTCGGGTTGTATTGCAACGTCACCTGTGAGAAGCCCGACCTGCTTCTCGCCGAACAGTGCAACGAGATCGTGGAACTTTTGGTTAGACAGCGCCTTCAGCGGTGTCGTGTAAAACGCTCGTTGCTGCTCTCGCAACGCCGTCGCAAGCGCATACTCCGCAACGACGGTCTTTCCGCTCCCCGTCGGAGCCGCGACGACGACGTCATCTCCCCGAACGATTGCATCGCAGGCTTCTCGCTGGAAACGATCGAGAGGGAACGCGAGGCCCTCCGAAAACCATGTGTGGTCTACCCTGCGGTCGTGAGACAGCTGCTCAGTCAACGCTCTCCCCCGCTGCTTTTCGTCGGCGAGTGAAGAGTGATCCAATACCGATGGCGGCGAAATACAGCAAAATCATTGGCAGTGAAAGGCTTGCGAGTGACACAGGGTCGCCCGACGGTGTGATAGCGGCGGCGATAAAGACAATGCCAACGATTGCGTACCGCCACACACTGAGTAGCGCTCTCGGAGTGAGCACCCCAATGAGCTGCAAAAAGACAAGAAGCACGGGCACGGTGAACCCAATGCCGAATGCAATGACCATGAGTGTTACGAGCCGGATGTATGAACTCACCCGGAACACTTGATCGACACCTTCACCTGACCATTCGATAAGGAACTCGATCGCACGTCCCAATGTAGAGAACGCCAGGAGCCCGCCAGCCGCGAAGAGCAGAACGGCACTCGAAATAAAGCTCAATGCATAACGTCGTTCATTTTTGTGCATCGCTGGAACGATGAACTTCCAGATATGCCACAAAATCACCGGGAGTCCGAGAATGACGCCGCCGTAAGTGGCAATCCTCATTCGGGTGGTGAAACCTTCGACTGGGTCCATGGTGAAGAGGTTCACCGCATCGAGCGATGCATCGTACGACAGCCCACAAAATCCGGGCTGACGACGTCGACAAAGTTCAAGGTACGGCTCAGTGAGAAACCGCAACACTGAGTTGTAGGCAAAGAGCACGACGATCGCTCCAGCCGCCACCGCCAATGCCGAGCGAATAATGCGTGACCGGAGCTCGGCAAGATGGTCCATAAGACCCATCGTTCCGTCGGACGGAACGTTTCGCTTCGACCGCCGAGGGAACTTCATGATGGAGGCTTCTCTCCGCCTTCAGTTGGCGATCTCAACGGCGCGTCTTCGGCACCAGAGGATTCAGTTGTGGCAGACCCACCGGTTTCAATGCCATCGCCTACCGCACCTTCTGGTGAGCTCGCGGCAATCGTCTCGTCAAGCGACGATTTCACCTCTTCAACGGGTTCAGAGACAGCGGTACGAAGATCGTCAAGTGGCTCTTTTACCGCGGACTGAAACTCCCGGGTGAAGCCGTCACCCATCCGTCGAATCTGCGCGTACATTCGCCCGAACCATCGTGCAGCTTCAGGCAGCTTTTCAGGGCCTAATACCACTAGCGCAAGAAGCGCAATGATGATGAGTTCGCCGCCCTGCAAGTTGAACACCCCAATAAGTCTACGAGCATGACAGCATGGCGGCAGTGGAGCAGCAACGACTTCCAACTCTCATCGATACGACGGTGTTGTTCGCACATCGTGGCGCTCGTGCCCACGCCCCCGAAAACACGATGGAGGCATTCCGCCTCGCACTTCGCTTAGGGGCAACCGGCCTCGAAAGTGATGTGTGGCTGACGAGCGACAATATTCCAGTTCTCGATCATGATGGGAAGGTTCCTGCTGGAAAGCTTCGCTCACGATCGATAAGGGACGTTCCGGCGTCTTCCTTGCCGCCTCATATTCCACATTTGGTTGAAGTGTTGGAGTTGCTCTCACAGCACCCCAACCTTCATCTTTCACTCGACGTGAAGGATGACAGCGCATTTGACCCGACGCTTCAGCACATCCATACCCATGGTTCCGACCTTCCAGCGCGAGTGTGGCTGTGCCACCCCAACGCTGAACGATTGCAGGCTCACCGAGCTGCGTTTCCTGATGTTCGGCTCGTGAACTCAGTTCGGCTTGGTTCGGTTCGCGAGGGTGTCGAACGCCGGTGCGCTCTTCTCTCCTCTACGGGAATCGATGCCTTGAATATGCGAATCGATGATTGGAACGGTGGCCTCGTGACACTTGCTCACCGATTTTCCCGTTATGCCTTTGGTTGGAATCTCCAGCAAGATCACGAATTGCGCACGGGTCTTCGCATGGGGCTTGATGGGGTGTTTAGCGACCACGTCGATCGCATGGTTGATGCCGCCGCTCAGGTGTAGGTCAGAGCCATTGCCAATTCGATCTTGGCCAGAACACGACGAACGCACGTCCAACGATGTCATCGAGTAAGACCGGCCCCAACGTTCGGCTGTCTTGAGAACCTGCTCGATTATCACCCATGACAAAGACTGTGCCCTCAGGGACAAGAATCGGACCGAAATCTCCCCCACAGTTACCAGGTGTGACGACCGTTGGGTCAAGGTACGGCTCAATAAGAAGCTGCCCGCCAATCCGAACCTCGCAACTTCTCATTTCGACCTCTTCACCACCGACTGCAATCACCCTCTTGATGAGATCGCGTTCGGTCGTGCCTCGAATTTCATGGAGCACAACCACATCACCGCGATTTGGGTCGTGAAGGCGGTACGAGACCTTATTGACAAAGACTCGATCACCGGTTTCGAGCGTCGAGTACATCGATGATCCTTCAACGACGAAGTGAGCGAGAAGAAACGTTCGAACTCCAAGAGCAACGACCAGTGCAATCACCACTACAAGAGCCCAGTCAAAGAAGGCCTTCGCGCCTCGACCGAGAGCGGCGAGGCTCGTCGAACCACCTGGCTCATCGTCACCATCTGCCTCTATGGCGAGGGATTCTCCTTGATCAGTGTCGCTCATAACCGGGGGTAACCGTATCGGGTGTGACGGCCGCGATGCGGTCACAATTGTTCGATGAGTCGATCTACGCGCTCATCGACAGCAGCAAACGGGTCTTTGCAGAGAACGGTTCGCTGCGCCTGATCGTTCACTTTGAGGTGCACCCAATCGACGGTGACGTCACGACCCCGCTCTCGGGCACGGCGAATGAATTCGCCTCGCAATCGAGCACGGGTTGACTGGGGTGCAACATCTTGCGCGGCCACGATCGCCTCATCGTCGCACATGCGCTCCACGTGATTTCGCTGCTCAAGACGATGAAAGAGTCCACGTGACTGAGAAATGTCGTGGTACTGCAAGTCGAACAGTTGGACACGAGGATCATCAAGCTCGATGGCATGACGTTCACAAAATGCCTCGATGAGCCGGTATTTGATCACCCAGTCGATCTCTCGGTCGAGCTTCAGTGGGTCATCTTCGATCGTGGAAATGCAGTGTTCCCACATCTGAAGCGCCAACATTTCCTCATCGTTAAAACCACGCCGATCGGCATAACTCAACGCGGCGTCAAGAAATTCACGCTGGATATCGAGGGCGCTGATCTCGCGCCCGGTTGCCAGTTGTACACGCCGTCGACAGGTCATGTCGTGACTGATATCGCGAATGGCCCGAATTGGGTTTTCGAGTGAAAAGTCACGGAACGAGACCGATGGGTCTTCCAACATTCGCAAGACACACGCAACTACGCCAATTTTGAGAAATGTCGTGTACTCGCTCATGTTTGAGTCACCAACGATCACGTGCAAACGCCTAAAACTTTCGGCGTCCGCGTGTGGTTCATCTCGGGAATTGATGATCGGACGGCTTCGTGTTGTGGCCGAACTCACCCCTTCCCAGATGTGATCGGCTCGTTGAGAAATCGAGTAGATCGGGCCTCGAGCTGTGCTGAGTACCTTTCCAGCACCGGCATAGATCTGCCGAGAGATGAGAAATGGGATGAGATTTGAGGCATATGCCGCAGGGTCATCGCTTCGCCGAGTGAGGTAGTTCTCGTGGCAGCCGTAGGAATTACCGGCCGAATCAGTGTTGTTTTTGAAGACGAACACGTCGCCTCGAACCGATTCAGCCTCAAGACGCTCCTCGGCACTTATGGCAAGCCGTTCTACGATGCGCTCACCCCCACGATCGTGGGTCACCGCCTCGACGAGAGAATCACATTCTGGCGTCGCGTATTCGGGATGCGAGCCAACATCGAGATACAGCCGCCCACCATTCGGCAAGAACGCATTTGACGAGCGCCCCCACGCCATCACATCCCGGAAGAGATAGCGGGCGACTTCATCAGGTGTGAGTCGGCGGTGTCCTCGAAAGGTGCACGTAATTCCGTACTCGGTTTCGAGACCGTAGATACGGCGATCCATCACACGACGGTAGCGAATCTTGAAAGACGCTGCCTGATCGGTCAACCAAGTCGAAACGACAAGGTGGTGCCGATTGCGGCTCCCAGCGCTTGCGACATCGATGCATCATCGACAACCGCGATCACCGGATAACCCCCAGTTACAGGGTGCTCGCGGCCCAAGATGATTGGTGAACCGCTGGGTGGAACCTGCAATGCGCCGACCACCATTGGCTCACTCGCTGCGCTTGCCGAGCCTTCTCCTAGCTCGATGTTGCCTCCTGCAAGACGAACACCAACCCG
>Ga0181582_10001634_pt1 | contig 17703 bp, 16 predicted proteins | sample 071ome_32_FD_132438 | JGI IMG/M metagenome (GOLD analysis project Ga0181582, IMG submission 132438) | Coastal salt marsh microbial communities from the Groves Creek Marsh, Skidaway Island, Georgia - 071405AT metaG (megahit assembly) | ecosystem: Environmental > Aquatic > Marine > Intertidal...
ATCAAAGGGAGTGATCGCCGGTTCAGGGCCGCCAGCTGCCTCGATTTCATCATAAACCGCTTCCAGGTTTGCCACATTCCTGCCCAGCAGTATTACGGTTGCACCACGTCGTGCATAGGAAAGCGCTGCTGCACGTCCCAGGCCAGAGCCGGCTCCGGTTACGAGAATGATTTTGTCTTTGAGCAGGTTGTCAGGAGCGGTATAGGTAAACAAGCGGCGGTTTCTCCGGTATCTTTATCTGGTCAGATATGGGCGATGAGATCCATGGGATGGTCAATAATCAGATCGGCGCCCCAGGATTCAATAGGATGTTCTTCAGGGATATATCCCCAGCGCACGCCCACACCCAGGGCGCCGGCTGCTCTGGCAGCCTCCATGTCCTTGGGGTGGTCTCCGATATACAGTGCTTCGACTGGTGATCTGGCCATACGCTGGCAGGCCAGAAGTATACCTTCCGGATCCGGTTTGCTGTTGCTGAGGTGATCAGGACAGATCAATACCGCAGTCTGGGCAAGTTCCGAAATTTTTTCTGCCAGCGGCAGGGTAAATCGACTGGGCTTGTTGGTCACAATGCCCCATGGAATGCACTGATTGTTCAGGTGTTGAAGTAATTCGGCGACGCCGGGAAACAGCACACACTCAGGTTGCCGGACCCGTTCGGCATAAGTCTCCAGCAGTTCCTCCAGTAGACCGGCAAATCTGTCGTCGCTCTCATCGATACCGAATCCCAGCTTGATAAGAGCCCTGGCCCCGCTGCTTACGGTATTGCGCACACGTGAAGCGGGCACGGATGGGTACCCATGACGGGCAAGCTGGGCATTCAGAATCTGGGTAAAGTCTTTCTCGGTATCCAGCAGAGTGCCGTCGAGGTCAAAAAGAACAATTTTGCTCATGTGAGGAATCAGTCTGCCGGGCGGGTGAAGTACATCATGTAGTTTACATCAACATCTTCACCGAGCTGGTAGCGCCTTGTCAGCGGGTTGTAACCCAGGCCAGTCATTTTTTGCAGCGCCAGTCCGTTGGCCCTTGCCATGGCCCCAAGCTCTGATGGCTTGATGAACTTCCGGTAGTCATGGGTGCCCCGGGGAAGCATGCCCAGCACGTATTCAGCAGCAACAACGGCAAGTGCATAAGCTTTGGGGTTGCGATTGATCGTCGACAGGAACAGATGGCCGCCTGGAGCAAGCATGTCAAAACAGGCTTTCAGGACGGAGGAGGGCTCAGGGACGTGTTCCAGCATTTCAAGACAGGTAATGACCTGGAATTCCCCGGCGTGTGTTTTGGCAAATGTCTCAGCGCTGGCTTGCTGGTAGTTCACGTCCAGTTCGCTTTCAAGCAGGTGCAGCCGGGCAACCCCCAGCGGCGCTTCACCCATATCAATGCCCGTCACGAAGGCGCCCCTGTGTGCCATGGCTTCAGACAAGATACCGCCGCCACAGCCTACATCCAGCACGTTCAGCCCCGCAAGATTCACCTGGGCATCGATGAAACTCATGCGCAGGGGGTTGATGTCATGCAGGGGCTTGAATTCGCTGTTGCGATCCCACCAGCGATTGGCCAGCGCTTCAAATTTGGCGATTTCTGATGGGTCTACATTGCCGGCTTCAAAAAGTGTGCCTGAGGTCATGGGTGTTCTGCCCGAGCGTCGTTGTGAGAGGCCATGTTACAGGATTTTACGCTGCCAGCGGGCAGCAACGGCCAATAATTCGGCTTTATCCAGTGAAACCAGTTCCCCCTGGTCGACATTGAGCCGGCCGTCAACCCAGACATGGCTGACCTGACTGCCCCGGGCACTGTAAACCAGGGTCGAAACCGGATCATAGGTTGGCATGCTGTTCAGGTGGTCAAGATCTATGGCGACACAGTCAGCGGCTTTGCCCACTTCGAGTGTGCCAAGCGTGTCTTCCCTGCCCATGGCCCGGGCACCATTGACTGTTGCCATACCAAGCACATCCCAGGCACTCATAGAGGCAGCATCATTGGTGCTGACTTTGCCAAACAGGGCGGCCATCCGCATTTCCTGGATCATGTTCAGTTCGTTGTTGGAGGCGGCGCCATCGGTACCCAGGCACAGGTTAATGCCCGCCGCCATGATCGTTGATGCAGGACACTGGCCGCTGGCCAGTTTGGCATTGGATGCCGGGCAATGGATTACCGTCGCGCCATTGCTGGCCAGCAGTTCAATCTCGTCCTCGGTCAGCTGGGTGGCATGGACGCACTGCAGCAGTTGGGAAATCAGACCGAGTTCTTCCAGTCTCTGAAGTGGGCGTATACCTGTCTGCCTGACTGCCTGCTCAACTTCCTGGGCGTTTTCATGGACATGTATATGGATCGGAAGATCCAGTTCATTGGCCAGCGTGGAAATGTGTTTCAGAGGAGCATCTGAAACGGTATATGGCGCATGCGGACCAAAAGCAACCTGCACATGATTGTTGTTTTTATAGCGATCATTGAGTTCAGTGGTTTTGCGTATGTATTCGTCCGCATCCTGCGCCCAGATCGTAGGGAAATCCAGGATGGGGGAAGCCAGTTGCACACGGATGTTGGCTTCCAGGGCTGCACGGGCAATTTCATCAGGAAAAAAGTACATATCCGTGAAGGCGGTGGTGCCGGACAGGAGCATTTCGGCAATGGCCAGCATTGCACCGTCCCTGACAAACTTCTCGCTGACCCAACGGCCCTCGGCCGGCCAGATTTTTTCCTCCAGCCACGGCTGCAGGGGCATGTCATCGGCAAAACCGCGAAAAAGGGTCATGGGGGAGTGGCCGTGGGCATTGATCAGGCCGGGTATCAAAACCTGCCGTGGCAGGTCGATCTCGCGCCGGGCCTGGCAACGGCTGGCAAGAGCGTCACGGGTGTCTATGGCAAGGATTTTCCCCTGTCCAATAGCCATGCTGTAACCGCTCAGGATCAGGCCTTTTTCGGTCATTGGAATGAGCCATTCCGGATGAACAAGAAAGTCTGCTTCCAGGTGCTCGGAAAGGGTTTCAGAATTCCCCATAATTGACTGATTTTCCATGAGTTATTATAAAAAAACCGAGTATACAGATTATTCCTTCAAACGGGTAGTTTTGCTGTTATTGAGCGGGGATTTTTGGTAGAATTTTTGCTCAAAATCCAGCCGTAAAAACCCGTGTTTTTTTTGGCTGAATTGCACTGAAAAACAGGAAAAAACTATCAAGATTTCGGGGGCCAAGAGGGGAAGGTCAGCAGCGGCTGGAATCGGCTTTTTCGGGCCGGTGCCTCTCTTCAGAATGAGCAACAACCTGTCACTGAGCTTTTCAGTGCTGACAGGGGGCTTCGGCTTACCGACAGGTCGACAATCGGCCACATTGATATCCCGGTCTTCGCTACCCAAACGCCATAAACAGGCTGCAAGCCGGTTTCAGCGTGTACAGGTTGCAGTGGCAGCAAAAAGCAGTAACAGGATTTCAGTTTTATGACAGATCAACAGGATCCCATCCAGTCAGTCACGATAGAAAGTGAAATGCGGCAGTCCTATCTCGATTATGCCATGAGCGTGATCGTAGGCAGGGCGCTGCCGGATGTCAGGGATGGTCTGAAGCCGGTCCATCGCCGTGTGCTGTTCGCCATGAGCGAGTTGTCGAACGACTGGAACAAACCCTACAAAAAATCTGCCCGTGTGGTTGGTGATGTCATCGGTAAGTATCACCCCCATGGCGACTCGGCTGTTTATGAAACCATTGTCAGGATGGCGCAGGATTTTTCCATGCGCTACACCCTGGTGGATGGACAGGGCAACTTTGGCTCGGTCGACGGTGATTCCGCTGCGGCCATGCGTTACACCGAAATCCGCATGGACAAGATTGCCCATGAACTGCTGGCGGACCTGGACAAGGAAACGGTCGATTTCTCCGAAAACTATGATGGTACGGAGCTGATCCCGGACGTCCTTCCGACCAGGGTGCCGAACCTGCTGGTTAATGGCTCCTCCGGTATTGCCGTTGGTATGGCCACCAACATTCCCCCGCACAACCTGAGGGAAGTGATCAGCGGCACCATCGCCCTGATGGCCAATCCGGAGCTCAGCATTGATGACCTGATGGACTACATCCATGGCCCTGATTTTCCAACCGCTGCCCAGATCAGTGGTCGAGCGGGCATTATCCAGGCCTATCGTACTGGCCGCGGCAAGATTTATATTCGGGCCAAGGCGGAGATTGAAGACAACGAAAAGAATGGCAGACAGACGATTATCGTCACCGAAATTCCCTACCAGCTGAACAAGGCCCGTTTGATTGAACGCATCGCGGAGTTGGTCAAGGAAAAGAAAATCGAGGGTATTTCAGAGCTGCGTGACGAGTCCGACAAGGACGGTATGCGCATCGTCATTGAATTGCGCAAGGGCGAAGTCGCGGACGTTGTGCTGAACAACCTGTATGCCCAGACTTCCATGCAGATGGTGTTTGGCATCAACATGGTCGCCCTGGTGGATGGTGAACCGAAAACCCTCAATCTCAAGGAGATGCTCGAGGCCTTCATTCGTCATCGTCGTGAAGTTGTTACCCGCAGAACGGTATATCTGCTGCGCAAGGCACGGGAGCGGGGCCATATTCTGGAAGGACTGGCCGTTGCCCTGGCCAACATTGATGAAGTCATCGAGTTGATCAAGACCTCACCGAGCTCTGCTGAAGCCAAGGAAAAACTGCTGGCCAGGACCTGGGTGTCAAAAGGTGTCGAGGAAATGCTGGCCGAGGCGGGTCCGAATGCCTGTCGTCCTGATGGCCTGCCGGAAGAGCTTGGCCTTGTTAACGGGCAGTACCGTTTGTCTCCTGAACAGGCCCAGGCCATTCTGGAATTGCGCCTGCACCGCCTGACAGGTCTTGAACATGAAAAGCTCATTAACGATTACAAGGAGCTGATCAGACAGATTGCTGAATACCTTGAGATTCTGGGTAATTCAGTACGTCTGATGGAAGTGATTCGTGAAGAACTGGAAGCCGTTGTTGAAGAATACGGCGATGAGCGTCGAACTGAAATTACTGCCTCCAGCCACGACCTGACCGTTGAAGACCTGATCACGGAAGAGGATCGGGTGGTAACCATTTCCAGCGGCGGCTATGCGAAAAGCCAGCCGCTCACGGATTACCAGGCGCAGAAACGGGGGGGTATGGGCAAGGCCGCGGCATCGGTCAAGGATGAGGATTTTGTCGAACATCTGCTGGTCGCCAGCAGCCATGATACGTTGCTGTGCTTCACCACCTCAGGCAAGGTATTCTGGCTCAAGGTGTACCAGATTCCGCTTGCCAGCCGCACCTCGCGCGGCAAGCCTATTGTGAATATTTTGCCTCTGGAAGAAGGGGAAAGTATCAGCAGCATGCTGCCCATACGCGAGTATGAGGAAGGCAAGTTTATTTTCTTTGCCACTGCCTTCGGCACAGTGAAAAAGACCCCGCTGGTGAGTTTCTCGCGCCAGCGCAGTGTAGGCCTTATCGCCCTCGAACTGGAAGACGGTGATGTGCTGGTGAAAACCGCCATTACGGATGGCAGCCAGGATGTCATGCTTTATTCCTCCTCCGGCAAGGTGATTCGATTCCGTGAAAGTGATGTGCGAGCCATGGGCAGGACTGCCCGCGGTGTGCGCGGCATTCGCCTGGGTGAAGGCCACAAGATGGTCGATATGATCATTCCGGAAGAGAACGGGCAGATTCTGGCTGTCAGTGAAAACGGCTATGGCAAACGTACCGTTGTCACGGAATTCCCCGTGAAAGGAAGAGCAGGGCAGGGCGTTATCGGGATACAGACCAGTGTCCGCAACGGTCCGGTGGTTGGCGCTGTTCAGGTTTTCGAGGGTGATGAGATCATGTTGATCAGTGACAAGGGAACACTGGTGAGAACCCGGTGTGATGAAGTGTCCTCCCAGGGACGTGCCACCCAGGGTGTCAGACTGATCAAACTCAAGGAAGGTGAGTCCCTGGTTGGCGTTGAACGTGTGCATGAACCCGAGGCGAGCGAACTATCCGCTGATAGCGAGGGTGATGCGACAGAATCTACTTCAACAGATGTTGTCGATAGTGGGACTGAAACGCCGGATGCGGATGCGGGCGACGCCAGCGACGTTGCCGATAGCGATGAGTGATATCCCTGCCACTGCAGTTGTGGCATATCTCGGGCCGGAAGGAACCTACACCCATGCGGCTCTGCGAAAATATTTCGGTGACCAGCAGCCCGGGATACCTTTGGACAGCATTCCAGCCGTATTCGCTGCTGTGGCAAGCGGACAGTGTGATTTTGGCGTTGTTCCGGTTGAAAATTCTTCCGAAGGGTCCATCACCCAAACGCTGGACTGTTTCGGTGAACACGATCTCAACATTTTTGGTGAGGTCTCTTTACGCATCGAACATTGCCTGCTGGCAAAATCCGGGACAACATCTTCTGATATCCAGCGCATCTTCTCTCACCAGCAATCGCTGGGCCAATGTCGGCAGTGGCTGAAAAAGCATTATCCGGATGTTGAACAGGTAACATCGTTGAGTAATGCAGAGGCGGCTCGCAAGGTCGCACTGGAAAGCGGTGCAGGGGCCATTGCTGGACATACTGCTGCTGAAATCTATGGCCTGGAAATCCTGGCCGAAAATATCGAGGATGTGCACGACAATACCACAAGGTTTGCGGTGATCTCCCGGCAGGCAAATCCCGCCAGGTTTGCGCGGGAAAAATCCACGCTGATTATCTCCACGGAAAACAAACCCGGCGCCCTGTTCAATGCACTGGAACCTTTCAAGAATCATGAAGTGAACCTGATACGCCTGGAATCCCGTCCGTCACGCAAACAGGCCTGGTCATATTCCTTTTATGTCGATATTGATGGGCACTGCCTGCAGGACAATATCCGGGCAGCTCTCAACGAACTGGAAAGTCATGCGATGGAGTATCGTGTGCTGGGGTCCTATCCGGTGGCTGAGAATGACTGAGCTGTTGGCAGGAAAACACCTGGCTATCATCGGGCTGGGGCTGATAGGCGGTTCAGTTGCCCGAGGGCTGAAAGGGAAGATTCCGGGTCTGACCATTACGGCTATTGGCCGAAACACACAGGTGCTCAAGCAGGCGCAACATGACGGTGTTATTAACCAATACAGTACTGATATTGCACAAGGGTGCAAAGGTGCCGACATTGTTCTGGTTGCCGTGCCGAGTCTTTCTGTCGGCGGTATTCTTGAGCAGCTGAAACCTGTCATGACTGAGCACATGGCGATTACCGATGCAGCCAGTGTCAAAGGCGCCATCATGGATGCTGTTGCTGAAGTTTTCGGATCACCACCGGCCATGTTTGTGCCAGGACATCCCATCGCGGGATCTGAGCACAGTGGTTATGCTGCGGCATTGGATCATCTTTACCAGGGCAAGAAAGTTATCCTGACTCCCCTGGAAGATACAAACCCTGCGGCAGTTTCACAGGTTGCAGCACTGTGGGAGGCTCTTGGCGCCGAGGTGCTCAGCATGTCGGTAGAGCATCATGATGCTGTATTGGCAGCAACAAGCCATTTGCCCCATCTTCTGGCTTACGCATTGGTAGACACCCTGTCACAGCAAGGGGTCAGTGAAGAAATATTTCGCTATGCAGCGGGCGGTTTTCGTGACTTCACCCGCATTGCTTCCAGTGATCCGCAGATGTGGCATGATATCTTCATGGCCAATGGGCCAGCCACAGTGGACGTGTTGGACAATTACATAGAAGACCTGTATCGCTTGCGAAAAGCGGTACTGGAAAAGGACTCGGCTGAATTGATGAATACGTTCACCCGGGCCAAAAAATCCCGAGATAACTTTTTGACCGTTTTAAACACAAAACCTGAAACCAAATCATAACCATCAGCTGACCGGCATGACGGTCCCCAACAGACAAGACAGCAATGACAGACCTGGTATTTACAGTTCAACCCGGCGGTGCAATCCACGGAGATTTCCGTGTCCCCGGTGACAAGTCCATTTCCCACCGTTCGATCATTCTTGGCTCCATCGCCGAGGGTATAACTACCGTTGAAGGCTTTCTGGAAGGTGAGGATAGTCTCGCCACCCTTAAAGCCTTTCGCCAGATGGGTGTTGAGATTGATGATGTCGTCGATGGCAAAACCACCATTCGCGGTGTCGGGATGCATGGATTGCAGGAGCCCCTGGGGCCGCTTGATCTTGGTAATTCCGGGACGGCCATGCGCCTGATGTGTGGGTTGCTGGCCGCCCAGACCTTCCCGTCCATGCTGATCGGGGATGAGTCACTGTCAAAGCGTCCGATGGGACGAGTGGCTAACCCGCTAAGGGAAATGGGTGCGAAGATCCATTTACAGGAGGGTGGTCTGGCACCCATCGAAATTTCACCAGGTAATCTGCACCCTCTGGTTTACGACATGCCGGTGGCCAGTGCCCAGATAAAATCCTGCCTGCTGCTGGCGGCCCTTTATACCAGGCCCGAAGATGGCCCGACCGAAATTTCTGAACCTGCCCCGTGCCGGGACCATACCGAACGCATGCTCAGAGGCTTCGGCTACAAGGTGAACACCGATGGCGCCCGTATCAGTCTGCAGGGTGGCGGCAAACTTACCGGTTGCCACATTGATGTTCCGTCAGACATCAGTTCTGCAACCTTTTTTATGGTGGGCGCAGCCATTGCTGAAGGATCGGATATTCTGCTGCGGCATGTCGGCATAAATCCCACCCGTATCGGAGTGATCAATATTCTGAAGGCTATGGGGGCCGACATTTCGCTGGATAACCACCAGGAAGTCGGCGGAGAACCTGTGGCTGATATCCGGGTGCGTTATGCGCCATTGAAAGGGATAGCCATACCGGAGGACCAGGTGCCTCTTGCCATTGATGAATTCCCGGCCCTGTTCATTGCGGCGGCCTGCGCCGAGGGCACGACTGTTTTAAGTGGAGCCGAGGAGCTCAGGGTCAAGGAAAGCGACCGCATTCAGGTCATGGCTGATGGCCTGACAGCACTTGGGGTGGTGAACACTGTGAAATCCGATGGCATCGTTATCGAAGGGCAGGCAGGTCAAACCTATGGTGGCGGCGAGATCAACAGTCATGGCGATCACCGTATCGCCATGGCATTTACCATGGCTGCCCTGAAAAGCAGTGCTCCCATTATCATCCATGATTGTCACAATGTAGCGACTTCCTTCCCGGGATTCAGTGCCCTGGCGACCCGTGCCGGTATTACCCTGGATGTGGCAGAGCAGTAGATTGCCATGACTCCCTTGCCGCCTGTTATCACTATCGACGGCCCCAGTGGAACGGGTAAGGGCACCATTACAGCTTTGGTTGCCGAGCGTTTGCAGTGGCATTTGCTGGACAGTGGTGCGCTTTACCGAATTGTTGCCGTAGGTTGTGAAAAAAAATCTATTTCTTTAAGTAATATCAATGAGATATGCGAGTTTGCTAAAGTAATGTCTGTGGCTTTCGGCAGTGAATTTGCAGGCTCTATCGTCCTGAATGGCCAGGAAATATCACATCAGGTCAGGCTGGAGGAAACCGCAGAAAAAGCGTCCCGGGTGGCCGCTATTCCAGCCTTGCGCGAAGTGCTGCTGCAGCGGCAAAGGGATTTCCGTGAAGCTCCCGGTCTGGTCGCCGACGGCAGGGACATGGGCACGGTGGTTTTCCCCGATGCAGGTCTCAAAATCTATCTCACCGCCAGTGCCGAAGAGCGGGCCCAAAGGCGATATAAGCAGTTGATAAATAAGGGGGTTGGTGTTAATCTGCGCGCCCTTTTGCAGGATATCGCAAGCCGGGATGAGCGGGATGCCAACAGGGCAGTCTCACCCCTCAGGCCGGCCCAGGATGCGGTCGTTATCGACACCACGTCCTTGAACATCGAACAGGTGCTGGCAACAGTGCTTGATCATGTCAGGACCAGGTATCCCGAAATAGCCGTTTAGGCTTTCCCTCACAGGTAAGCCGGCGAAAGAACCCCACCGGCTTGTGCCCCAGTCTGGCCAATCCAGGTGGCAATGTTAACTTGACCCGTGTTGACTGGAATACGGCAGGCCAGGATGACAGCTTGATCACGCTATCATTCTGTATTACTTCAGGAAAATAGTATGAGCGAAAGTTTCGCGGAACTCTTTGAACAGAGTTTAAAAGATATCGATATGAAACCCGGTTCAATCGTAACCGGTACTGTTGTAGACGTGGATTCCGACTGGGTAACAGTCAATGCAGGTCTTAAATCAGAAGGAGTTATTTCCCGCCAGGAATTTCTCAATGAAAGTGGCGAATTTACTCTGCAGGTTGGTGATGAGGTCAAGGTAGCACTGGACGCCGTAGAAGACGGTTTTGGTGAAACCCGCCTGTCTCGTGAAAAAGCCAAACGTGCAGAAACCTGGATGGTCCTTGAACAGGCGTTCGAAAAAGACGAGCCTGTCATTGGTATCATCAATGGCAAGGTCAAGGGCGGTTTCACTGTTGATGTGAACACCATCCGTGCCTTCCTGCCAGGTTCCCTTGTAGACGTCAGGCCGGTTCGTGAAGTCGACCACCTGATGAACAAGGATCTGGAATTCAAACTGATTAAACTCGACCAGAAACGCAACAATGTTGTGGTTTCCCGTCGCGCTGTACTGGAAAGTGTCAACACTGCCGAGCGTGACGAACTGTTGGCCAACCTGCAGGAAGGTCAGAGCGTCAAGGGCGTGGTCAAGAACCTCACCGATTACGGTGCCTTCGTGGACCTGGGTGGCGTAGATGGCCTGTTGCATATCACTGATATGTCCTGGAAGCGTATCAAGCATCCAAGCGAAATCGTCAATGTTGGCGATGAGATCGACGTGAAAGTGCTGAAGTTCGACCGTGAGCGCAACCGCGTATCTCTCGGTCTGAAACAGCTGGGCGAAGATCCATGGGTCGAAATCAAGAACCGTTATCCTGAAAACACCAGGGTCAAGGCTGTTATTACCAACCTGACCGACTATGGCTGCTTTGCCGAGCTGGAAGAAGGTGTTGAAGGTCTGGTTCATGTATCCGAAATGGATTGGACCAACAAGAACATTCACCCATCCAAGCTGGTTCAGCTGGGCGATGAAGTTGAAGTGATGATTCTGGACATCGATCAGGAACGTCGTCGTATTTCCCTGGGCCTGAAACAGTGCCAGCAGAATCCCTGGGATGGATTCGCCGAGAAGTACAACAAGGGTGATCGCATTTCCGGCAACATCAAGTCCATTACCGATTTCGGTATCTTCATTGGTCTTGAAGGCGAAATCGACGGTCTTGTGCACCTGTCCGATATCAGCTGGGACGAGCCCGGTGAACAGGCTGTTCGCCAGTACACCAAGGGTGACAAGCTGGATACCGTCATTCTGTCCATTGACCCTGAGCGTGAAAGAATCTCTCTGGGCATCAAGCAGTTGTCTGACGATCCGTTTGCCAACTTTGCCGGCCAGAATGAAAAAGGCAGCATCGTTACCGGTACCGTCAAGGAAGTGGACGCCAAAGAAGCGATCATTACCCTGGCGGACGGCATTGAAGGTGTCCTGAAAGCCTCTGAAATCAGCCGTGAACGTGTAGAAGACGCCCGCAATGCCATTAATGTTGGTGAAACGGTAGAGCTGATGGTTATCAGCGTTGATCGCAAGAACCGCGTGATCAGCCTGTCTATCAAGGCTCGTGAAAATGCTGAAGAGAAGGATTCTTTTGAAGAGCACAAGAAACAGAGTGCTGCAGCGGCTGCGCCGACAACCGTTGGGGACCTTCTCAAGTCCCAGATGGACAAGGAGTAACGCTGCGACTGGCTTGCAAGTTGTGCAACCTGTCTGAAATTACGATAGAAGGATGAGCCATGACTAAATCAGAACTGATAGATCAGATAGTCTCCAAGCAAACCCAGCTTTCTGCTAAGGATGTTGAGTTGGCAGTAAAGGCAATTATTTCCTACATGTCTGAGATTCTGGCAGACGGTGGTCGAATAGAAATCAGGGGATTTGGAAGTTTTTCCCTGCATTACCGGGCACCTCGTGTTGGCAGGAACCCTAAAACCGGTGAGCCGGTTGAACTGAGCGGCAAATATGTCCCTCACTTCAAGCCAGGCAAGGAGCTGCGTGACAGGGTGAATGGCAGCATGGACGAAGCACAAGCGCAGCCTGTTTCAGAGTAACACCTGAAATCAAGTCAAAACGGCAGCCTCTGTCAGCAGAGGTTGCCGTTTTTTTTTGTTTATGAAAATTTCCAGCGTCACCGCGCTGCGCTCATATATAATTAGTGAGTCTTCTGCGAGCAGGATAATCACGTGAAAGGGTTTTTCCGGTTTATTACCTTCCTCATATTTGTAGGTTTGATCCTGCTGGCTTTTCTGTTCGCCCTGAAAAATACTGCACCGGTGACACTCTGGGTGGGCATAACACTGCCTGAGATCAGTGTAGGCGTGCTGATAATTGCCGCCTTCGTTGCAGGAGGCTTCATAGGGCTGGTACTCGGACTCGGCATATTTCGACAGCTCAGATACATGATCAGAATCAGGCAATTGCAGGGGCAGTTGGACAGAACCCGGAAGGAAGCAGGAAGTGATAATCAGGTGGGCAAAGCGTAATCATTTTTATGGAGCCGCACATCTTTACTGATTTTCTGTTATTTCTGCTGCTGCTTGTTGCCCTGGCCGCAGGTTGGCACCTTGGACGGCGCAGCACTGGTTTGCAGCTGCACATGGCAGGCAAAAGGGGGCAGAGTGCCCCGGATAAAGACTATTTCGTCGGGCTAAATTACCTGCTTAATGATGAGCCTGATGATGCCATCGATATTTTTACCGACTTTCTCGAGATTAATGCCAAAACCCTGGATACCTATATAGCCCTGGGCAAACTGCTGCGCAGGCGAGGTAAAGTGGACCAGTCCATCACGATTTACCAGGAACTGCTGGGCAAGGGGATCTTTGGGGAGAGCGCAATCCATGAAATAAAACTCAACCTGGTCCAGAGCTACATCGCTGCAGGGTTGCTCGACCGTGCAGAGTTTATTCTCGATGAGTTGAAAAAGAGCACCGGGGCTGTCAAATCCAGGGCGCTTGAATATGCCATCAGTCTTGCCCAGCAGGAAAAGGAATGGGAAAAAGGTATTGCCGCTATTCTTGATCTCATCCGGATAATTTCCGGTGAACGTCGTGAATCATTGCAGCTTCAGGCCTCACACTTCTATTGTGAGCTGGCGCTGTCTGATATGGCGCGAGGTCATGCGGCCAGGGCCAGGACGAATCTGAAGCTTGCCTCTGATATGGACAGGATGAACCCCAGGGTGAGCATGCTGCGGGGTGAGCTGGAAATGCAGTATGGCAACGACAGGGAGGCCATCAAATATTTACTGCGCGTTAATAAACAGGACTCGCTTTTTCTGGCGGAAGTCTTTCCACGACTGGTGGATTGTTACCGAAAAGCAGGTAAGGAAAAGGCGCTCAGAAAATTTGTAGAAGAGTGTATGGAGACCAACAGCAGTACATCCGTGGTGCTGGGCATCAGTATGTTTCTGCGGCAGGAAAGGGGACTAGATGCAGCCCGGGAATATCTTGAACACAAACTGGGTGCCAAGTCCTCTCTGCGCCTGCTGTACAGTTTGCTGAAGCTGGACGATGACACGCTGAGTACTGACCATGGTCATCGTGGTCAGGTACTTGAACTGCTTGGCGAATACCTGGAGACCCAACCCCAGTACCAGTGTCACAATTGCGGGTTTGAACTCAAAACCCTTCATTGGCTATGTCCCAGCTGCGCAGAATGGGGAACAGTGCGGCACTTGACGGGTATACTGGGTGAATAGCCTGGACAAATGCAAAACTGGAGTAGAAAACACATGACGAGTGAATATCGAGTAGACAAGCCCATTATCGTGGCCCTTGATTTTCCCGATACAGGCAGCGCCATCGCACTGGCTGATAATCTTGACCCGGCACTTTGCCGGGTTAAAGTCGGCAAAGAACTCTTTACCCGCGCAGGACCAGACCTGGTGAAACAGCTCAAGTCCATGGGTTTCGACGTTTTCCTCGATCTCAAATATCATGACATCCCCAATACTGTGGCTGGTGCTGTTGCCGCAGCAGTCGATCTTGGCGTCTGGATGGTTAACGTCCATGCCGGTGGCGGCCGGGCCATGATGGATGCTGCTCGTAAAGCCCTGCCGGAACATAATGCCCCGTTGCTGATCGCTGTCACGGTGCTCACCAGTATGGGGGCAGAGGACCTGAGGGAAGTGAATGTCAATGTCAGTCCCGATGAGCAGGTCATGACACTGGCCAGATTAACCCGGGATTGCGGTCTTGATGGTGTTGTATGTTCAGCCAGGGAAACGTCGCTGCTGCGTGCGGAAATAGGGGACAATTTTTCACTGGTTACACCGGGTATCCGGCCAGCGGGAGACAGCGCCGACGACCAGAAACGGGTGATGACACCAGCGCAGGCTATTGCCAATGGCAGCAATTATCTGGTCATTGGACGTCCTGTGACCCAGGCCGATTCGCCTGTGGCCAAATTGCGCCAGATAATGGATGAAATTGCAGGCAGAAACTGAAAACACTGCTAAAGTGATTTCAAGCAGCAGCATTCCTGCTGCGAATGCACCAGTCATAAAACGTAACGCGTACTGCAAGGAGGCAGACCATGACTAAAAACATGACAGTGATTGGACCATTTCGTCGATCTGGCAATGGCCTGGTAGGCATTTGTCTGGCAGCGCTGCTGCTGACACTCTCTGTATCAGAATTTGCACAGAACGGAAATCTGGAATCAGGTGATGGCCAGATCCTGGAAATTGAACATGTTCATATCAATCGTGCAGATGCTGATACTATCGCCAGGGTACTGGATGGTGTGGGTGTCAGCCGGGCGCAGGCTATTATCAATTACCGGGAAACATACGGGGAGTTTACCAATCTGGATGACCTGATGCAGGTCAAGGGAATTGGCCAGGCGACACTGGACAATAACGAACCCCGCATTCGCTTTGATTGAGGAGTCGGCCTGTTCATTTGGGCTATTGTGCGGCAGGCGCTTCAGGGCGCCTGTTGTCGTCACAGGTTTTGTATGACTAATGCTTTTTTGCCAGAATAAGCAACTTCTTGCCACAAGGTTAACGTTCCCAGCATATGAATGATTTTCTGCAGTTTGCAGCTGCCTTCATTTTATCCTTGCTGGCAACGGCCCTGCTGCTCTGGGGTTCCCACCGCTGGCACTGGCTGGATGTCCCCAATAGCAGAAGCTCCCATGATTATCCCAAAGCCACTGGTGGGGGGATTGCGTTTGCCGGCATCTTTGCCGTGGTCATAATCTATGTTTTTCGTGATATGAATCCGGGTGAAAATTTTTATCATATTCTGGTGTTTTCATTAGGGTTGGCCGTGATGGGGTTGGTGGATGATGTTTTCCACCTCGGGATCTGGGCAAGAATTGGTCCCCAGATCGCGGTTGTTGCGATTACGCTGTATCTCCTGGGCGTTCCTGAAATCCCGTTGCTTGGTGTGACCTTGCAGCCAGGCTGGTTCAGTTATCTGATGGTCGCAGTAGCTTTGATCTGGTTTATCAATCTGTTCAATTTCATGGATGGCATTGACGGCATTGCCGCCACTGAGGCCATATTCGTCAACGCTGGAATCCTGTTCATCACCTTGTCTGCTGACAATGCCATACTAAAAACGCTCCTGCCGGTGCTGATTGCCGTACTGGGTGGGTTCCTGATGTTTAACCTGCCACCATCAAAAATTTTCATGGGGGATGCGGGCAGTAATTTTCTGGGTTACTTGCTGGGTGTCATTTGCATGCTCAGTACAACGACTGGTATTACCAATATCTGGGTGTGGTGCATTCTGGCGGGCGTTTTTATCATGGATGCCACTTTCACGCTGCTGTCCCGGGTGTGGGCTGGTGAGACCTGGTATCACGCTCACCGAAGTCACGCCTTTCAATTGGCCGCAGTCCGCTTCAATAGCCATGGCAGGGTGGTGCTGATCATGATGGGCATCAATCTTTTCTGGCTTTTGCCCCTGGCATGGCTTGCCCAGCAGTATGCGGATAAAGGGCTGCTTATAACTATTCTTGCCTGGATTCCCCTGGCTTGTCTGGTTTGGGTAATACGAAAATCCAGTCCTTCCCTGGATGCTTCATCCGTTTCTTAATCTCCCATTAATATCTTTTGGCTAGCATTGCCGACAGTTCGGTACGGCAATTGCATATTTGCGTGATAGGTCCGGACCACCCATTTCGGGTATCGTAGGATTGAACAAATTATTCTACATTTTGGGTCAACCATTACAGATTCAGAATTCAGGAAATCATGCCGATGGATGAGTTGCATCATATTTTGGCCAGACTGCTGGGGCGAGAAGTAATTAGCCCGAATCACCAGCTTTTAAAGGCCAGTTCCCAGGGTAAATCCATACTAGTGACCGGTGCCGGAGGGTCTATCGGCAGTGAGTTATGCCGCCAGCTCATTCTTCAGCAACCCGCTGCCATAGTGCTTATTGAACGTTCGGAAATTGCGTTATATGCAATAGAAAATGAGCTCAGGGAATTTTCTGCTCTCCATGACAGGGCAGGCTGCATCAATATAGTGCCGATTCTGGGTTCCATACGGGATCAGGAGCTGGTAGAGAAAACCATTTCGCGTTACAGCGTGTCGACCATATACCATGCGGCTGCCTATAAACAGGTGCCGATGCTTGAACGTCACGTGGTGTCGGGCATTCAGAATAATATTCTGGGCACCCAGCTGCTGGTTCATGCTGCCGAGAAATTTGCCGTTGAGAACTTCATCCTGATTTCCACGGACAAGGCAGTGCGACCAGTCAATGTCATGGGAGCCACCAAACGTTTTGCCGAACAGATACTGCAGGCGAGAAATGCCCTGGGTTCACATACGCGGTTTTCTGTAGTCCGATTTGGTAACGTGCTGGGCTCGTCCGGTTCAGTGATTCCCCTCTTCATGAAGCAGATACTCAGGGGAGGCCCTGTAACCGTTACCCATCCTGAAATGACCCGTTTTTTTATGACTGTGGAGGAAGCCGCCCAGCTGGTGATTCAGGCAGGTGCACTGGCCAGGGGAGGTGAAGTCTTTGTGTTGGACATGAACAAGCCCATCAGGATCGCAGACATGGCCCGCCAACTGATCAGGCTGATGGGATATGAGGTTTGTGAATGTCGACAGCCTTCAGCGTGTCATTGCAAGAATGGGGTTGCCATCCAGTACACAGGACTGCGTGAAGGTGAGAAGCTCATTGAGGAGCTTTACATTGGCAGTAATATCGCAGGTACTGCACACCCCAAAATTACCCGTTCCATTGAAGCCTTCCTGGATTGGCCCATCCTCCAGGACGCCCTGGATAAGCTGAAACTGGCCAGTAAGGCCATGGACCACTATCGTATCAGGGCACTGTTGGCTGAAACTGTCGAGGGCTTCAGTGGAAGACCGACTCTGCTGGAAGAAAAAGAAGAAGCGATGCCAGCTCTCTCGGAAACGCTGGCGACAGGGCTGCGTAAAGACCCGAGGCTGACGGTAGTTCATCACTAGATCGAACGCGTATCCAATGTCATAGGAGAAGATGAGAGGAGCGGATGGAAGCAGGGCGACTGCTTGTGATGCTTGAAATGATTGAAACGCTAGAGGTGAACTGCGGAAAATTACCGGCAAGACTAGAAATTGGCTGCCCAACCTGGACTCGAACCAGGAACCAAGTGATTAACAGTCACCTACTCTACCATTGAGCTATTGGGCAGC
>Ga0181582_10001635_pt1 | contig 17700 bp, 14 predicted proteins | sample 071ome_32_FD_132438 | JGI IMG/M metagenome (GOLD analysis project Ga0181582, IMG submission 132438) | Coastal salt marsh microbial communities from the Groves Creek Marsh, Skidaway Island, Georgia - 071405AT metaG (megahit assembly) | ecosystem: Environmental > Aquatic > Marine > Intertidal...
CATTTTGAAACCCTTGAAAAGAACCGAATCAGACAACTGAAACACATCGCAGGAACCCGGTTTCAGGCGGCAAATTTGGCTTCACTCTTTTGACACCGTTCGCGTCTCGAGCGCAGCGGGCGTGAGTTTTTTAATCAAACCCGAATAAAGATCTTCCGTCGATACATCCAGTACAACACCAACCAAAGCACCACCAATACCAGACCACGCTGCAGCATGGGTTCATAAGTCTCCCCCATCCATAGGAAGATATCGGGGCTGATATGTCGTTTCAGATTATCACGCACGAAACCGGCGCTCAGCTGCCACATGCAATAAAGTGTAATGGGATTCAATCCCGCCACCACGAACGGAAAGGCCCATTTTTTCAAGTGCAGGCATTCGATCATGACCACGAAAAAGGCCATCAACCAGCACACCCAACCGGCGCTGAACAATGCCCAAGAAGGCGTCCAGATACGTTTTACAATCGGACAAATCCCAGCCTGTTCCAGCACCACTCCGGACAACAAGCCCATCAAACCAAACACCAGCAACCAACGCACCTTGTTCCACATGGATGAGCTGTCCCTCATCATTTGTCCTGCCAACAGACCAAAAATCATGGTGGCGATGGAAGGGATGAAGTTCAGCGTTTGATACCCGCCTCGATTGAACACAAAGGCTTCTTCGCGAGGAAACAGATTCAGGAGCCACTGGTCGAAACGCGCCGCGAAATTGTAGTTCTTGTCCCAATGGGCGGCAAAACCGGTCAGGTGAGTCCAATCCTCCGCCACGCCAACCGTCGACCAATCAAAATCCGCAGGCGCGGTCGGATACACGGCGAATGCCACCCCATAAACGATCAGTATCAAAAAGGCAGCCGACCACTGCATCCAGGTGCGTCCATGAGCGACCAGGAAGAGAACAGGATATCCCAGTCCAATCTGGGCAAGCACATTCGGGAACACCCAGGCGGTCTGTTTGCTCCAGGCAGAGGACAGAAACACGGCCAGTAGAACAAGCACCAGAGAACGCATCAGGGCATGTCGCCAGGATTGCCAGACGGTTTCTCCGCGGTTCCGTCGATTGGCAATCGACCAGGGAAGCGCCACCCCCACCATGAACATGAAAGCCGGTTGAATGAGATCCCATAAAGTGCATCCAGTCCAGGCGGCATGTTCGGTATGAACACCCATTATTTGCCAAATCCGGCTATCCGGAAACGACTCGGCAATACGAGGTATGGCCAATCCCCCGGAAGCCATGAGCAACATGATCGCCCCTCGAAACGCATCCAGCGAAACGAGACGAACCGCCACGGGACGGGGTTGGTTGGTGGAATCCATGCCCCACACCTACAGAAATTCACTCTAGAAAACAATCCGATTCGATGTCCAAAAAATGGAGGGCTTGGTTCCACCCGAGCCCATACTTCTCCCTCGACCATTTTCCTCACCAAAAGACGTGGAATGCCGACAGCCAATGGTATGACGATAACCTATGACATTCCCATTGTAGCTTGATAGGAGACCGCTGGTCGTCAGGACTATATTGGGTTCAAAGTGGAACTTACCTCTCCAATGATGGAGGCATTATTCTACAAAATTGTGACTTTTTGGTGGCTAACGTTACTATTTTCATGTTAAACGACCTCTCCATGAATCCCGAACAAACAAAAGCAATGACATTTTTTGACCTCTCAAAGCGCAAAATTTGCCTTGGATGGCAGCGGTTATTCGTATGGCTGATGATGGCAACCCCGTTTGGTCTGATGGCTCAGGAAGAGTCTTCGATCGACACAGGCGACACCGCATGGATCCTGGTATCCACTGCGCTCGTGTTGTTTATGAACATCCCAGGATTGGCACTGTTCTATGCGGGATTGGTTCGGGGCAAGAATGTTCTTTCGGTTTTGATGCATTGTTTTGTGCTGACGGCCACCATGACCATTCTTTGGCTGGTTTGTGGTTACTCCCTCGCCTTCTCCACCACAGGCATGGAAGCCGATACCACCAACCTGAACTCCTTTATCGGTGGCCTGGATCTGGCCATGCTCAAGGGCATCGATGGTTCCACCGCCGAAGGCACCATTCCCAAACTGCTACACTTTGCCTTCCAGATGACCTTTTTCATCATCACCCCCGCTCTCATGGTGGGGGCCTTTGTGGAACGCATGAAATTTTCCGCAGTGCTTTGGTTTACTGCTCTCTGGAACATCATCGTGTATGCTCCAATTTGCCATATGGTATGGGGTGGAGCTGGCGGTTGGTTCGCTGATATGGGTGTGCAGGACTTTGCCGGTGGCATTGTGGTTCATATCACCGCTGGTATAGGGGCACTCGTTACGTGTATCGTTCTGGGCCCCCGCACAGGTTACCCCACCAAACCCATGATGCCCCACAATCTCCCCATGACCGTCACGGGAGCCGCGATGCTTTGGGTGGGTTGGTTTGGTTTCAACGGAGGAAGCGCCCTCGGTGCCAATGGAGATGCCGCCTCTGCGTTGGTGGTCACGCAGATCTCAGCTGCTACCGCGACACTGGTCTGGATGTTCATTGAATGGTTCAAACACGGCAAACCCAGTATGCTGGGAGCCGCCACTGGAGCCATCGCCGGTTTGGCCGCGATTACGCCAGCATCGGGCACAGTGGGCCCCGTCGGAGCACTGGCCATCGGCACCATGTCAGGCTTCATTTGCTGGTGGGCTTCAACGGTGATCAAAAAGAAATTTGGATACGACGATTCACTGGATGTATTCGGAGTTCACGGCGTGGGCGGTTTTATTGGAACCATCATGTTGGGTGTCTTTATGGCTCCCGTCTTCGGCGGTGTGGGGGGTGAAGATTTCTCCATGGGCAAACAACTGGGTGTCCAACTGTTTGCCGGTCTGCTGACTGCTGTCTATGCAGGCATCGCATCTTATGTCATCCTCCTGGTGGTAAAAGCCATGGTCGGACTGCGTGTGGATGAAGCCGAGGAAAACATGGGCTTGGACACCACCTGTCACGGAGAAGAAGCCTACAACGAATAAAACCAATCCTGAAATCAGTCTTTTAACATTATGAAAAAAATAGAAGCCATCATCAAACCCTACAAGATCGATGAAGTGCGCGAAGCCCTTTCAGAAGTCGGCGTTGTCGGCATGTCGGTCTCGGAGGTAAAAGGGTTCGGACGCCAGAAAGGCCACAAGGAAATCTACCGCGGAAGTGAATACACCGTGGACTTCCTTCCCAAGATCAAACTGGAATTGGTTGTCCCGGACGAATCGGTCACTGAAGTCATTGATGCCATCCGCACTTCGGCCAACACCAACAAGATTGGTGACGGTAAGATCTTTGTCGTCCCAGTGGAAGAAGCCGTCCGCATCCGGACCGACGAACGCGGCGACGAAGCCATCTGAAACGTTCTAAAAGTAAATTAAACAAAACATCACAAAGGCCTTGCTCCCATGAAGAGCAAGGCCTTTGTTTTAACATCTGCGTTCATCTGCAGAAAATCGGCGGATGAGCAAAACAAAAAAAGCTATTCAATCCCGATCGATTTTAAAAACGGCTGAATCGAACGCTCCCGTCCGAGAAACTCACGGATCAATTCGTTCGCATCACGCGAACCACCGGGAGCATAAATGCTATCCCGCAATCGACGGGCCACTTCCTTGTCCGCATACTTGAGTTCGGATTCTTCAAACACCGTTGCCATGTCGGCGGCAATCGCATCCGCCCACGCATACCCATAGTATCCGGCGTCATACCCGGTCAAATGTCCAAAATAGGTCACAAACGTCGTGTCTTCAGGAACCGGCAGGAAAACATCGCTAATGATGCGGTTGGAATCCTTGATCACATCCAACTTCGTTTCGGTTGAGGTGATCGAATGCAGTTCCAGATCCAGAATCCCAAAGCTCAACTGACGCCGGTAAAAGGTGCCAATGGTTGCCAGACGGGCGTCCTTGAGCTGATTAAGGATGGCTTCGGGAATTTTCTTGGAAGGATCCCGGTAGTCCGCCGCAAAGCTGTCCAGCTGTTCCTTGTCCCAAATCCAGTTCTCAAGCATCTGAGAAGGCGCTTCCACAAAGTCGCGTGGCACACTGGTTCCCGAAAACCTGGAATGACGTGCTCTCGTGAGGATGGAATGCAAGGCATGCCCGAATTCGTGGAACAAGGTTTCCACTTCGCCATGCGAAAGCAAGGAAGGTTTGTCGCCGGTTGGAGACGGGAAGTTACAGATCAAAGCCACGCAGGGACGCTGGTAGGTTCCGCCTTCGAACTCCTTGCCGGCCAAAATGGTGAACTGGGCAAAATGATTGAACTTGCCTTCGCGTGGAAACATGTCCAGGTAGAACGTACCCAGAGGCTCCCCGGTTTCGGCATCCAGAACCCCATAAAGTTCCAGATCGTCTACCCATTTGAACGGAGGTTCCATGGCAATGAATTTCAGATCGAACATGTTTTGGTAAATCTTGAACATGCCCTGAAGGGTTTGTTGATAAGGGAAGTAAACGCGCAACTGCTCGGCGTCCACATTGTAAGCCTTTTTCTGAAGCAGATTACTGTAATACCTCCAGTCCCACAGATGAATTTGGGCATCAGCATCGCCGGTTTCCTCGACTTTTAATTGGCGATACCGTTCCAACTCGGCATCGAATTTGGGTTGCAGCCCCTCCTTCAGTTCCTTGAGAAAATCCAGAGCCGTTTTACCGTTGCCGGCCATCTTGACTTCCGTCTGGTAATCCGCCCAGGAACCATAACCCAGTTTGTGAGCAATGGTCGTGCGGAGGTTTAGAATGGATTGCAACAGCTCCACATTCTTGTCACCGGCAAGGGAATAACGCGCCACCTTCATCCGACGCCGTGTCTCTTCGGATTTGGCGTTCTCCATGATGGTGATGAAATGCCAGGTCACATTGGCTTGAACGGTGTAGACATCATCCCCCGTCTTGATGCCGTCCATTTCCAGAAAGGAAGACGGCACCCCATCCAGTTCCTCTGCTGTAAACTGCAGCGAAGCGGTCGCCTTGGTGATATTCGAATCAAAATCCGTGCTCAACTTGGACAACTCCTTGCGGAGTGATTCCACTTCATTTCGCTCCGCTTCCGGCAAAGCCAAACCTGCCCGCTGGTAGTCACGCAGAGTTTCTTCAAAAAGCTTCTGATCCTCTCCTTCCAGGCTTGGATTTGTATCGGCATAGGCTTTGACAGAGCGATAAACATCCTCACGGTAATCCAGTCCAACCGCCCAATCCTGAAACCGCTTGATCTGTTCCGTCCCCGCATCGCGGATGTCGGCGTCCTGACTGGTTTCCTTCATCAGATATATCCGACTCGCCACCAGATCCGCTTTGTAACTGATGTCATCCAAAGCCCGAATGGTGTTTTCGAAGCTCACTTCGTCGGGATTCAAACCCGCGATACGGTCCAAAGCGGCATCCGCGTGTCCAATGGCCAATTCCATGTTCTGTGCCATTTCCTCCGGGGTGGTTTCAAAATCCGGCAAAGCCAGCACCGAGCCAAAAGGCTTGGCTGCCTGGTTCAAGGCTTCCAGACTGGTTGAGGTATCGGACGAGTTATGGGGCACCGATTGGCAGGCTGTCATGATTACAAATAATAAACTTAAAAGTGCGTTTCGCATTTCGACAGCAAAACTACAGCCCAACCCAAGCGAGAATCAAGCGGGGAATGATAACTCAAGATGGTTTCCCTCATGTTTAACAGTGGTTTATCCAACGGACAGACTTGCTTAAATGGTAAAACAGTGACATGATTCAACCATGAACAAGCGCATCTCGGTTCACCCTCGAATCTGCCACGGACAAGCATGCATACAAGGCACACGCATTCCTGTACATCAAATCATTCGAATGTTTGCACAGGGAGATAGCATTGAAGCATTGCAAATCGCCTACCCATCCATCACCAGGGAAGATATACTGGCTTGCCTTGAATATGCGGCTAACTTGGCTGAGGATCCATTAGCCCCGTTGGATGAGGTCCTGATTGCTTCATGAAAGTTTTGGTCGATGAAAACATCCCCAATATTTCCGTAAGGGAATTAAGATTGATGGGTTATGATGTTTTGGACATCAGGCGAACGGAGAAAGAAGGTCTTTTTGACGATGAACTATGGACCTTGGCTCAGACCGAACAACGGTTACTCATCACAACCGACAAGGGGTTTTTTGAGCATAGGGAGGAACCTCATTTCGGGATACTCATCGTGCGCTTACATCAACCTAACGAGCAACGGATTCATGCTCGCATTATGAAAGCCCTTGAACAATTTCCCTCCACAGGATGGGGAGGTTTGTTGGTCGCTATGAGAGACACAGTTCAAAGTATATATCGATCAGGCAAGTAAGCAGGTTTTCCACACACCTACCACCAGGGATTATCGGGATCAGGTGTTTTAAGTGTATTCTCTTCGTACGCACCATCAGGGAAATGAAAAAACTCCACATGAGCGTCACCATAAAGCAGATTAAACCGGTGTTGTCCCTTGATATTGTGCCACTGACTTTCGGGTTCACGCGGATCTCGTCCAAGCCACCAGGGCCAGTCACCGGTAATGATCTTGTTGGACGCGCTGCGGGCAATATCAGATGACTTGAGTGATTTACCCTGTGGCTCATTCTCCCCAGCCTCGGAATCTCCCGTCACATGCCGCACTCCCAAAACATCCACCGCCCAGGATGTGAGATAACTGTTCCCCCACCCTTGAAAGCACGTTTTGGTTCCGGTTGGAAAAGTGCGAATCCAATAGGAATCGCCTTTATCGGACGGACATCGATACGATTCCATGGCTCCCACATAGGCGTTCAAGGGACGCCGTTCACGCGGCACATGCCCGCCATGCAGAGTCATGGTTCCCGTCTGCCCACCGAGTGTTCCCCAATCTTCATACAGAGGAAAATAATCCTCAAAATCCTCCACATAAAAAGCGAACCCAAGCCCGTGTTGACGCAGATTGTTCGTGCAGGCAATCCCCTTGGCCTTTTCCTTGGCCTTGGAGAGTGCGGGCAACAGCATGCCTGCCAAGATGGCGATAATGGCAATTACCACCAGCAACTCGATCAATGTAAATGCTCGTTTCAAACGAAAGTGAGGCAATGGTCGATCGTTCATAAAGAATTCTTCAATGCAGGTGTATGGGCATGCAAGTTCCCTGTTTGGCTGTTTCTGGAGTATGCTTTTGACAGTTGATCGGCTCTGGATGCCAGTTCCTTCAATACTTCAGAGTGCGTCCCAGCCACATTGTTTTTTTCAAATGGATCCCTTTCCAAGTGAAACAGGCGTTCCACTTGATCAGGCGTTTTGATGTATTTCCAAGCCCCTCGTCGCAGACTTTGCCAATGCCCCCTGTCCAATTCCGCATGTGATCCCAATTCCCAGAAAAACTCTCTTCCAGCCTCTTTGGTTTCAACACCTCGTAGCACCGGCAAAAGGCTTTGACCATCGAGACGTAATCCCGCCGTCCCGACCTGTGTCAATTCCGCCAAAGTAGTGAACCAATCGATTGCCCACGCCGGATTTTTCGCGACCGACCCGGCGGCCACAACCCCAGGCCAACGCGCCAGACACGGGACCCGAATCCCTCCCTCGAACAAGGTTGCCTTGTCCCCTCGCAGGGGTTGATTGTTTCCACCGTAATTTGGATCCCCACCATGATCAGACATAAAAATAATCAGAGTATCGTCACGTAATCCGGCCCCATCCACCGCATCTAGCACCCTACCGATCCCATCATCCAGGGCCACTGCCATGGCAGCATATTTGCGGCGTGTAGGATCCTTGATGAATTTGACTCGTTCCAAATCTCTGGGGTGGGGTTGCAGGATGTTCACCGTGGTGTCATTCCCATCGTCCCAACCCTTGCCGAAGTGAGGGGCATTGTATGGGAGAAACAAAAAGAAAGGTTTTTCATGTTTTTGATCACGGATGTAACGAACCGCCTCGTCTGTGATGACATCTGTTGCATAACCCGTCGTATCCAACAACTGTCCATTCCGATACCAGTCCGGAACGTTGCCGTATGAAAGCGTGAAAAAGTCGACACACCCCGCTGTGTGCCCATACCCGAGATCAAAACCATGCTGGTGTGGGAAGAAAGATGACTGTCCATGCCCTAAATGCCATTTCCCGATCAACGCAGTTTCATAGCCCGCCCGCTGCAATTGAGAGGCCATGGTGATTTCGTGATCACGCAGTCCCCGATGTTTGTCTTCTTCGGCCAGAAACATAAGGGCCGATAAAAGCCGGTCCTGGGAGCGACTCGGATTGCACCCTGTCAACAATCCAAACCTGGATGGTGTGCATATCGCTGAAGCAGCATAAAACTGGTCAAACTTCATTCCATCCCTGGCCAGCGAATCCATATGAGGTGTAGGGATTTCGCTTCCGTAACAGCCAACATCACGCGTTCCCTGATCATCAGAGAAAATCATAATGATGTTGGGGTACCCCGCCGCGGCCTGAGACGTCACACAGAACCACCCGCAACAAACAGCAGTGAGCACGGCCAAAAAACGAGCAAGTGAAAACATGCGGCAAATCATGCCCGGGAAAAAGGCTGCACTCAAGAACCATCATCCTTTCGAAAGCCAGCATTGACGAAGGCCGGTGTGTTTGGGTTGAATATACGTATCGACCATGTGGCGCGCCTCGATAATTCATCTAATTGGCCTTGTGTTGGGATCGTTGATCCTGACACACCTGAGTCGTGCCGACATCGCTTCAACACCTCACTTGCGACATCCGGTCAAAATAGCCCTGACACACAACGGTGCCCAATTACTCGTTGCCAACAGCCGGTCGGGTTCTCTGAGTAAGATCGACCTCACTTCCGATCGGATCATCCGTGAATGGCAGGTCGGCGTGGGACTTTCAGACATGGCTTACATCCGGAAACATCGCCAGATCCTGCTCACGGACGAGGAACAACATTCCTTGATTACACTGGATTGGAATAGCTCCTCCAGTCATTGGGATAAAAGGACCGAACTCCCGGTAGCCAAAGACCCTCAGCATATTGCCCTTCACCCGCACAAGAAGATAACAGCGATCGCCTCCCGCTGGTCTCATCGATTGACCCTACTTGAGTCCACGGAGACTCAAGACCAAACTTCATCCTGGAAAACAACCGATGTCATCGACCTCCCGTTCGCTCCAGGAAAAATGACATTTGTTCCGGAACAAAACGGACTCCTGATAGCCGATGCCTTCAATGGCATGTTGGCTCTATTTGATCTGGGAAAAAAGAGTATTCGCACCGTCAGCCATTTTCAGATCAACAACATCGCCAACCTCTCCCTGACACGCGATGCTGATCAAACAACCGTCTGGATTTCCGGTGAATCATTGAATTCCTATGCCACGACCTTCAATCCGGAAGTCACCTGGGGGGTCCTGATGGACAACCAGGTCCGGGCTATCCCCCTCACCGACCTGCTCAACCCAACACGATCACCGATACAAATGGGCACCGTCTACGGCATGGGAGACGAAACCGGCCCCGGCGGCGATCCCAACGCCGTCCTTATCCGCAAAAACGGCACCCTCATCACCGCCCTTGGCGGGGTCGACCGTGTGGCATTTCGCCCACAGTTGGCATCCAATTACACCCATCGCATTCAAGTGGGGGATCGCCCGATCGACATGGTGATAACGACCGATGAATCGTCACTCTACGTCGCCAATCAATTTTCCGATTCCATCTCGGTCATTGATCTGAACGAAACACGTCTTTTAAAAAACATCTCACTGGGACCACAACCCACGCTCACCGACAGCGACAAAGGTGAACGATTATTCTTCGACGCCAGCCTCTCATTACGAGGCTGGTACAGCTGCCATAGTTGCCACACCGACGGTCACACCACCGGCCTGCTGAACGACAACCTTGGCGACGACCACTTTGGATCACCAAAACGGATCCTCACACTTCTCGGAGCCGCCTCTTCCCCACCCTTTTCGTGGCTGGGCAAGATGGAGAATCTGGAGTCGCAAATTGCAAAATCCCTGGACAAAACCATGCTGCACAAGGGCAGCACCACCGATAAAGCAGCATTCATTGCCCGATATTTGGAGACATTGGAGGCTCCACCTTCACTGATCACCTCCAGATCTGAAACTGACAGAGAACTCTTTGAAGAAGGCCACCAGGTTTTCCATCGCGAAGGCTGCCAGGAATGTCATAAGCCCCCCTATTACACCACCGCCGAAACCTACAATGTGGGATTAACGGATACAGCCGGCAATCAGGCATTCAATCCCCCGACCCTCCTGGGCATCAGTCATAGGGACACCTTTTTTCATGACAACAGCGCGTCCACCCTTGAGGAAGTGCTGTTTGACCGCCAACATCCTGAACCACGTGAGCGACCTCTGCCAGCGCAGGAACGCCATGCACTGATTCATTTCCTGAACAGTCTTTAGCACCCTCTATGAGTTTTATAAAACATCTGACCGGATATCTCGGCTTTTCCCTCATTTGCATGACAAGCTTGTACGCCGAGGATCAGCCACAATGGGGAACTGCCTGGAATCGAAACATGATTTCAGCAGAAACAGGACTCCCTGCTCATTTTGATCCGGACACAGGCGCCAACATCAAATGGAAAGTTCCACTGGGAACCGAAGCTCACTCATCACCAGTCGTATCCGGAGGCCGGGTCTACGTCGGCACCAACAACCACCAGCCCCGAGACCCAAAACATCAGGGCGACCGGGGTGTGCTGATGTGTTTTGATGAATTGACCGGAGAACTGCAATGGCAACTCGTCGTTCCCAAACGAGAAGAAGACCGCTACTTCGATTGGCCGCGTAGCGGGATCTCCTCTCCTGCAACGGTGGAAGGAGACCGGGTCTATGTCGTCACCAATCGAGGTGAAGTGGTCTGCCTGGACGCCCAAGGGCTCAGCAATGGCAATCAAGGTCCATACATGGACGAAGCCCGCCATATGACGCCTCAGGACAGTGAACCGCTTGAACTGGGCGATCTGGATGCCGATATTCTGTGGTTGTTTGACCTGACAGAAGGCGCCGGAATCTGGTCCCATGACGGCGCGCATAGTTCCATCCTGATCCACGGTCCTCATCTTTACCTCAACACCGCCACCGGAGTGGACAACACCCACAAAAAAATCCGTACACCCGACGCCCCCAGTCTGGTCGTGTTAGACAAAGCAACAGGCGCCTATCTTGCCCGCGAAAACGAAGGTAACGCGCCAAGTATCTTTCATTGCACGTGGTCAGCGCCTTCGATGACAAAGGTGAACGGGAAGGAAACCATCTGGTTTGCCGGTGGTGATGGCATCGTCTATGGTTACGATCCCATTCCGTTTTCCACCAAAACGCCCGACCAACCACTCCATCTGAATCGGGTATGGCGTTATGATTTTGATCCAACAGCTCCCAAGGAAAACGTGCATCGCTACAACCAAAACCGACGCGAAGGGCCCAGCAACATATTCGGCATGCCGGTCATGCAAGGCGAGCACATGTATGTGGCAGGTGGCGGCGATCTGTGGTGGGGAAAAATCAGTGCCTGGTTGAAATGCATCACCCCATCACGGGATGGCAATGCCGATCAAAGCTCGGTTAAGTGGACCTTCCCGCTTGAACGACATGTCATGTCGACTCCGGCAATCACCGATGACCTGGTGTTTATTGCGGATTGCGGTAAAAATGTTTTCTGTCTTGAAAAGAGTAACGGCAAACAGCTCTGGCAACACAGCGCCAAAGGAGAATTCTGGGCCTCACCTTACGTCGCGGATGGCAAAGTCTACATCGGCAGCCGGCGCGGTGATTTCATGATCCTGGCAGCGACACGTGAAAAACAATTACTTCACGAAACCGACCTGGGTGCGCCCATCAGCGCCACCACCTGCGCCGCAAACGGAAGACTCTTCGTGGCCACCATGACGGCACTTTATTGTCTGGAGAACTCGGAACAAAGCCTGAAGACCTTTTAAGAACTCTCATTCTTTTGATGCATCTTCCGAAAGCGAAGGTGCTCACGCTTTGGGATTCCGGGGCAGGTAGCATAAGTGAGCAGCAACCTTCCCCTGTGGAATCCAAAGTGGCGCTGCATGCCGCACTCCAAATCACACTTGCCTTTTCGTAGTCCATTCGGCTACGCGCCCCAGCCGGCAATGATGTCATCACATCAGACACTCATCCAGATATCAGGACAAACAAAGAGGTCCGTCCACCGAATATTTTTCGGTGCCGAACGATCTTAATTCGTCATGTCCCAATCCATGTGCCAGTGCCAGCCAAAGTCTGTTGTGCGGTTCTCCGTCGAAATCGAGGGCTCGACCGTTTTTGAATCCGGCGCCGCCTCCAACCAACAGGAATGGAATATTGGAAAGTGTGTGGGAATTGCCTTTGCCCAACTCGTTGAGCCAAACGATCTGTGTGTTGTCCAGCATGGAACCACCGCGTCCTCCGGGTTCCGGAGTTTCCGCCAACCGGGTAGTCAAGTAGGCAAGCTCACTGGCAAACCAATGGTTGATGCGCCGTAGTTTGTCTTGTGCATCTTCATTACCGTCCGGCTCATGGGAAAGGGAATGATGTCCTTCCTGAATATCCAGCCATCGCATCCGGGCCTGGCCGACGGAACGCATGAATTGCAAGGAAGCCACGCGGGCCATGTCATTCGCCAGCGCATTCACCAATAAATCAATCTGCATGCGGCTGATCTCCGGAGTGTTGTCATTGACCAATTCAATGTCCGGATCAATCTCCGGCTCGGGATGCGTCATCTGACTTTGTGCTTCCGCTGCGGCGATGTCGCTTTCCAGCCTGCTAACCAATTCCATGTGTTCCTCCAGCATCCCCTTGTCCTCGGCGCTTAACCGACGGGTGATGCGTTTGAGGTCGGATCGGACATGATCCAGAATGCTGGACATATGTTTACGATCCTGTGCGCCGCCATAAAGCTTTTGGAACATCTGGCCTGGATCATCAATGGGGGCCACCGGTTTGTCGCTGTCCGCATAACACATGCGCGTCCAGGGATCGGCCCGGTTGGGAACCGCCACACCAAATTCCAAGGAACCAAACCGTGTGCGCGTCTCTTCCCTGGATTGAAAATGATTCTTGATCTCTTGATCGATGGAGATGCCGCTCGCCCAACCCGCCGGGGTATGACTCCCACCCTGGATGTTGCCCGGCAACAATTCGGTCGCCGTAAGCAGACAGGACATCCCGCGCATGTGATTGTCACCATCACCTCGAATCTTGTTATGCACCCCTTTCAAGACCAGGACATGATCCCGGTAGGCATCCAATGGGGAGAGCATGGACTTGAGCTTGAGGGGCTGATCATCACCAAAGCTGTCCGGCCAGAATTCGTTGGGCAGGGTTCCGTTGGGTGAGAACATCACGATCAGCCTCTTGGGCGCTTGTTTTGAAACCGCTTTATCGGCCTTCAAACTGTTCAGGCCGGTTAAAAACGGAAGGGCCGCCGTGCCAAGTCCCAGGTCGCGCAGAAAACGCCGACGATGCTGCAGATTGAATTTCATATCGTTACTGTTCTGTTGTGGATTCGCTCTGATGATCCAATGTCACCGCAAGGACCGACATTTGGGTGATCAATGACTGAATATTAAAACTTTCTTGTTCGAATTGCAACCGTAAGCGCTGAAGGGCTCCGGGCTCAAAAGCGTCCGGAGATTGCTTGACCAGATGGAAAAACATCTGTGCAACAAATGCTGTGTGCGCCAGCTCATCCTCAACGGCAAACCGTGCGATATCCCGGGCCCGCTGAACCTGGATACTCTCCCCATCCTCGGTAAGATATTCGCTCAGTGTATTGACCGGTTTATCTTTCTCATGGGTCCGCCAGCGACCGACCGCATCAAAACTTTCCAGAGCAAAGCCCAATGGGTTGATGATCGAGTGGCAGGCCATGCAAGCCGTGTCACTGGTCAACTGGGTAATCTTTTCGCGCATGGTGATGTCCTCCGGAAAATCGCTGTCTTTGAATGCAATGGCCATGGGAGGTGGTTTCAAGGCGCGACCCACAATATTGCGGGTCAGGAACACCCCTCGGTGAATGGGTGAGGTGTTGTTGTGATACGCAAAGGCACTCAACAGATAGGGATGGGTAAGGATGCCCGATCGTTGATCCTTGGGAAATGAGACTTTTTCGAACATGGTCATGTCAGTCGGCAGCCCCTGCTCTTCCAACGCCTCCGATTCACCTTGTCCGGACTGGTAGAATTCCTTCAGGAACGGATTGAGCATCATGTAATCCGCCAGAAGTAGTTGACGATAATCCGAGGCTTCACTCCAGACCACATCCTCAATGAACAAATCCAGTGAACGCCGCAAATCCACCACCAGGGCTTCATCAAAATCCGGGAACAATTGCTCATCCTTGCTCAGATCCCTCTCCTCGATCTCCAACCAATGATCAAAGAAGCCCCGCATTTTATACCGGGTTCTAGGGTTGTTCAGCATGCGTTTTGCCTGGGCAACGATCTGGGCTTCACTCGAAAGCTCTCCCTGATGGGCGGCATGGAGCAAGGTCTGGTCCGGCACGGAGTCCCATAGGGCCAACGACAGCCGTGAGGCCAATTGGTGCGCGTCGGGCTGGTTCCCGCTGGAATCCCAAGGGGTGTATAAAAACTCAGGAGAGGTCAATGCCAGCATCACACCTCGTCGAACGGCAATTTCCGGATTCTCCGCCTGAGCGAAAAGAATGTTCCGATAAAGCTGGTCTTCTTCCTCCGTCAAAGGTCTCCCATAGGCCAAGGTAGCCAGTCGCGGAAGGAACTCCTGGAGTTTGTCCGCTCGCTCCTTATCCCCGGCTTTGAAGCCCGCAAGCAATGGCAATCGTTCCACCACTTCCGAAGCGGTCGCGACCGCAGCCTGCGTCACTGCTTCATACCAGGACCATGAAACGGAACTCCCGCGTTCGTAGCCCAGACTGCGGTCATCGGCAGGAAAAGCAGTTTCCACGACAAACGTGCGTGGTGGCCGGTGGGTGTTCAATGTTTCGCTGTCCATCACCCGCCAGACACCGTGCGGTTTGCGCCATTCCAATTTGATGGATCCGGTTTTTTCGAGATATTTGAAGTATTCGAGCCGGATCGGATAATGCCGGCCGCCCAATAAAAACACCCGGGCTTCCAGCGATCGCATTTCCCCCGAACTGACCCATCCGTCAATCAATGCCTGTTGCCCGGCAACCGAACTATCATCTCTCAATTTACCTCGCTGCCTGCCTGGGTCATTGTTCACATATAGTCGCGCCCCATTTTGGGTGGAGACACGAAATTCGTAGTGCCCCGTGGATTCGGCAAACATCCCACCTTCCCAAATGATGGCGAACTGATCCGGCTCGATGGAAGCATCCGGGCTTCCTTCCTTGAAATCAAACTCGATCTCGAAATCGACGCGCTCGAGCTTTTGCTCATTGGCTTTATTCATGCCTTTGGATTGAAAATAGGTGGCGTTCAAGCCTGGTTCCCCCGCATGAAAAGCCTTGAGTGCATGATCGATCCCACGCTCCCCCTTGGAGTCCGGCGTCACAAGCAGGAGCATGTCCGCGACGCTGTTCAAATATTGCGGTACCGTCAGCCTTGAGAGTTCGACACGCACGCCATTGCCCAGTCGAGCCTGGGCTTCCTGGGAATAAAAGGCGTGATAAACATAGTTGGAAACCGCAAGCGCATCATCACCGACACACAAATCCGGATCTTCTTCCGGCATGGTCCGCACCACGCGACGCGTGAGACTCTCCAATGAGCGGGTGCCGACAAGTGTTTCGTCGCACTTCTCTTCCACACCTTCCCCGCGTTCCCCGTGGCAATCGACACATTGAGCCCGGTAAATGTCCCTGCCTTTGAGAAACAATTCATTGGACTCCATTTCGGAGGCTTGCGAAAACTCCGTAAACGATATCCCCAGAGTGATCAGGACAATCCAACACCCCTTCGAAATTTGATTCAAAGCTATGGTTTCTTTCATGTTCGTTTCTGAGTCGCTCAAATCTAGCATGAGGGAAGAAACGGTGCAATGACAACAACGCCTCCACTTTGAATCTGTGATCTCATCATTACTTTGAATGTTTTACATTAAGTGAGCACGCCGCTCCGGGCCTGGCCCATCCAATCCAACACTACCGGACGAATCCCTGTATGTTTCAGACATTGACATTCCAGCCAACTCATATACTCATACAGACACATCACGTACCGTGCTACAATTAGAAATACGCGACGATACTTAAAATTTAATTGGGGTTGGGTGCAGGAAATTTCCTCCCCAACACAACAGCAAGGGGTAACCACCCGGGCAGTCACGAAATGATGAGAGCATTCCCCAGAGCTCAGCAACCAAGACATCTTTCGTGGCTGCCCGAAACCCTTTCATTTCAACGCCACCATCTGAATGATTGGCACTCAGCGACTCCTCTGCTAGAATCTGGTTCATCCGATTAAACATGAAACAAACACACTTCATTTTATTGGTCCTGCTGGTTGCTTTGTGGTCAGGATCTTTTGGCCATACAGATATATTGCAAGCAGCCGATCGCCCTCCGAATGTTGTTGTCATACTTTCGGACGATCAGGGCTGGGGTGACCTGAGTTTAAACGGAAACCAAAACCTCAGCACCCCCAGCATTGATTCCCTTGCCCGCGATGGAGCCAGGTTCGACCGGTTCTACGTCTGTCCAGTCTGCTCGCCAACACGTGCTGAATTCCTGACCGGTCGATACCACCCGAGAGGAGGCGTTTACAGTACTTCCGCCGGAGGAGAGCGATTGAACGCTGATGAAACAACCATAGCCCAGGTGTTCAAAAAAGCGGGCTACGCCACCGGAGCTTTCGGAAAATGGCACAACGGCATGCAGCCTCCCTACCACCCCAATGCCAGGGGTTTTGATGAATTCTACGGCTTTTGCTCGGGCCATTGGGGAAATTACTTCAGTCCCCCACTCGAACGTAACGGTGTCGCTGTTCAGGGAAAAGGATTCATCATCGACGACTTGACCGACCAGGCCATGCAGTTCATGGAGAATCAAAAAGACAAATCGTTCTTTTGCTATCTCCCTCTGAACACCCCCCACTCTCCCATGCAGGTACCCGACGCGTATTGGGACCGCTTTAAGGATAAAGAACTCAGCCATCGCCACCGGGATCCGAACCGGGAAAATGTGCCGCATACACGGGCCGCTCTGGCCATGTGCGAAAACATTGATTGGAACGTCGGACGCATCCTCGATCACCTCGATCGACTCAACTTGACCGAAAACACCATCGTTCTTTACTTCAGTGACAACGGCCCCAATGGAAGCCGGTGGAACGGGGGGATGAAAGGCAGAAAAGGTTCCACTGATGAAGGAGGCGTCAGGAGTCCCCTGGTCATGCGATGGCCAAAAGGCATCCAACCTGGAAAAGTCGTCCATAATATTGGGGGCACCATTGATCTGCTGCCCACCTTGGCGGACATGGCTGACATCGATGGGACGGTTGAAAAGACGCTGGACGGAATCAGCCTCAAACCTTTGCTCATGGATGGGGATTACAACGGCAAAGATCGCCTTATTTTCTCTCATTGGAATGGTCGTGTCAGTGTCCGGAACCAACGGTTTCGATTGGATCATCAGGGAGCATTATTCGACATGGAAGCCGACGGAGAACAACGAACCAACGTTGCTGAAGGATTTCCAGTCATAGCAAACCATCTGCGCACCGAAGTGGAACAATGGAAG
>Ga0181582_10001636_pt1 | contig 17698 bp, 17 predicted proteins | sample 071ome_32_FD_132438 | JGI IMG/M metagenome (GOLD analysis project Ga0181582, IMG submission 132438) | Coastal salt marsh microbial communities from the Groves Creek Marsh, Skidaway Island, Georgia - 071405AT metaG (megahit assembly) | ecosystem: Environmental > Aquatic > Marine > Intertidal...
CTTGCCTGCGCGTCAGGTGGAGCGCTTTACGCCGAAAGCAAGCGACTGGAGGATAGTCCCTTTGAGCAGCAAGCTGTCTATTTCGAAGCGATTGAGTTGCTCTACCAAGAAGACGATGGCAGCCAGAAGCAGGCCCAGCGGCTTCTAAAGAAACTGGCGGTCGCAGGTCATGCTCGATCGCAATACGCGCTGGGAATCGTGTACCGGCAAGGGATCGGAGTGATTGAGAACTCCCGGCAGGCTAATCGCTGTTTCAAGGTGTCGGCAGCCCAGTCTTATCCTCCGGCTATGCTGTAATTAGCTGAATCATTCTTAGAAGGTAGCGGCATTCGCAAAGACGCTTCAGAGGCGCTATCCTTGCTTTAAGACATTGTAGATCCCGATGCTAAATTCGAAATGCGATTGGAAGAGTTCGCAATGTTGTGGCGAATAAAGGCTCGGGCTTTCTATTTGCTGGGCGAGATTCTGGTGGAGGGTAGCGAAATCGGTCGGGATTTAGAAAAAGGGATCGCCTTTTTCGAAGAGGCGGCTCGTATCGGGGAGCAAGATGCTACTATGTATTTGGCAATCGCTTACGCCGAGGGAGCGGTGGTGGAAAAGAGCGTGGAAAAAGCCAAAGACTACTTTGCGTTGCTCGACCTTCAATCCTCCGACGCGTTGAGAAGGTCTTTGGACCCGGCAAAGCAGTTGGGAATCGACCAGGCGGAGCTAAATAATCTCAAGGAATACGGTGACGAAATGCGGGCCGCCGTATCCAGATCGATCTTAGAGATGCAAACGAACTTCGCCAAAAAGGTTTTGTATTCAGATGGCGATGACTTTGATGCGGTATTCGCTGCTGAACTGCTAAAGGTGGCGGCGGATGGCGGTTATGTGGAAGCTCAATCTGAATTGGGGATCCTCTACTGGCGAGGAGAAGGGGTAGCGGCTGATGCCGAGAAGGCGGCCGCATTGTTTGCCGAAGCGGCAGCTCAGGATTGGATACTGGCCAAATACAATCTATCGATAGCCATGGCGGAGATCGGACAAATTGGAGAGTACGCATGGGATAGATCGGCTTTGCTCGAGTCGGCAGCGGAATCTGGATTGCTGGCAGTTCAGGTCCTTTTGGATGGAACGGCGGAATTTGGCGTGCTGAATGCGGAGGAGGCGCGGGATTATTGCTTGGAAATGGCGGAAAAGAAAGATTCCCGGGCTCGCTACAGTCTCGCTATGCGGCGCTTGAACGGATGGATGGTGGAGCGGGAAACGAACAACCAGCGTCTCATTAGCCTGGTAATGGAATCGGCAAGATTCGAGTATTCGCGTGCCCAATACTTGCTGGGAATACTCTACATGTCCGGAAAGAGCGTCGGTCAAAATACCGAGATTGGGTTCTGGTGGCCAGAGAGAGAGCGGATAGCCAGGATCATGCAAAGGCATTGTATCGGCTTGGCTCCTGCTATGCCCGAGGAATAGCGGTCGAGGTGGATCTGGCGAAAGCGTTTTACAATTATAACCGTAGCGCGGAGCTAGGGTTGGATGTTGCGAAAAACAGCTTAGCGGCCTTCTTCAAAAAGGGTATTCATGTGGAGAAAGGCGAATGGCGAGCCACCGAGTTGTATTTGGAAGCGGCGGACGAAGGCGTCTCAACGGCGGCGTTCAATATCGGCAATTGCTATCTAGAGGGTAGGGGCGTAAAGCGGGATGTTCAAGCAGGGTTGGCCTGGCTCTCCAAATCGGCCGAGCGAGGCAACCTTGCGGCCTGCCAATCGCTTTCGCGAATCTATGAGGAAGGATTACTGGCAGATAAGGACGCGGTTGATGCGGCATACTGGGCGGAAAAATCAGCGAAATTGGGATACCGTCCGGCTATGAAGCGGACGGCGCTGAACTATTTCCAAGGGTCTGGAATCCCGGTGAATCGAGGCAAGGCATCGTATGTGATAACTGAGTACATAAACCAAAACGGCCCCTTGGATGTCGAGTCGCTGGCTTTGCCAGGCGAGTTTGAAGATTCTCGGAAGATTCAGGATTTCCTTCCCAATGATTACGCAGCCATGATTATCTACGCTGACTTGATGGCGGATTCAACCTGGTCTGGGTACGACCCGAAAGAGGCTGGTCGCGTGTTGTCATTGCTTGCCAAAAAAGGCTTTAATGGCGCTCGCTTTCGTTTGGCTTCATTGCATGTCGACGGCGGCTTTGCTGGAGCGAATGGGAAAAAGGCCTATCGTATTTATAAAGATATTTATTTGGATAACCGGGATTCCGATTTGGAAGTCGTAGGCAAGTTGGCTGGAGAATCGGCATTCGAAATGAGTAGATGCCATGAACGCGGAACAGGAACGCGATTGAATGCCAAAAAGGGGCTCGAATGGCTCAAGATAGCGGCAATCAAAGGGTATCCGGAAGCTCAGTACGAATTGGGGAAGAGGCTATTAAGCCCGGGTTTCGATCAGGCTGAAGGGGAGTTGGGTGTCTGATGGTTGCTGGCCGCAGCTAGGATGGGAAACATCAAATCGCATGTTATGCTTGTGGAAATGAACATGCAGCGTCGAATTCCTAAACTGGATCCAGATACGATCATAGCTTTGCTCAAGGATCTAGTAGATTCGGGATCTGGCGAGGCTCGGATTTTGTTGAGGCGCTATGGCGTAGAGATTGAAAATCAATCGCCTCGAAAGCGACGTCAGGAGACGGACGATGAGCCTGAATTCACTCCGTACACCCCCATTGAGGCGGCCTAGAAAGCGACCGGAGTTCCCATTTTTAGAAGGATACGACGGAGTCTGGTAGGGCGGCGCCTCAGCCCGCGTACCGGATCGGGCTCGACGGTTAGTGAGCATCAGATCTCTTCATGGACATAGCGATAACGCATACGGAGCTCGTTGTCGGAAGGCATGTCCACATCGATTTTCCGGTCTAAAGCGGATGCGATGCGATTGGTCTGACTTTCGTTCATTTCTCCGTAGTCCAGTGGCTGGCCCTTGGAGTCGACCGCGAAAGTGATCTGATTATCTTTGCTTGAGACCTTGAGTTTCACCTCCCCTTCTCTCCATTGGTAGATGGCGATTTCCAGCAAGTTGCTTAGAACGCTTTCGAGTAGTTCCTCGTCGACCTCGATGTCGATATCATCGGCGAATTCGCCTTTGACACTGATTTTTTCAACCTCTTGGGAGTAGTCGTTGACCAGCTCGAAGACTAGGGCTTGAAGGGTGGAAAGCGTTTCGGGATCGGGTTGGGAAGCGAGCTCCGTTTCCTCCTCGGAAGATGTCTCTAGCTGAATGGGCTCCGCTTCGGATGCTTCCTCGGTTTTCGCCTCTGGCTCGAAGTCCTCCGCTTCATCAGAAATTTCGAGCGTTAACGTTGTAGGTTCAGATTCTTCGACACTGATTGCTTCCGGATCGGGAGTGTATTCCATGTCTTCAAGCTGCACCCCAAGTTGGGGCATGCTTCTCGGTGGAAGCGTTGATTTTGGCTTCTCCGACGGTTTAGCATCGTTGTTAGCATCGCCGCCAATCAAGGTGTCTCCCGGGTAAAGCGTTTCGCTCACTTCGAATTGTTCGCTGCTGGATACCTCTGCAGATTCGAGAGTGCTGCCTCTAGGTAGTAATTCGTCCGTTCCGACGGCCTCAAGCAACGAGCACTGGATATCGCTTTGTCGGCGGATTTCGGAAATTTCCTCGCCCAGGCGAACGAGGGAGAGCTCGTTCCAGGTATTCTCTAAGCGCCGGGCTATATCATTGATCAAATTGGTAGGCGTTTCGATTTTGCTGATCAGATTAGGAATCCATACCGCTCGGGCTGATGCTTCGGACACGGCCCTGCCAACCTGTCGATAGATTTCTTCCGCTCGCATCTTAACTTCGCGACTTACCTTGGTTTTGCGTTCCGTTTCCAGGGCCGACTGCAAGACCTTTGCTTCCGCTGCCAGCTTTTGCGATTGTACTCGAAGATCTTTGAGCGTTTCTGCCATCTCATCAATTTCCTTCGCCTGGCGATCGTTCTTGATTTCGGCCTGCTCCTTTTGGGCAGTTGTCTCTTTCAGCTCACTCGCTAGCGCATTTCTCTCCTCGGCAACTTCATTGCATCTTGAATCATGGATCTCGATGAAGGATTTGAAGGCGGATTCTTCGGCGCTTCGGGTTCTGTTTGGAAAGATAAACTTGCTTGATTCATCTTCGCGGACATGGCGGGCGAGGGCTCCCAGCGGTTTGGCGATGGATTCGCTGAGGCGCCAGTAGTTGAAAGCAAAAGCCGCTATCAGGATTACGAAGCCAGGCGCCCATAGTAGACTGGGACTGATACCGATCCCGTTTGCAGTTACTGAGCGGGCTGATTCCAGAAAGGGGAGGGCCAGAAAGCTGACTACGAGCAAAGCAAGGCCCGCGCAGATAGTAATGGAGTGTTGGATTTGCGTTTGGATGTCTTTCACGTCGTTTGCCTTGGTTGTCGTTAGAAACGTGATAGCTACAATCGTCCGTTTTGGGCCCAAATGTATCCTCCATTATGAAAGAGTAGCCATCCGTTGAATGGGTTTAGGGAATTAGAGCTCTTCCTCTATGAAACGGTGGAGCGGACTACCCGGGAACCTCTAGGCGCCAGTCCTCAGCTTGCCCGACCCGATGCGCTCGAGTCCGAATCCACGAAAACGAACCATTTCTGGCCCACGAAATTCCAGCATGCCCAGGCGAAGGTGGCCACGAGGAAAGCGGGTGCAGCGGAATGATCCAGATCGATCGTCGCATCGTAAACGAAGCTGTTGATTATCCAGCCAGATAGATAAACCAAAGCGAAGCGAATGGGCTCGCTAATGCGAAAAGAGCGGTGCCGAAATGTGAAATGCTTGTGGGCGAAAAATCCCCAAACGGAAACGCATCCAAAGCTGATGCGTTTGGACCAGGATCCATCGATATCGAAAAAGTACACCAATCCGCTATAAACGAGGGCATCAATCGCGAACGCGATCCCGCTGACCAGGATGAATCGCAGAGCTTCGGAGACGAGTCTTCGGTTGTTTAACATGCGGAGTGGCGTTGGAAATCGACGGGGATTTTAATCTAGGGAAGACGGCATCCATATGTGGATCAACAGTTTTCTGGATCTCGTCTGAATTCATAGCTCTTCCGCGTCCACATTAGGCTTGCTGCCCAAAAGGGATCTCCAAAGATTCCCCCCCTTTTAACGTTTGATACTAGGCCTACCATGAGCGACAAAGTGCTGATTATAACTGGCGATGGCGGCGAAAGCTACGAAACGCTCTACGCTAAACATCGCTTCGAAGAAGCGGAGATGACCCCCGAAATTGCTGCTCCAAGCAAACGGGTGCTTAATTTGGTTCTCCACGATTTCGAGCCGGGTTGGGACACCTATGTGGAACGGAAGGGGTACGGTGCGGAATCGCAATTAACGTTCGAGGAAGTCGTCGTCGACGACTACTTAGCGGTCATGCTCATAGGCGGGCGAGCTCCTGAATACCTCCGCAATGATCCGAAAGTTTTGGAAATCGTTCGCGAGTTCCACGCCAAGAACAAATGGATCTACAGTATATGCCATGGGATACAGATTCTCGCGACGGCAGGACTGCTGGGCGATTCTGGTATCACCTGCTACGAGCATTGTCGTCCTGAAGCCGAAACAGCCGGAGGCAAGTGGTCTCAGGATGAGGCGGTAATTGACGGGAAGATAATCACCGCCCAAACCTGGTTATCCCACCCGGACTTCTACCGGTTGATATTTAAGAACTTGTAGCCCGTCTTTGAGTATGTGCTATCAGGCCTTCTCAGGGCTCTCGGGAATTTCCTCCTCTGAACCGGACTCGGATTCGAAAGGCAGTCCCTGGAATCCATAGGCCTTTTCAGCGCGCTCGTATTTCCGCCTGGGTTTGAGGAATCGACCCGACAGGCCTCCGAATATGATGCCAAGCCCGATCCCCAATCCGAGACCAATGGCGGAATCGGCTCCAAATCTTGATATGGCAACGACCCCAGCGCCTATGCCGATAACCAATCCGAGATTCATTCCTAAAGGAGCCTGCATGAGACGCCGCTTTCGGGAATATCTCTCTTTCGAGCGATCAGCCATTCGCACTATTAGTAGATCATCCATTAGGGTTTTTACGCGACATTTACGATAGCGCGTTTCATGCGGGCCTGTCCATCGGGAATTGGCCTGTCAGCGTCTCGGGCTTTGCCGCAGGTAATTTTGCTCAGAGCTATTAGTTCACTTTCTTGGGCAATTGGCAGAATAGATAGGCTGATATCCCTCCTTTAAACCGCCACAGGCCAGCCCGGATCAAAAGGATTGGAAAATACTGGACTAAATTTGTAAGAAAATTCTTTCTTAACTCGGCACAGGAACGAATTGGCCGCGCTTGCCGAAAATCTTTTCTGTAAGGCAAGGTGGATGCGGAGCGATCAGCGTGAAAGACGGAAAGTACAAAGGGGCCCATCAAGAAACGCGAAGCAAGATTCTCGGCCTTCTTAAAGCGCGAGGGGACCTTTCAAGCGCTATGCTGGCCGATGAATTGGGTGTGTCATCGATGGCGGTGCGGCAGCATTTGAGTGATTTGGAATCTTCTGGGGATGTTTTTTCTACGGAATTTGGCCGCCGGGGCAAAGGGCGCCCGGCAAAACGATGGGGCTTAACCGAAAGGGCGAACCGCTATTTTGCTGACAGGCATCGAGAGTTGGCGATCGATCTTTTCGAAGGCTTGTCCGAAGTCGTTGGCGAGGAAGGAATGGGCGATTTACTCAAGAGGCGGGGTGAAAGCCAGGTAGAATTGTACCGGAAACGCATTGATCGCTCTTCGCCGCTCTCAATACAGGTAAAGGCGTTGGCTGACATTCGCGATCAGGAGGGCTACATGGCGGAAGCGCGGATGGAGAAGGACGGTTCCTGTCTTTTGATCGAAAACCATTGTCCGATTTGCTCAGCGGCTAATAGCTGTCCGAAGCTTTGTTCAGTAGAGCTCGACGTTTTTCGTCGAAGTGTCTTGAAAGACATATTGGTTGAGCGGGTGGAGCATATATTGGAGGGGTCCCGACGCTGCGTTTACCGTTTTTCTCGAAAGCAGGCTGGGGTCTAAGGGCTGGTTTTGCGAGCAAGCGTATTAACTAGTTCAAGCTCGCCTGGCCTGCAGCTCGGTTTGTCCGCCCTAGGCGGTCCTAGTACTCTGCGAGCAGTAAATCTGCGTAAACCGAGTAGCCATCCACTTCGAAAAGGTATCGGGATTGCAACGAGGTTCCGGCCGTGCTAATAGACATTCGCTTTCCTTGAATGACAGTCGGAATCGTTAGAGTTGAAGGCAGGCCCATATCGGCAAGAGCGTTCTTGAAGGTGCCGGCGAACATATTCGCGAGTTCGCCGCATACGTCTCGCACGGCATCGATATCCAGCTTATCTATTGGCGTATCGATAATTTTGTTGGAAATATAGTAGGCGAATTGATCCCTCATGAAGAGGTAGCAAACGCCATTCAGTTCTCCAGCGAACCCCACGGAAGCGGCGAAAAGCCCTGTTTTCGGTTCGTCACCGCTGTTGATTTCGGGGCTGAGGGCTGGCTTCGCGCTGTAGGCTTCCACGTTTTGCAACACGCATTTAGCTCTGGCCACTGTATTCAGCACTTTGAATAGCGAATCCTCCAGGAGCTTATCGAGACGTTCTTTGGGAATAGGTGGCGGCATGTTGATTGGGCGAATACAGAACGACGTCGCAGGGCTCAGGTTAAGATTCGCCAGCAGAGTGTTTAGCTGGTTGGCTGAAAGATAATGCCTTTACGTTGCCGTTCTATTAGATGAGGGACTTTAGAAGAAGCGTACAGCGATGATTTTATTCATTGCGGTTTAGATCATAAATTGAAGGCGGCGATAGCGATCGTCGCTAAGCTGAGGAAAAGGAAAAAGCCAACGATATCAGTTGTCGTAGTGACCATTATGGATGAAGCCAGAGCAGGATCGACCTTTAAGGCTCTTAGACTGATGGGGACGAGGACGCCCGCTGCGGCCGCGGCAATCATATTGAAAAGAATCGCGAGGGCGACAACGGCTCCGAGGATGGGTTTGCCGATCCAAATCCAGGATACCAAGCCAGCCAATCCGCCAACCGCGAATCCAGTGGTGCAGCCGGTAAAGAATTCTTTGATCAGCAATCTTCGCCATTCGCGATCCTCAATTTCTCCGAGGGCCAGCGAGCGAACGACGATGGTTAAGGTCTGATTTCCAGCATTGCCGCCGATGAGGCCGACAATGGGGAGGAAAAAGGCTAGAATGGCGTACTCTTCGATAGCGGGTTCGAACATGGATATTACCCAGGCAATACAGAATCCAGTGGCTAAATTGATGCATAGCCAAGGCAGCCGATTGCGAACGGACCTTTGCCAGGGAGTGTAAACCGTTTCGTCGCCAGAAATCCCCACCATTCGATGCATGTCTTCGGTCGCCTCCTCTTGAACGACATCCAGAACGTCGTCCGAAGTGACGCGACCCACTAGCTTGCCAAAATCGTCGACGACCGGGAGCGAGCTGTAATTGTACTTTTGGAACAGGTTGGCGATTTCTTCCTGGTCTGCCGCTGCTCGAATAGATCTGACCTTAGTGATCATTACATCGCGGACCGGGAGACTCAAGTCTCGGAATAGCAGATCCCGCAAACGAAGCACGCCTTTTAAGCGTCCTTCTTCGTCGACAACATAGATGTAAATGGCGCTGATGTCTTCTTGATCCTCTGCCAGGCGAATTGATTCGCGGGCTTCCGCAAGCGTGAGCGAATCCTTGATGGCGTGGACCTCTCTCTGCATGATCCCGCCTGCTGAATCTTCGGGGTACTCCATCAAGGTGGAGATCTCTTCCATCTCCTCGTCGGGAAGTTGCTCCATGATGGTTTGCAGCCTTTCCGGGGAGACATCTCCAAGGGCATCGGCGGCATCGTCCGAATACATTTCCGGAATAATCTCGCTCACCCGCTCGACTCGCATGTTCTCCATGAGGTCGGTCTGCACTTCTTGGGGAAGCTCGGGGATGATATCGGCGATGATATCGTGATCAAGGTCGCGAAGGATCTCCCGAATTTCGTCCAATTCGAGATCTTCGATCTCCTCGGCGACATCGCTCGGATGCAGATCTCGCAACCGTTCGATACGCTTGGCGAAAGCGTCCTCCGGGGTAGCGTCTCCTGCGTCCGACTCCTGCATGGGGCTAGTTGTAGGACTTCGAACGCTTGCTTCAAGTCGGGTGTTGCCCTTTCCTGAAAAAATGTTCAGCGGCCTAAGTGGTCGGATAGATGGCAAACGCTTCTTGCACGGCAGGCTGAAGCAGGTTCTTTAGGAGATGTGCCAATCGCTAGAGAATCGACTTATAGAGCTCCGATCTATTTGCCCAATGCTCACTTGCAGACCATTTTACCGAATGTAACGAGAAGGCGAATACGTGTTGACTATCAAAGAGAGCGCTTCGAGCTGCCAGACTCGGATTTTATCGATTTGGACTGGCTGCAGAGCGCCTGCGAAGGAAAAAAACAGCGCTGTTGCGTGGTCCTCCACGGCCTCGAAGGTGATAGCGAGGCTGCCTACATCAAATCGCTAGCCAGGTCTTTCGATCAAGCGAACTATGCTGTTGGAGCATTCAACATGAGAGGCTGTAGTGGCGAGCCGAATCGACTAAAACGGTCTTATCACAGCGGCGACACGGAAGCATTGGCGACCGTTTTAGACAGGCTGAGCCTTCGATACGAATGGATTGTCTTAGCGGGATTCAGTCTAGGGGGCAATGTTGTCCTTAAGTATTTGGGAGAGCGAGCATCCCAACTGCCATCTTCGGTGAAGGCGGCAGTGGCCTTTTCTACCCCTTGCGATTTACGAACTTCGGCGGACTGTCTAGCGAAGTTGGAAAACGCGTTTTATATGAGGCGATTTATCAAACTGCTTTGCGGCAAACTGAGAGAAAAAGAAAATGTGTATCCGGGATACAGATATAAAAAAGGTTGCCTAAAATTGAGGACCTTCAGGGAATTCGACGATGCGTACACGGCTCCCTTGAACGGATTTCGGGACGCTGAAGATTACTGGCGGCAGTGCAGTAGCCGCTATTATCTAGAGGGAATCGAGTGCCCGGCGCTTTTGATAAATACCCGAAACGACCCCTTCCTTTCCGAGGAATGCTATCCGGTCGAAATAGCCCAGAGCCACGAGTTCCTTTATCTGGAAATGCCCGGTTCAGGAGGGCACTGCGGCTTCCCCGGGAATCGCCATCGCGATGGCTACTGGCATGAGCGGCGCGCTTTAGAATTCTTTCAGCGGGTCGGGTGAGGATGACATTGAGCAAGCCTCCTACACAGTCAAATGACTTAAGTTGAAGCCAATGAGCGAGCGAGCTTGACTATAGGCGCTGCTCTACCGGTATGAAGCTGTATTCAAAAGCCCATGTCCAGTTGCGTACTAGCTTCGACTGGCGGGTCAGAGATGCACTCTGGAATATCGTTTTGATTGTTATTGACGATGGGATTGGCGGGGCGGCACTTCAGCCGTTTGGAGTCTATGGGTCTCAGCAGGTCGAATCTCTTTTCGGTTTCAATTATATCCGCGTCTCCATCCAGCCAGATCATTGGGTCATCCCCCTCCAGAATAACAGGCATGCGGTCATGAACTTTGGCGGCGAGGGCATTCGCTTGGGTGGTCAGAATTGCGAAACTTTCGGTAGGATCGCCAGCAGCATTGTGCCAGGTTTCCCAAATACCCGCCATGTAAAACACAGACTCGTCAACCAATTGCAGATAGTAGGGCTGATTCAGCGAGCGGTGGCGTTTCCATTCATAATAGCCATCGGCGGGGACTAGGCAGCGACGCCTCTGATAGGCGGCCCTAAAGGAAGGCTTTTCAGCGACCGTTTCAGAGCGAGCGTTTATTAAGAGCGAAGTCGTCTCCCCCGTGCGGGACCAACTGGGCATGAGTCCCCATCGCATGGATGATAGCATGATCCTGCCTTTTCCACCCTGCCGTCTCAATACGAGACTGCTTTGCGTTGGAGCTATGTTGTAGCGGGGTTTGAACTCGGAAGCCGACGCAGTGCCAACGTTAGGTGACTCTATTTCCACCGGCGACTTGGATCCGATGGAAGCTGGTTGCTTGATTAAGGTGTAACGCCCGCACATCGTTGGGGAGCTTGTAGCATCTCTAATCCATTGACAAGTGGCGTCTAGCGATCGGGGATACGTTTACCAATTAATTGAAACGCGGCGTTCGTTTTCATGGAGGCAGTTCAAGAAGAGTAAAAGTCGGCCGCTATGACCAATAACATACTGATTATAGGCGCTATCTGCGCCGTCGCTCTGCTAATCGTTCCGGGACTGTTAGGTCGGTCGAAGGGAAAAATGCTGTCTCAGTACGGCGTGTTGGAAAAACGGTTTCGCTTGAAGCGGCATGCGTTTGCCAGCAAATGGGGAGCGGGTATAGGCGAGCGCCACTCGCTGTCTGGAGAGTATCGTGGCTACCCGGTCGCGATATACGATCACTTTAAAGGGGAGGGTTCGAATAAGCGGGTTTGGACGTCATTGACGCTGGAAGCCACGTTTGCTGGCGAACGGGAATTTATTATCGAGAGTTCGGCGACTGACGATGAAGCCCGGTTCGATATTGCTCCCGGGGAAAGGGTCTCCTGCGGAGAAGCGGGCGATTTTAAGATCTGGCGCTCAGGCGAGGACACGGATCCCGGTTTTTTAGGCTCTCTCAAATCAGACAGGCTAGCCGCTTTTCGGGGATCGGGAGCCTTTAGACTGTCGAAAGGATTTTTTGAATACAGAGAAAAGGGCCGCCTTGTCGATGAAGCCATGCGATTGCGATTCCAGGAAGGGCTACTGATCCTTGCCGAAATGGCAGATCGGGTATCCGAGTATGTCGGAGGTCCAGATTCCTAGTTCTCCCGCTGGCCTTTACTGACGACAAGCCTCGAACCCACTTCTCAGTCGCTTTAACCCCTCCTCGAGTGTCGATCGCGGGCAGCCAAAATTAAGCCTAACATGGCTCGGGCTATCGAAGAAAGATCCGTCCGATAGCCCGATCCCGTGAGATTCGAAGTGGGCAATCGGATCTTTGAGCTCAAGGTCGGAAACATCTATCCACGACAGATAGGTGGCTTCATGATCATACAGGCGAGCTTCGGGCAGGTGTTCTCGAGCGAAATCGTGAATCAGGTCTCGATTCTTACCGAGATAATCCAGTAGCTCCTCTCTCCAGGGCCCACCATGGCGATAGGCCGCCTCGCAAGCGACATAGCCGAGATTGTTAACTTCCGCCATGATCCCCCGGCTTGCGGAAATAAAGCGGTTCCTTAAAGTGGAGTCTGGGATGATCGCTATCGAGCAGCCGAGGCCAGCCAGATTGTAGGTCTTGCTGGGGGCGATGAATGTGAAGGAGCGATCATTCAAATCGCTGGTCAAGGAAGCGATTGGCGTGTGCTTGCGCCCGTCCAATAACAACTCGCAGTGGATTTCATCGGAGCAGAGAATGAGATCGTGGCGCTGGCAGAATGTGGCGACAGCTTCGAGCTCCGGTTTTTCGAACACTCGAGCGCAGGGATTATGGGGATTGCAAAAAAAGAAGAGCTTCACGTTTTCGTCGACTGCAGCTTCCATGTCGTCCCAGTCGATCACCCAGCGATCGCCGTCCAGCGCCATCGGAGCCTTGGCAACCGATCGTTTTTGAAAACGCGGTCCGAGCAGAAATGGCGGGTATATGGGCGTATTGGTTAGAACTGCCTCACCCTTATTGGCGAAAGCCCGGCTTGCGATATTCAGCCCTACCACAAGTCCCGGGAGCCAAACGAGCCAATCTGGATCCACTTTCCATCCATAGTTCCGCTCTAGCATTTCTATGACAGCCTCTACCGCGCTGGGCTCGGGGCGGGCGTAGCCGAAAATGCCGTGATCTACCCGCTCATGTAGCGCCTGAAGAACGGGCTTGGGGGCCTTGAAGTCCATGTCGGCTACCCACATGGGGAGGATGTCTTGGCCTCCGTATTTTTGCCACTTCTGGCTGTCGGTGTGGCGTCGTTCGTGTACTTGGTCGAAGATTGAATCCATCTTGTCGGAAAGCCGGGAGAGAAAGAGGAAAGGTGGATTAGAGCAAACTCTAATAATAAAGGGGGCTGTTGGTCCCCCTCATAGGCTTCAGGATTAGGCTGTAGAGGGCAGGGCCACGCTGGAAGTGGTTTGTGTGGCACTCGGAGAAGGGATTGTCACGACTCGTCTCAAATGGGTGTCATAAATAGTGACAAATTGGCACTATTTTGAGGTAATTAAGATTTAATAATACTGATAATCAACAACTTATTGTTCAGCATAATTGGTATCATTTATGCACACCATGGTATATTGATCGTTTTTAACACGTAACAGATAGGAGGAAACAATGAGATATTTAAGCCCGTTTAATTCGAGGTATGGAATCACACCCTTCTCGGGAAGTTCATTTTCAAATTTCGAGAAGGAGCTCGAGAAGGTATTTGGCAGTTTGCCGAGTCTTTTCGACGTAGGAGGCGATTGGATTTCCGACTCTGGAAGCCGTTCAGTTCGCCCGAACTGGTTCGAACACGACGATGCCTACGTCGCTCGCGTGGAAGTGCCTGGCGTCGACCCTAAGGAGGTGTCGATCGAGGTAGGAGATAACATGGTTCGGCTATCCGCTGAGCGAAAGACGAAATCCAAAGAAGGCCAAAGCTCGATTTCCTACAGCCAGTCATTCTCGATCCCGGATGGGGTCGATGCTGATAAGGCTGGAGCTGAATTCGAGGATGGCGTTTTGAGCATCACCTTTCCCAAGGCGGAAGTGGTGAAGCCCCGCAAAATTGAAGTTAAATAGAACAAACCAAAACGAGACAGGAGGAACATAAATGAGCTTGTTAAGCGTATTTAAACCATCGTCGATAGCTTGCAGTCCAAGCCAGTCGGAAGATTCGAATGGAACCGTCTATGTGCGGCCTCGTTACGAGATATCGGAAGACGAAAATGCTTACTATGTAGACGTGGATCTGCCAGGTGTCGGCAAACAGGACGTTGGGGTCACCTTGCACGACGGATTGCTGGAGTTGGTTGGCGAACGCAATTGGACGCCGCCAAAAGGCTGGAAACCAATAAATGGCGATCATGAGCCGTATACATATCGACTCCGTTTGATGGTCGGGGACCGTGTGGAAGAAGGCAGTATTTCTGCTGAAACCAGCAATGGCGTGCTGCGACTGACTTTACCTAAGGAGGAAGAGAAAAAGCCGCGCAAGATCGAGATTCGATAATCTCATTGCGTGGCTTGGGTTGGCGCCGGTTCTCTGGGGAGGGGACCGGCGCTTTTTTTGTCGGTAGGGAGGACCGGAAAGTCCTGAGCAACGCCAAAGGGCTCGGCATAGAGGTATCGAGCCGACTCGTCCTCAAACAGCCGCGATTCCGTATCGGGTATTGCTATTTGTCGAACCCGTTGTTTGAAATGCCGTTTTCAAGACTCATGAGGGCATTTCCATTAGTTTTTTTAGCTTTTGTATCGATTTATTTGGGACAATTTGCCTGGGCCCAAAGCCAGAATGCGAGAGAAACGGCCTCGCCTGGCGAAGCGGTCATAGCGGCCGGGGAGGAGCCCAGCGAATTCGCGACGGTCCGGGCGGAAGTTCGAGGAAAGCTAAGGGAGATCTTCCAGGAGGACGTAGGGGAAAATTCGTGGGGCCGGCTGTTGACCAGTTTTGCTATCATTCTGCTTACCTATGTAGCGCGGAAAATCGTCGGTTACTCTTTCGAAAATTGGCTGCACCGGATAGCGGTCAAGACGTCGTGGGAATTTGACGACAAAATGGTGCCGGCCATGAGGGCTCCCGTCGGATGGATGATTTTCGTCATCGGATTGTTTATCGCTCTAACGATATTGAATTTGTCGCCGGAGTGGGACAAAGCGATCGTACTTGGCGTCAAAGGGGCTACGATGACCATCGTTTTCTGGGCGATTCTGAGGGCCGTCGATGTCTTGGCGGAGACGATGATGGGGGTTGCCAAAGAGCGTAACATGGCGGTTTACGGATTTATCCCGCTTATCCAAAAAGCGGCACGAACCTTTTTGCTCATCGTCGCGGTGATCTTAGTCGTTCAGAACCTAGGCTATTCCGTTAGCTCGCTATTGGCCGGACTTGGTATTGGCGGTTTAGCGGTCGCCCTGGCTGCCCAGGAGACCCTTGGCAACTTTTTCGGGTCCGTTTCTCTGGTTGCCGATCGTCCTTTCAAAGTGGGCGATTGGATACAGGTGGGTGACAAGGTCGATGGCGACGTAGAGGCGATTGGAATGCGTTCTACCAAGGTCAGAACGTGGTCGAAGTCCCTGATGTCGATTCCCAACAAGGCGCTGGCCAACGAGATGATCGAGAACTGGAGCCGCATGCCCAAGCGGCGGGTCAAGCAGTATATTGGGGTCACTTACAGCACGCCTGCGGACACGATGCATGATTTGGTAGAGGATATTAAGCAGCTTTTGCGGGACGACGAAGGCGTGCAGCAGGACTTCATCTTGGTCAATTTTACCGATTTCGGCGAAAGCTCCCTGCAGATTCTTGTTTATTATTTCACCACTACCACGGCCTGGCTTGAGCACATGGACATCCGTCAACGGATAAATATTAAGATCATGAAGGCCGTGGAAGCGAGGGGAGCGTTGATGGCCTTCCCGACGCGTTCGCTTCAATTCGAAGGTGAAATTGCCGAAAGGATCGCGGACGGACTTGGAAAGAGGAATTCTTAGGGAAAGCTGAGCGCGCACCGCATAAGCGAGAAAGGTGGCGCGAGACGTCCTCGGCTCGCGCATGGCGATGCCATGGCAGAATTAGCCCACCAACTGAGCAACGTGCATTTGATGGGGAAGCATGCCTTTAGGGATATAGCGTGACCTAAATCCGCTACGTTTCAAAGCGGTTTCAATTTGGTCCCTAGAAAATAGCCCGAGCCTATGCCTTTCCTCGAAGACGATATGCTCGTCTGGAGTGTCGATTTTGTACTCAATCTCCAATACGGAAACAGAGCCTTCTGTTCGAGCTGTTCGGCGTTGTTCGATAACGACTCCGCTGTTTCGGTCCACGCTTCGGGAACTTTTCACTAGAGCCGGGTCCCATTCTTCTGGCTCGATCCAGGGCTCGATAATTAGCCATCCGCTGGGGTTCAGGTGCTTGGCCATGGATTCGATCGCCTCCCCAAGAGCCTTTTCGGTTTCCACGTATCCGATTGAACTGAATAGGCAAGTGATGGCGTCATAGCGTTTAGTGAGTGAAAACCGCCGCATGTCGGCGATACTGAAGGAGCTATCCGGATTCTTTTCCTGAGCGATCTCGATCAAGTTGGGCTCTCGATCGATGCCGTCGACCAAGAAACCATGCTCTACCCCAAGAATTCGGGCGTGCTCACCCGTGCCGCAGCAAACATCCAGCAAGTTTTGGGGAATGGGATCCAACTTCTCCAAGAGGTAGGCCAATCGTTCGCATTCCTCCCCGTAGTTTTTGATCGAACGGTAGTGCGAGTCGTACCTCTTAGCGAATTGGGTGTACACAATTCGGAATTTCCAGCATGAAATGCGCTCGGGCAAGTCTTGACGCTGCTCGCTGTCTTACGATGCTTGCCTGCGAGCCGGTCTCTATGAAGGAACCCTCGATCAAGTTGTTCGGTCCTTCGGTGTGGCGGTCCTCGCTGCTTAGACGACTTTTCGATATTTTCATAAATCAATTTATCATGCTTGAAGAATATTTCTCTATCCGAATTCGTAAAAGCCTATTGGCGGTCATGATCGCTTTCCTAGGCTTTCCTTTTTCCTTAGGCGTGAACGCGGCAGTTTATCCTGCGGAAGACTGGGTGGACGGCTACGATCCCATCGCCAGTCCGGATGCGATCGTTGGCGGAAAGTTTAAGATGGTATTGGGCCCGTACCCGAGCAGCTTCAACTACTACACCAACTACACCTCCCAAAGCATAGCGGTCTTCAGTTTGCTTTACGACGGGCTATTCGATATTCATCCGCTGACGCTCGATTGGTCGCCGCGCATTGCTCGATCCATTGAAGTCTCGGACGATCAGCTAACCTATACGATCAATCTGGACGAAAAAGCCGTATGGAGCGATGGGAAGCCAATCACTTCGGAAGATTTCGTGTTCACCTGGGAAACGATTCTGGATCCGAAAAGCCTGGCAGGAGTGCACAAGTATTCGCTAGAAAAGTTTGGGAAACCAGAAGTTGTCGACAGCAAAACCATCCGTTTGAAAGCGAAAGAATCGGATTGGAGCAACATGGTTTCCGTCGCTTCCTTCGTCATGCTCCCGAAACACCATTTTCAAGGGCTCGATTTCAACAATCAGGATTTCGAGTTTCCAGTAGTATCCGGGCGGTACATAATCTCCGACATTAGCGAAGGTAGCTACTTGCGATTAGAGCGCAGAGACGATTGGTGGCTTGACGACCAAAAGCGTTTCATGGGCGTGGGTAATTTCCAGACTGTAGAGTTCAGGTTTTACGCGACTCGCGATCTAATGTGGGAAGCGTTCATCAAAGGGGACGTGGATCTGTTTACCTATGCCACATCGCAGATTTGGAATAGCGATGCCAAAGGCGAAGCGTTCGACAAGCACTGGATCGCCAAGCAGAAGATCTACAATCATGCTCCGGTTGGATTTCAAGGATTCCCGATGAATATGCGCAAAGCGCCTTTCGACGATA
>Ga0181582_10001637_pt1 | contig 17688 bp, 7 predicted proteins | sample 071ome_32_FD_132438 | JGI IMG/M metagenome (GOLD analysis project Ga0181582, IMG submission 132438) | Coastal salt marsh microbial communities from the Groves Creek Marsh, Skidaway Island, Georgia - 071405AT metaG (megahit assembly) | ecosystem: Environmental > Aquatic > Marine > Intertidal zone...
AGGGGGAGGAGGAGGGGGGGGAGGGTGAGGGGGAGGGGGAGGGGGAAGGGGAGGAGGAGGACACGTTCGACGCGGCCCCCGTGGCGAGGCCGGGCGCCCCGCCGCGCGTTGGGAGGCGCCCCCCGCCGCCCGTGGTGCTGCGCAACCAGGGGGGCCACCCGGGGCTGCGGGGATCGAGCATCAAGATCCGGTCGGCGGGGGAGCGGCTGCGGCTGCAGATGGACATTCGGATGCAGAGCGAAGGGCGCGGGGAGATGGGGGCCATCGCGGAGGACTGGCGGGAGGGGGGCCGGGCGGCGCCCCTGGTCGGGGCCCACCCGGGGCTGGCCCGGGGGTCGTCCGTCAAGGTGATGGGGTACGGAGCGCCGCCGCGCCCGGGGGACGAGGACCGCCCGCCGCCCCCCGCCATGGACGCCATCGGCGAGGACGAGGCCGAGGGCAGCGAGGGGGGCGAGGGGGAGGGGGAGGGCGAGGGGGAGGGCCCCGTCCCGGGCCCAGAGCCTTGCGCCGAGCCGAGCCGGGGGCGCCCCTCTTCGCGGGGGAGCTCGCGCGCGCCGAGCGTGGCCAGCTCGTTCCAGGGGGACGCCGGGGAGATCACCGCGACGTACCGGAAGATCGTCCGCGGCCCGGGGTCCCTGCGGCAGCTGCTCGCCTCGACGCAGCCCCGCCGGGGGCCGGCGTCGCTCCCCGCGTCCCTGGCGGCGACCCTGCGCCGGACGGCCCCCTCAGGGTTCCTGCCCCTGCGCGCGCCTGGCCCCGGGACCTACGAGGTCCGCGGCCGGAGCCGCACGGGCACGGCCGCCGGCGCGGCCCACGCGTTCGAGCGCTCGGGCCGCGTCTTGGACAAGGTGCTGCTGGCCAAGTGCCACTCGCCGGGGCCCGTCTACCGGCCGGCGAGCGTCGACGTGCTGGCGACGCACCAGCGGGAGCCGGCGGTGGCCTTCCCGAAGCAGGGCGTCCTGTCGCGGTACGACTACCACGCGGGGCAGGAGGACAACATGCCGCACTTCAACCCGGGACCCGGCAAGTACGAGCAGGGGCGGGACCGGAGGGGGGGGGAGCTCATCGCCGGGCCGCGGTACTCGCTGCGGGCGCGGGCGCACGCGCGGGACGACACGCGCCCGCACCCGGTCTACGTGACCCCCGGGCACGAGCGCGAGCGGCTGGGCATCCACGCGCCGGGCCCCGGGACGTACGACCCGGAGGCGGCCCCGGGGGACGGCCGGGGCCCCCTGGCCCGCTTCACCCTGCGCAGCCGGGGCACCACCTTCTTCGACGAGCAGGTCCGGCGCCGGGCCGAGAGCACCTCGAGCCGCTTCTGCTCCTCCCTCGTCGACCGCCGCGGCGGCAACACCCTCGGCTCGGGCAGGGCGACCAGCTTCCACCGGTCCCAGCAGCGCGAGCACGTCGACGAGAACCTCTCGGCCGCCGTCTACAAGACCGAGGCCCACGCCCGCACCGAGATCTACTGCCTCACGGGGCCGGGGCCCGTGTACGACCCGCGCGTCCCCGAGCTCCACACGCCCGCGCCGGCCCTCAACAGCGGCCCCCCGGACCGCTTCTACCACCGCTCCGGGTACCTCGGCCAGGGGCGGCTCTGAGCCAGCCGGGGTGTGTGTGGGGGGGCGGCCGCCGGGGGAGGGGGGGGCGGGGAGGGGGCGGGGGGGGGGGCGGGGGCCGCGCCCGGGGCGTTGCCCCTGCCGATGGGGGGGGGACCGGGGGGGAGTAGGCGCCGGGCGTTTCAAGAGGTACCGCCCCCCGCCCCGCGCCAACAACCCTGCCCCCGCCGCGCTACAGGGACGCGCAGAGCTTCTTCAGGATGTCGACCATGCGGCACGAGTAGCCGAACTCGTTGTCGTACCAGACGTACATCTTGAGGTGGGTCTTGTCGACGACCATGGTGGAGAGGGCGTCGATGACCCCGCTCCGCCGCTCGTTGATGTAGTCGGTCGACACGAGGGGGCGCGGCTCGAAGCCGAGGATCCCCTTGAGGTAGGTCTCGGAGGCCTCGCGGAGCAGGGCGTTGATCTCGTCGGCGGTGACCTCGCGGGCCACCTCGAAGACGCAGTCGGTGAGGGACCCGTTGATGAGCGGGACGCGGACGGCGTGCCCGTTCAGCTTGCCCTTGAGCTCGGGGAAGATGAGGGCGATGGCCGTGGCGGACCCCGTGGTGGTCGGGGCTAGGTTGACGAGGCCCGAGCGGGCCCGGCGCAGGTCCGACTTCTTGGCGTTGGGCGCGTCCACGATGGTCTGCGTGTTGGTGACGTCGTGGATGGTCGTGATGGACCCGCGGACGATGCCGACCTTCTCCTGGATGACCTTGACCACGGGCGCCAGGCAGTTGGTGGTGCACGAGGCCGCCGTCACGATGTGGTCCGACGCCGCGTCGTAGAGGTGGTCGTTGCACCCGACGACGATGTTGAGGACGCCCTCCTCCTTGCAGGGCGCCGACACGAGCACCTTGCGCACCCCCCGCTCGAAGTAGGGCGCGAGCTTTGCCCGCGTCAGGAACTCCCCCGAGCATTCCATCACCACCGCGCACCCGCGCTCCCCCCAGTCGACCCCGCCGGGCGTCGGGGACGTCGAGTACGTCACCCTCGACACCCGCTCCCCGTCCCGGATCACCATCGCACCGTCCTCCACGTCCACCTCAGGACCGAACGTGCCGTGCACCGAGTCGTACTTGAGCAGATAGGCGCTCGACTCGAGGGCCCCCGGGCACTCGTTCACGTGCACGATCTCGAAGAGATCCGGGTGCTCCCACGCCACGCGCATCGACAAGCGGCCTGCGGGGCGCGGCGGGGGTGCCCCTCCCATATTGTTGGGGGCCGGCGGTGCTGCTGCGAGGGAATCCGGGCTTGCCGTACCCCTGCATAGGGAATCTTGTAACGCGGTCCAGCGCACAGGAGGGAACACGGCTATTTACCAAGATTGGCGGCGTTATGTTCAGTGCGCGGCCAAGAGACGCACCGATACGGCCGAACCCGTTGATGCCAACCTTGACAGGGGCCATTGCTGCGTCCTTTCTGCTGTGGGTTCGTGGCGATCCACAACGAGATTCGCAGGGTGTGGGGGGAATAAGCCGGGGGCTCTGCCGGCGAGGGGCCGCCCGCAGCTCCTGTAGGGGACGGGGGCGAGGACCGCCGGCCACGAGGGCCCGGCAGACTGGCACCTGCAGAGCGCAACCGGCGCCAGGCCCCCCATGGTCCGGCGTCGGACCTGCGTCGTCCCCGGGGGGGCGCGCCGGCGCCCCCGCGTCATCCATCCGCCCCGCTCCCGCACGAGCCCCTGGAAGACTTGCGGCCGGCGACCGGTGCACGACTCCAGACACGCAGCTCCGTGAGCGAGGGTGCAGAGGAACACAGGCGCGACCAACATGGCCGAGGGGTTCGCGGATGGCCCCCTTGACCGGGACACCCTCTTCCGCAAGATGCGCTCGAAGCAGGAGAACAAGGCGGGTCCCCCTCGAGCCCCCCAAATACGGGCAGGGTCGCTTCCCTCCCCAACGCGTACCCCCCAGGGGGGGGTCGCTGCGCCCGGCGCCTGACGGATCGGCCGCAGGGACGAAGTATCGGGGATACTTGCCGCAAGCCTCGCCTCCTTTGCGATTCGTTCTCGGATGGGGGCCCAGAGCCCCCCGCGGCACCACCCCGAGCCCCCCCTCGTCAACATTGCCCCAAACCCCGCCCCCGCTCCGCCCTTTGCGCGACCCCAGCGGTTTCAGGGCGGGATTCCCGGACTGAATCTCGAGTAGTCTCCGACACCCCCCTTTTGGGGGGCCTTGCGCCGTCACCCGCCCCGGCGCGGGACGCGGCCCGCCCAAGGGCTACTCGCGGGTCCCCGGGCGCTCCCGCGCCGACGACACGCCCGAGTGCCGCCCGTTCGATGCAGGTGTGCTTCGACTGCCCCGCAAAGAACCCGACGTGGGCGTCGATCCCCTACGGAGTGTTCATCTGCCTCGGGTGCGCGGGCGTCCACCGCTCCCTGGGCACGCACGTGTCGTTCGTGCGGAGCACGACGCTCGACTCGTGGACGCCGGAGCAGCTGTCGGTCATGTCTGTGGGCGGGAACAAGCGCGGGAGGGAGTTCTTCAAGGAGCACGGGTGGGACCAGATGGGCGCCGACAAGATCGAGGCCAAGTACACGTCCCGGGCGGCCCAGCTCTACCGCGAGCGGCTCCAGAAGGACGCCGGGCTCACAGGGCGCGAGGCCTCCCTGTCCCCCCAGGTGTCCCCCGGGGTGTCGCAGCGGAAGCTGGCGGCGGAACCCGCCGACGCCGCGGCCCCCGGGTCGCCCCCTGCGGCGTCCCCCCCCGCCGCGCCCAAGCCGGTGCCGGTGCAGGTGATCCGCCCCTCGGGCCAGGCCGGGGCCGCGCAGGAGAACAAGACGAAGCGGCTCGTTCTGGGGGCGAAGCGTGGGGGGGGGCTGGGGGCCTCCAAGGGCGGGCTCGGGGTGCAGCGTATCCAGAAGACCGGGGGGGACCTCTACAACCAGGCGGACGCGGCGCCCCCGAAGCCCGCCGCCCCCCGCGGGGGGGCCATGGCCCTCGGCGGCGTGGCGGCCGCCGGCGCCGCGGCCGCCGGGGCCGCCGCGGCCTCGGCGGGCGGGGTGCGGATGGCGTCCGGGCCGGCCAGCAGCGCGGCCGCAGCGGCCAACGCCGTGGACCGGTTCGCCAACGCCAAGAGCGTGTCATCCGACATGATGTGGGGCGACGAGGCGGACGAGGAGACGCGGGCCAACCGCCAGAAGCTGGCGGCCATCGGCGACTCGGACATGGTGTCGAGCTCCGACCTGTACGGGGACGGGGACGTGGACCCGGACGCGGGGATGGGCGGCGGCCCCATCGGACCCTACGGCCAGGGGGGCGTGTCCCTGATCGACCAGCTCCGGATAGCCGGTTCCAGCGACGAGGTGCAGGCCATGAAGGCCGTCGCCAAGGACGCGCTCGCGCGTGGGGCCTCGAAGTTCCTCAACTGGCTCAACCAGTAGGGGGGTGCGGGGGCCGGGGGACGACGTTCGCCCGGCCCCGGTTGAAGCCGAGAAGGGGCGACGCGGGACCGGCCGCCGCGGGCCGGCTACCGCGGGCCGGCCGCCTAGGGCGCGCGAGGGTGGGGGCGGGGGGCCGTCCGCCGGGGGCCGGGGCGCCCGGGGGAGCCTCCTGGGCGCTTGCGGGGCGGGCTGGCCGGGATCGACCGCAGGAATGGAGGGGGGGGGGCGCAACCGGCGTCCCGGTCGTCAGGGGCTCCGTCCCCCGTCCCGTGCCTGCACCTCCCTTCCCGGAACCAAACGCTTGGGTTTCTGATGAACGCCAGTCGTCCCCTCCTAGAACCTATCTCCCTCCCTCCCCTCTATCGCCCCAATGCGCGCGCATCATGGGCATTTTCATTCCTCATACTCAGTGCATACGACAGTTACAGAGCGCAGAGCGTCTGAGATGGGCACTCCGAGCCTTCCTATGAAGCACAACGATGACGGGGAAAAGTAGAGGACAAAAGGGAGATGGTGAGCCGTATGATGCATTTCTTTTGCACTTCGATGCGATATGCGGCGCCGTGGGGCCCTGGAGTCCCTGGGCGCGCAAGTCGCGGAGGGCGCCCTTCGCATTTGGATAGTCCCGCGCCGCGAGGGGGTCCGTCCTGGGGGACCATGGACGCGGGAGCGGCCATATAATTATTTCGCACGCTCGTGTATCCCATCCCGGGCTCCCTGTCCCCGCCCGCGATGAGGGAAAATGTCCACGAAAAATATCCACGTAAGGAGGAGCGCTCTCTTTTGGACCGGTGGTGGGAGCATTGATCGGGGCGGCGAGTCCTCGACGCGGTTTGGTTCCGATCTTCGCATGTATGTACTGCCGTTGGGCAGTTCGCGCTCCCCCACCGTTCCTCGGAGCGGGGAAGGAGAGTCCTTCTTCCCAGGGTCCCTCCTCCCGCCGCTTCCCGGACTCAAGCGGCGGGCGCGGAGTGAAATACGGTATTTTTCCCCGCTTATTTCCCCGATTCCGGGAATATAAGGCCGGGAAGCGCCGGTGGGCTCGCACGGATCGGGCGCTGATTTTTGCTAGGTACCATGTATCTAACTGGGCGTCGTATTTCTCCCCTCCTTCAGGTCTCTCGGGTCATATTAATAGCGAAATGGCCAAGACGAAGCAGTCCTCGAGCCGGATGGCCGACGAGGCCAGTGCCGAGCCCTCCGTGAGGTGAGCAAAAGAGTGCCTTCCAATGCGCGCCCGCCGGTGACATGCGGCGCTCCCAGCGGTGCTGACCGTCGAATCTTAGGCTTTGTGCTCCGTCCCGGCGACTGGAACGGTCCCGCGAGGATGGCCCCCGGCCGTCGCGCTCGAGGGAGCAACAACCTCGCATCCTTTGACCCCTTGCCCCTTCCCTTTCGCGCGCAGCCCCTCCGTCGAGCCTGGACCCGCGAGCAATACCCCCCGCGGTAGCACCGATCCGGGTCCCAATCAGAGCCCCGCGGCGGGCGGGGACCTTGGGCGGTCGGCGAACGGCGTGTCGGGGGAGTTGGAGGGGGCGGCGCCGGGGCCGGCCCCACAGGCGGCGCGCCTGACCGAGCTCCTCCTGCGCGGGTGCCCCGACGGGGACGTGGAGGAAGTGAGGCGGATGGCGCAGGCGTGGCTGGACGGGTCCCTGCACAAGCGGTGCCCCAGTCCGCTCCACCTCGCCTCCAAGGTGGGCGATGTGGCCGCCGTGCACGCGCTGCTCGAGGAGTTCCACGCCGACGTCAACAGCATCGACGCGACGGGGATGACGCCGCTGCACACGGCCGCCGAGGCCGGGCAGGTGGCCGTCGTGAGGCTCCTCCTGCAGATCCCCGCTGTCCGGGCCAACGCGCAGGACGACTTCGGGTGGACGCCGCTGCACTACGCGGCGTGCTGCCTCGAGGACACGAGCCCCGAGCTCCTCGTGATGCTGGTGCGCCACGGGGCTAGCGTGACGGTGCCGGACGTGCGGGGGTACACGGCTCCGGACTGGGCCTACTGCCTGGGGAGGGACCACGTGCTCTCCCTGCTCCGGTCCCAGGAACTGAGCGTCAAGCTCAACAAGAGCTGCTTCCCGTCCTTTGCCGACTTCGACCCGTCAAGCGGGCAGCTGCGGTCGTCCATGTCGTCCGTCAGCCAGCTGGCGTCGTCGGGGGTGAATAACCCCCGGAGCGTCCTCGCCGCGGGGCAGCCCGCCCTGGACGGCGCCAGGGAGGGCGGGGACGAGGGCGACGCGGGGGCCAACGCCGAGGCGGCCACCGGGGGTGAGTCGGGCGCGGCCGGGGGGTCGGGGGTCGGCTCGGGCCACGCCCGGGCCGCCGAGGCCGGGCAGACGCCGATGGAGGTGGACGCGGTGAGCGACGGGGTGCAGGACAAGTCCTCGCACGACGACGGGTGCGGGGTGGCCGATGCGGCGGGGAGCGATGAGGGGAACCCCGGGCAGAGCGCCGAGGGGTCCCGGCCCGACAGCAAGGACGGGCAGGGGGGGAGCACCGGGTCCAACACGGACGTGACCGCACGGGGCTCAAACAAGGAGCTGTCGGGCCTGGGACAGGGGCAGAGCAACGCGCTGCCCAGGGGCACGGCAGGCGCTGCCGAAGGCGCCGGCCCCGCCCGCGCCGCCCCGGAGCGGTCCAACGCCATGTCGCCCCGGAAGCACCCGCGAGACGAGACGGGCTCGCGGCCGGCCGGGAGGTCGGGCGGGGCGGGTAACTCGCGGGAGAACTCGAGCGGCCACCGGAGCGGGCAGCGGACAAACGGGTCGGGGGGCACAGGCAGCGGGGGCAGCAACGGCCCCTTTGGCCCCGCCCCGGGGATGCCCCCGTCCAAGGGAGGGGCCGGGCGGGTGAGCGCCCCGGAGAGCGGGCTCGGGGGCGAGGCGACGCGGGAGAGCGCGTCGCGGGTGCTGGGAGTGGCCGGAGAGGGCCCAGGGGCGCTAGCAGCACAGCCTGCGGAGGAGGGGTCGCCCAAGAAGAAGCACCGCGGGGGCCAGTCCAACGGCCCGCCCGGGAGCGGGCGGCCCAAGGAGGGCCGGAAGCGGCGGAAGACGCGGCTGCAGGACTCGCAAAGCGACTCGCCCAGCCGCAGGGAGTGGTACGGCAAGGGCGGCGAGCCTGGGGACGCAGCTGGGCTCATCATGTCGCGGGAGGAGGAGCTGGCCTTCCTGCAGGCGAACTACCACCAGCTCTCGCTCCAGTTTGTGATGGAGTACAACCGGATCAACCGGGAGAAGTGGCGCCTGCGGGGCACTGCGCTGCACGCTGCCGCCATGACGGGGCTGCTGCCCGTGATCAAGGTACTCACGGGGCAGGTGGGCTTCAGCGCGGGCATCACGCTGCCCAACGGGACGACGCCCCTCCACCTGGCGGCCCAGCACGGGCACGCCAGCGCCCTCGAGGTTCTGCTGGGCCTCGAGGGGAACGCGGTCAACCTCCAGGATTCGTCCGGCTGCACGCCCATATGCTGCGCCGTCGAGAATAACCACCTGGCCGCCGTGGAGACGCTGATCGAGCACGGGGCCGCGCTCGATATGCTGTGTGGGCCACTCGAGATCGCCCCGCTGCACATGGCAATCGCCAAGGGCCACCGGGAGATCGCCAAGAAGCTCATCAGCTCGGGGGCCTCGACCACCACCTTCGACCACCGCATGCTCTCCCCCCTCCACTTCGCCGCCCTGAAGCGCGACGAGGAGATGGCCAAGTACCTGACGGAGGACATCGACCCGCCCGTCAATGTGGACATCCACCTCAACATCAAGCAGTGGCGGTGCTGCGGGCCCACACCGCTGCATGTGGCGTTTGGGGCCGGGTCCCTCCAGATGGCCAGGTGGCTCCTCGCCAAGGGGGCCGACATCGGCATCACGACCTCCCAGGGGGAGACGGCCGTGCACTGGGCGATGCGCGAGGGGCACATCGAGCTGCTCAAGGACCCGTACATCCTCGGGCTCCTCGAGTCAAACCCGGTCATCCAGGCCAGCCTGCGCCCGGCGCAGTCCTCCCCGCAGGAGAAGTCGAGCTCGCCGTCGTCCCCAGCGGGGGTCCTCGCGCGGCCCCTCGTCCACGCGGCCGTCGCATCGTCGCAGCACGAGGTGGTCGAGTTCGCCGTCAAGGACCTCGGCCTGGACCTCGACGCACGCAACGTGCACGACGCCAACCGGCACACGCTCCACGTGGCCTCCCAGTCCAGCCTGGAGATCTTCGACTACGTCCTGTCCATCCTGGCGCGCCAGTGGGAGCAGAACTACGGCGGCTCGACCCTCCCGGCGCCCGGCCACAACAAGAGCGGGAGCGGGGGCGCCAACGACCCCACGAACGACCTGTCGGCTGCGCGTGGGTCCTCGCGCCCCCAGGGGCCCTCTGACCAGACACCGTCGACGCGGCCGGTGGGGCAGGGCACGGGGACTGGCACGGGCACGGGGTCCGGGAACGGCTCCGGGAACCGCTCCGGGAACGGGTCGGGCACCAACGGGTCGCGCAACGCAGCGGGACTCGAGGCGCTGCCGTGCGTTGGCCACGGGCTGCTCGTGGAGAACAACGGGAGCCTGAGGGCGTCGAACGGGGCCCTGGGGACGAGCGGGCAGGGGAGCGGGAGCGGTGCCATCAACGGCGCCGCTGTGCGCCTGAGCGGGGTGCCCGCGCCCAAGATCGCGAGCGGCAGCGGCGAGCTGGACGCCCACGGGAGCGGCTCGGATGGCCTGAAGAAGGGGTCCAACGAGGGGGTGGCCGCGGGCCGGTCCCTGCCCGGGTCCGGGGGGCAGGAAAAGGCCCCCGGGAAGACGGCCGCCGGGAGCGACGGCACGGGCAAGGGCACGGGGGAGAGCGGCGCTGGCCGCCGGGACGAGCGGTCGCGGCAGGACACGCGGTCGAGCCACCACGTGGTCGACAACGGGCGCCACCAGGCCGTGGCGGCGGCCATCGCCGACACGATCCTGGACGAGTTTGACGCCACACTCCTCCACACGGCCGTGCAGTCGCTGCACCCGCGGGCCATGGAGGTGGCGCGCTTCCTGGTCAACACGCTGGGAGTGCGAACCACGTGCCGGGGGTCGGACGGGTCCACGCCGCTCCACCTGGCGGCCATGGGGTCCCCGCTGCTGTTCGCCGAGGTGGCCCCGTTCCTCGTGGCCCACGGCGCGGACGTCAACTGCCGCAACGACGACGACAACACCCCCCTGCACATAACGTGCATGGTCAACTCGGTGCCCTCGGCCCGCATCCTGCTCGAGCTGGGCGCGGACATCACGATGACGAACAGCGCGGGCAAGACGCCGCTGATGGTGGCGTCCCGGTGGCCCGCGATGCTACAGCAGCAGGAGGGGATGCGCAAGGCGCTGCTCCAGAAGGTCATCGACAGCACCCACGCCGACGCGGCGGGCCCGGCGGGGGCCATCCCGCCGGGGGAGGAGGGCTCCGGGTTCCCCAACCCCAACGCGGCCAGCCCGCCGGCGGACGCCGACTGCGGCGCCCCGGAAGAGGGCGTCAACCCGCCCCCTCTCGAGGACGGCGTGGGGGACGCCCAGGGCAACGGGAACAACAACTCGGGCAGCGGCGGGGGCGGGACAGGGGGCACCCGCGGGCACCACGGGAGCAACCAGCTCAGAGGGCCCGGCGGGGGCAGCGGCGGCAGCGGGGACGCCGGGCGCGGCGACGACCCGTCCGTGCCCGGGGTACCCCATCGCAGCAAGGGGAGCGGCTCCCAGGGCAACGTCCTCTCTCCTGGCGCCGGGCCACCCGGCGACCCCCGCACGGCCGCGGCCACGGGGGGCAGCAGCGTGCGTCCTTCCGGGGGAGGACCGCGGGACGGGGTCGCGGCGGCCGAGAGGCGCTCGAGCGGCGCGGACAGCGCCGTGCCCCGGGCGCTCGAGTCGCCGGGCGCCAAGCGGGAGCGGGGGTCTCCCGAGGAGGGCCACGCCCCGAAGCGGCCCCGCACGGAGGGGCCCGGGGCGGCCCAGGCCGAGGGCAGCCGCACGGTGGGCCCGTTCAACGCCGCCAAGGCCGGCGCCGCGCCGCCCCCGGCAGCTGGCGGGGGCACGAGCGACCCCTCGGCCGCCGGTCAGCCCGACTCGGGCAGTGGGGCGGGCGCCTCGGCGGACGGCGCCACGGGCCGCCACGGGGTCGGCTCCCTCGGCGCGTCCGCGGGCAAGAGCGGGTCGGGCAAGGGCTCGGCCCCCGGCGCCAGTGGGTCGTCGTTCGAGCTGCACCTCCGCGGGGCGGCCATGCCTGCCCTCGAGCGCAATGGCAAGCCCCCCAGCGGGGGGCAGGGCCCCCCCTGGGCGCGCCCTGAGGTGCAGCTGATGATGCAGGTGATGGTCGGGGTGAGCATGCAGAGTATGCAGGCCCGCAAGGCCATGGGCGACTCCCCCCCGGAGTCGGTCCACGAGCTCCTCCTCACCGTGCTCCAGCTTCCCGAGGCCATGACCCGCGCCGGGACGGCCATGTCCCTGGCCGCCCGGGGGGCCGCGCGCGCCGCCGCCGCCGCGAGGGAGGGGCTGGGGCCGGACTCGTCCGGGGGCGACATGTCACCGTCGGGGGGGCGCTCGCCCACGCCGGGCGCGGCGGACCCCAAGGCGGCGTCGGACGACAAGACGAACGCCGCCGAGACCCCCTCCCCGCGGGAGGACGTCGCCAGCCCGTCGGACCCGGGGGGGTCGAGCGGGGACGACAACAGCGACGGCGACCGCAAGATGCGACTCCTGGACGCGCTCGCGGCGCTGCCGCAGAGCCTGGTGGACCGGATCGCCTCGATGATCCCCGTGGCGACAGTCGGGTTCAGCGTGCCCACCATCAACGTCACCGCCGCGGCCCGCGAGGCCCGCGGCGCGGGCGCGATGGAAGTCGACACGGAGGACAAGGAGTCGCTGTAGGGAGGAATCCATGCGACTCGGGGGTATCGGTTTCGCCAACAGGCACGCATGCTTCTCATGTGGCTACCTGCCTGATCTCTACCGCGCCATGACTACATTTTTTGCCCGGAACACCCCTTCTCCCACCACTGCACCTACTCACTTACTGTCCACGTGTTAAAACGAACGCCGTATGTGCCTTCCTTAGTGCCCACGGTGGTACCGACGTCGAATCACGGTCAATCGCGTGAGGCTAGGGGAGGTCGAGCCGCCCCGAGAGCACGCCCCCGGCCGCCACAGCCGCCACCGCCGCCGCCGCGAGCCGCCCCCAATCAGCGTTCGCCAGCGCGCCCTCGAGGCCCCCCCTGAGGCTCTTGGACATGTAGGTCACGGGCACCTCCACCTCCTGCGCCGCCCCGTCCACCGCCTTGATCACCCGGATGTCCCCCGTCTTGTACCGCTTGAAGCCCGCCTTTCGGTAGAGCCTCACCGCCCCGAGGTTTGAGGTCTCCACCGTCAGCCGCACCTCGTCCACCTCCCACCCCCGCGCGGCGTTCTCCAGCGCCGCTACCACGCGCCTCGCCAGCCCCCGGCGCCGGTAGTCCCGGGACACGACCACGTTGCTGACGTAGGCGAGGGCGCGGCCGTTCACCACGCCTCCCGGGCCCCTCCTGGCCCGCGCGGGGGCGCTCTCGTACACGAGCTTCACTCCCACCGCGCCGCCGGCCACCAGCCTGCCTCCGTCGTACACGCCGACGACCGTCCCCTGGGGGAAGCGGGCCCCGTTCCCGTACCGCTTGCGCAGGTCGCTGGCCTGCTCGGACGCCAGCCGCCGCGCCTGCGCCGGCGTCAGGTCTCCCTCTGCCTCCTGGTACAGGTCCGAGACCATCAGCGCCGCCAGGTCGCCCGCGCCTGCGGGGGCGAAGGGGCGGGGGGTTGGGAGCGGGAGCGGGGGGGGCAGCGGGGGGAAAGCCCGCCGGCCGGCGAGGGGCCCGTCCGGGGGGGGCGGGGAGGGGGCGGGGCGATGGGGGCGCGCGGCCGGATCGCGCGGCGCCCGCGGCTCACCGGAGGCTCCGATCGTCCTGAGCTCCAATTCCGACGGCTTGTTGTCGGTCGCGACCTCCTTCACGCGTGCCCCGGCCCGGACGGCCCCACGGCGGGGGAACCGTGGGGATGAGGGCGATGCGGGGAGGGGGCGCTCGGCAGCGCCCCGGGCCCTCGGAGCAGGAGCGGCCCTCGCGGCGTTCGCGGTGAAAGCGAGCCGCTGCGACATCCCGGCTCCTGGGCCCTGCGCGACTGATGGGTCGGGCCGGGGGGGTGTGGAGTGGCGGGGAGGCACCGACTAGTGGTCGTCTGGGCTCCTAGCGCGGTACGAGAGCGGGGCGCAGGACTGTGGACGCAGTGGCTGGTGGACGTGGGGGCGGACCTACTTGAGCCTCCCGGGGGTGGCGCGAGGGGGATACTCCCCAGAATCTCGGCGGGCGCAGGCCACTCCGAAGGAGTCCGAGGCGCACTGGTCCACTGGCAGGGTCTCGGACCGCGGCGCCGAGGGGGGCGGCCGATAGGGCGAGAAATATCCTCTTTGTGACCAATTATTTCTTAAAATCCGCGCAGAACTATTAGGAACTGCCCCATTCACCCCCGATTTCGCTGCAGCGGTCGCGAAGGTGCCCTTGTCGGAGCAGGGCCGAGTTCGAGAAGTTTTCGCCTCCTCGTGAGGTGTTAGTGGACGGTGAGGGCACGGCCCCGCGCATCAAGTGCTCTATGTACTACTGACGTGCAGTTTTTCCACTCCGCTACGCTCACGTGGTGTGTCGGAGGAGCTCCCAAGCTCCGGAACAGCTGGTCAGCGCCCGTGACGACCCGGTGCACGGGCGCAGGACCGCTGTGCCTGGACGATGTGCGATTGACTCAACCGTGCGCTCCCTCGGCGCAGAGACATCATGGGCGGCCCAGGAGGCGCGGGGCCCTCGACGCCCCGGGGGCGGATGGGGAGAGCCTCCGCAGCAGCGGACGACGAGAGGGTCGCCCCCAAGCGGCGGCGCGGCCCGGGGCCTCCAACCACGGAGGCGCCCGCGGAGGCGTCCAGCATCCACGCGGATCCCCCCGCGGAGGCGTCCCAGGTGAGCCCCGGCCCGCGGCGCCCCTTGGCCTCCTTCCCCGCGGCGCCCGGGCGGACCCCCGACCCCCTCCCCCACGCGCCCGCAGGGCGACGGCGGCGGCCCCGTGAACATCGGTGACCTCCCCGTCGAGCTGCTAGAGAAGATCCTGGGGGAGCTCCCGTTCCCCTGGCGGAACGCGGCGGCAGGCGTGAGCCGGCGCTTCCGCGAGGCGGCGGGCGTCCGGTGCCACGCTGTGGAGCAGGGCACGAGCATCCAGGGCGCGATCGACGCGGCGCGGGACGGGGACACGGTCCTGGTGGCCCCGGGCCTCTACGAGGAGGTGATTGAGGTGCACCGGTGCGTCCGGGTCGCGTCGGCCCCCGGGACGCTGGCGCGCGCCCCCTACGAGCATCCTGACTGCCCCGTCGGGGCCCGCATCCAGGGCCTCGCCGCGGAGCCCGCGGAGGCGCCCCGGGGGCTCGGGCGCGCCCGGCCCCGCCCCTCGGGCCTCACGGACCTGGTCACGAGCCTCGGGTCGCAGCTCCAGGCCTCGGTGTCGGCCATCCAGGCGGCGCACCGCACGGTCGAGCAACTGCTGGGGGTAGGGCTCGGGGCAGGCGAGGGGGAGCGCCTCTCGTCGGTGCTGGACGGGTTCTCCGACCTCGTGCAGCGTGTGCGGGAGGTGGAGGGCGAGGCGAGCGGCCACGCGCGGGAGGTCGTGGGGCGGTGCCGGGCGTGGGGCGAGGACCTCGACCCCGCGGAGGAGCGGCGCTTCCGCGCCCGGTACGGGGAGGGGCGGTTGGGGACGTCGCGCGGGCGAGCGACGGTGCAGGCGCCGATCGGCCCCGTCACGGTGGTCGTGACCGCGCTCAAGGCCACGCTCGTGGACCTGTGCCTGCGGAGCCCCGAGGCCGACTGGAACCGGAGCATGGTCAGCTTCGGGCCGGGCAGCAACTGCGTCACGCTCGAGCGGTGCGAGCTGCAGGGGCACTCGGGGCTCATCCTCCCGGCCCGCTCGCCCTCGCGGCTGCTGCGGCTCCTGGGCTGCCACCTCCAGTCGGTCATGGACTGCCCCGCGGTCATGGCCCTGGGCGGCGTGCTCCACCTTGAGGACACGAGCATCGACCAGTGCTGCGAGGCCGTGGTGGTGCGGCCCCCGGCGCATGCCACCGTCACGCGCTGCGAGCTCTCGTTCAACGAGGTGGGCCTCCTCTTCGAGGGCCGGGGCTCGGTCAGCCACACGGTTCTCTGGGGGAACAACGCCCTCTGCGACGCCCGTCTCGCCGCCACGGCCTTCACCAGCAGCCTCCCCCTCGAGGCCCCCACGCGCGTCCGCACCCCCGGCGGCCACCTCGTCGCCTGGAACAACTGGTGCCACCGCCGCATCCGGCAGTGCTACGGCGTCCCCTCGGACCAGCGCCGCGAGATGTTCGAGCGCTCCGTCGCCGCCGTCAAGCGCATCGAAGCCAAGGTCGCCGGCGTCTACCGCAGCGAGGACAACGTCCAACAGGCCGACCTGGTGGGGGGGGAGGGGGGGGAGGCGGGGGGGGCCGTGCCCGCGGGGGGGGCCGTGCCCGCGGGGGGGGCCGTGCCCGCGGTGGACGCGGTGCCCGCGGTGGACGCGGTGCCCGCGGTGGACGCGGTGCCCGCGGTGGACGCGGTGCCCGCGGGGGACGCGGTGCCCGCGGTGGACGCGGTGCCCGCGGGGGACGCGGTGCCCGCGGGGGACGCGGTGCCCGCGGGGGAGGGGGAGCTCCTCGGGCCCGCGCACGCGGGGTGGGCCGCCTACTACGCCGCGCTGGGGGCCGCCGAGCCCGCGGGGGGCGCGGGGCCCGCGGGGGCGGGCGAGGCGCGAGTCCCCCCCGGGGACGGGGGCTCGGAGGGTGCCTCGGGCGGCGAAGACGACAGCGCAGGGGGCGGGGGGGGCGGGGGGGACCGGCCCTCCGCCGACCCCCCGGCGGTCCCCCCCCACGCGCCCCCGGACGGGGGGGTGGGGGCCCCGCCCCCAGGGGCGGCGCTGTGGGGGGCCCTGGCGGCCCTGGGCTCCGGGGCGACGCCCCCGTCCGGGAGCGCCGCCGCCGCCGTGGAGGCCTGGTCCGGCGGCCGCGTAGTCCCCCTCCTCCCCGGGCGGGGGCGGGAGGAGCGGGGGTTCCCGGGAGGCAGCCCGGGGGGGGCCCGGATGGCGGAGCCGCCCCTCCCATTTCAAGCGCCCTGACCGACCCGCGGCGCGCCCCGCCCGGCTGACGGCCCGGATCCGCGGGCGCGGCACGCCCTACGCACCGCCGGCCCCCGCCTCGGGCACGGACCCGCCGGCGAGCACGGCGGAGCAGAAGGCGGGGGCGGGGGGGTGCGCGAGGACGTGGTCGGCGACCCGGCGGAGCCGCGGCACGGCCCCGTCGCCCGCGCCGCGGACCACCAGGAGCGGGCGCTCCCACGCCCGGAAGTTCCGCACCAGCCGGCGCCAGGTGGGGAGGGCCCCCAGGGGGCCGGGGGCCGCCCCGTCCTCCCAGGTCTCGCCGTCCCCGGTCTCCTCCCCCGCGAGCACCACCAGGGCCCCGAAGCCGGCGCCGCGCATGAGGACGGCCCGGTCGAGGGCGACCTGGGCATCGAAGAGGGCCCGCACCTGCGGGGGAGGGTCCCGCGCCCTCGGGTCAGGGTCCGGGCCGAGGGCGGGGGGCGGGGGGGGGCCGGCCGGCCCCCCGCGAGGCGCCACGGGGGCGGGTGCCTCGCCTCGCCGGCCGCCCCCGGCGGGCACTGCGCGGCGCCGTCGTGCGAGGCCACGGTCACGGAGACGCGGGGATCGGCGACGAGGCACCGCATCGCGGCGCTGAGGGCGCCGGGGCCCGCGCCGGCCACCACCGCCAGGAGGGCCGCGGGGGGGCGGCATCCCCCATCGAGGTCCGCCTTGCTCAGCCTCGCCGGCATGGCGCGGTCTCGAGGCGGGGGGGCGGGGTAGTGTGCGGGGCGCGGGCGCAGCAGGGCCCGAGGGGCGGGGCGCGCGGCGCGCGGCGACGGGGCCCCCGCTCGAGGCGGGCTCCTTCAAAGGGTCCGCCAGGCGCGGGCCCCCGCTCAGCTCTCCCCGACAAGGGTGACGCGGACCCGGAGGGGCCCCGGCAGCGCCCGGTCGTTGACGGTGAGGACGACAGGGTCGGTCCCCACCAGGTCTGCGAGCGCTCGGTCGAGGTTGTCCCGGTACATGGGCTCGAGCGCGCCGCGCACGTAGAGGCTGGTGGCCCCGTGGGCCAGGGAGGGCGCGGCGACCCCCTGGGCCCGCATCTCGGGCATCCCCGCGACCGCGTCCAGGGCCTCCCGCAGCGTGGCCCCGCGGGGCACGGGCAGGGGCAGCCCCGGGCTGCAGACGGGGCACTGCGGCTCCCGCGCGTACTCGACGGTCAGAGAGTAGACCCCCGCGTCCTGGCTGTTGCCCACGTACATGAGGTAGTTGGTCAGCCCCCGGCTGAACATGGTGGCCGCCTTGAGGGCCTCGAGGGTGCACTGCGCGGCCACGACGGCGTTGGTCGACGCGACCGCGGGGACGATGTTCTTCACCACCCCCTGCGTCAGCTGCAGCGTCACCCCCGGGATGCCAAAGTGCTCTGCCCGCTCCTTGGCCCTCCCGAAAACCCACATCATGTGCTCCGCGTTGTCCGCGTCGAAATCCCCCTCCGCCCCCTGCTTCTCCTGCGGCGCGCGGGGGGGGGGGGTTCCGGGGGCAGGTGTGTGGGGGGGGGGGGCCACGGGGCCGGGGGGGG
>Ga0181582_10001638_pt1 | contig 17677 bp, 15 predicted proteins | sample 071ome_32_FD_132438 | JGI IMG/M metagenome (GOLD analysis project Ga0181582, IMG submission 132438) | Coastal salt marsh microbial communities from the Groves Creek Marsh, Skidaway Island, Georgia - 071405AT metaG (megahit assembly) | ecosystem: Environmental > Aquatic > Marine > Intertidal...
GGCATTCAGGGCAAGCTGATATCCTTGGCCCTGACAGCAAATCACAAATCACTTGTGTTTATGAAAATGGTGTTCCCACTAGGGCATCTAGCATAGTTGTTTCAACCCAACATATAGAGGGCAGCGAAGGCAAAGTCCGTGATTTGGTGCGTGACCATGTGCTTAAAGTTCTGCCTGAAGGCTGGATGTGTGATGAGGGTGAGTTTTATGTTAATCCAACGGGCAAGTTTGTCATTGGTGGACCAGATGGTGATGCTGGACTTACTGGCCGTAAAATCATTGTGGATACCTATGGCGGTGCCGCCCCACATGGTGGCGGGGCATTTAGTGGTAAAGACCCCACTAAAGTAGATCGTTCAGCAGCTTATGCCGCGCGGTATCTGGCGAAAAATGTGGTTGCCGCAGGGCTGGCAGATAAATGTGTAATTCAGCTTTCATATGCGATTGGTGTATCAAAACCATTATCAATTTATGTTAACACCATGGGAACTGGTAAGGTTGAAGACAGCCGTTTTGCCGCCATCTTGCCGGATATTATGGATTTATCACCAAGAGGCATTCGTCAGACCTTAAAGCTTAATGCTCCAATTTATGCGGCAACAGCGGCTTACGGTCATTTTGGTCGTCACCCTGATGAGGCTGGCCCAGGGACATTCACATGGGAAAAGACGGATCTGACGGATGCGATTTTGAACGCTGTTTAACAGCAAAGCGTCGCAAAGCATGACGGCAGAATATGATAAGCGCAAGGTAGCAGAACAGCCTCAATTCTATGGCAGAAGGCGTGGGCGCAAATTGCGCCCTGCTCAAGAATTGGCGTTACATCAGGGGATGGAGGAATATGCCCTTCCCTCGGCGGAACTGAAAGCTTCATCACTTGATCCGTGGCAATGGTTTCCACAAAATTGCAAACAGATGTGTCTAGAGATCGGTTTTGGTGGCGGCGAACATCTTGCGGCACGCGCCTCACAAAATCCGGATCATGGTTATATTGGTGCTGAACCTTTTGTGAATGGTGTGGCCAGCCTATGCCGACATATCAAAGAACAGCATCTTGAAAACATCCGTATCTGGAATGATGATGTGCGGCTTTTATTACCGCACCTTGCTTCTTCTTCGCTAGATGCCGTTTATATTTTATTTCCAGACCCCTGGCCAAAATCACGTCACGCGGCAAGACGGATACTGCAACCAGAAATGCTAGAGATGCTGTCTGATAAAATGCGCGTCGGAGCAGAATTGCTGCTTGCCTCAGATGACCCAACAGCGAAATCATGGTTGCTAGCTACCGCCTGCCGTGATGATCGCTTTACGTGGCTGGCAAATAGCCCGTCAGATTGGCGGCAACCGCCGGCAGATTGGCCAGGAACACGCTACATGCGAAAAGCGGAAATTGCTGGTAGGACATCGGTTTGGTTTCGGTTCTGTCGGCGTTAAGCCTTGCCACTTGCGTTCTCTAGTAAAAATGGGTATATGTTCATCTACATTATCAGAAATTGGATGATGGGCCTTCCCCAAAGGAAGCGGCCCATTTTTCTTTGCCTATGATGAATGGATAGGAACGACAGAACAGATGGCGGCAACACCATTAGAGAGCAAAATTGAAACGCTGATTAGCGAATGCATCAATGCGCTGGATTTTGAATTGATCCGCGTCAGCTTTCGTGATCAGGTGTTGCAGATTATGGCTGAGCCAAAAGATCGCAACCTTGAGATGACGGTGGAACATTGCGCTAAAATTTCTCGAAAAGTTGCCCTGATTATGGATGAAGAGGACCCAATTTCATCTGAATATCAGCTTGAGGTGACCTCACCTGGCATTTCACGACCATTAGTTCGTCGTGACGATTTTCAACGGTTTTCAGGTGAGCTTGTCAAAGTGGTTACTAGTGAATTAATTGATGGTCGCCGAAGATTTCAAGGCAGGCTTGCCGGCATATCAGACCATGACGAAATACATTTAGATACTAGTTTTGGCCCAGTATCTATTGACTATGGATTAATAGAAACCGCCAAACTCGACCCAACAGAAATCATTGAACGGCAGTTTAAGTCAAAACAGAAAGGATAAAAGATGGACACATCATCGATCCCAAATGGTGAGTTGCTTCAGGTAGCGGATGTTGTTGCACGTGAAAAGGCAATCGATCGCGAAGAAGTGCTAGAGGCGATGGAACAAGCTATCCAAAAGGCTGGTCGTTCTCGCTATGGACAGGACAGAGATATTCGTGCCCTGATCGACCGAAAAACGGGAAGCATTATGCTGGAACGCTTTACTGAGGTTGTGGAAGTCGTTGAAGACGAAGCCACGCAGATCACTTTGGATGAAGCTAAAAAACGCGATGCAAGCCTAGAAATCGGTAGTTTTATTCGTGAAACTTTACCGCCAATGGAGTTTGGCCGCATTGCTGCCCAAACCGCAAAGCAGGTGATTTCTCAACGCGTGCGCGAAGCAGAGCGGGCGCGTCAATTTGAAGAATATCAAGGCCGTGGGGGCGAGATCGTGATAGGCACGGTTAAGCGCGCTGAAAGTTATATGGTTACAGTCGATTTAGGGCGTGCCGAGGCGGTTATCCGCCGAGAAGATATGATCCCCAAAGAAATGATCAAGCAAGGTGATCGCATCCGTGCTCTGATTAAAGAAGTCCGTGAAGAGCCGCGTGGGCCACAGATTTTCTTAACTCGCGCAGGTGATCAATTTATGGCAGCTCTGTTCACACAAGAAGTGCCAGAGATTTATGACGGCATTATTGAAATCAAAGGGGTTGTTCGCGAACCCGGCAGTCGTGCCAAAATATCAGTCTATTCCCATGACCCAAGCATCCACCCTGTTGGGTCATGCGTGGGTATGCGTGGTAGCCGTGTGCAGGCAGTGGTGAATGAACTGCAAGGCGAGAAGATTGAGATCATTCCATGGTCTGAGGATATCGTGACCTTTGCCATCAATGCATTAGCGCCAGCTGAAGTCGCTAAAGTGGTAGTGCATCAGGATGAAGGCCGGTTAGAGGTTATTGTTCCCAATGATCAGCTTAGCTTGGCGATTGGTCGGCGTGGGCAAAATGTCCGCCTCGCCTCACAGCTAACAGGTTGGTATATTGATATCCTCTCTCAATCTGAGGAATATGAACGCTTTCAGGATCGTTCCGAACGGTTTATGGAACTTCTTGATATTGACGATGTCATTGCCAGCCTTCTGGTCGCAGAGGGTTTTGTCAGCATTGAAGATATTGCTGATTCTGAGGTTGAGGAATTGATGGCGATTCAAGGCTTCGATGAAGGTATCGCTGCCGAATTGCGTAATCGTGCCATTGAGGTTGTTGAGCGTGAAAACACGCGTGTGACTAGTGAAATGGGAGCCTTCAGCATTGCTGATGATCTGAAGGATTTTGCCATGATCACGCCGGTTATGTTGTTGACGCTGGCACAAAACGGCATCTTAACCCTTGATGATTTGGCTGATCTCGACACAGAGGAGCTTACCGGATATTTGGGCGAGCACGGGATCAACAGCGAAGAAAAAGCTGGCGCTATTATCATGGAGGCACGCAAACATTGGTTTGATGATGAAGATGCCGCTGATGATGCTGAAGCAACAGTTGAAGAAAGCGAGACCCAGGCTGAATAAATCTCTACCTGTAAGGAAATGTGTTCTCACTGGCGCTAGTGGTCCGTCACATCAGCTGATCCGATTCGTTACTAGCCCCGAAGGGGTGGTGTTTCCTGATATTGGCAATCGGTTAGATGGGCGCGGCGCTTGGCTTAAGGCTAGCGGCACGGTGTTGGCGCAGGCGGTCAAAGCTAAGAGTCTACAAAAGGCCCTAAAAGCCAAAGCACTGGCAGAGGATTTGCCACATTTGGTGGAAAGGCTGTTGGTAGAACGAGTTCAGCATCTGTTGGGGTTAGGACGGCGCGGAGGCTCAGTCCTTGGTGGTGCCGGAAAAATACGGGCCGCTAGTAATCCTGTGGCTATCCTTTTGGTAGCAACCGACGCGTCTGAACGAGAAGCAAGAGGTTTGGCATCAGCCAGTGGAGCAGAAATAACCATTGGATGTTTAAGTGGTGAAGAGTTGGGAAAGGTGTTTGGGCGTCCATCTTTGGCGTTTGCAGCATGTTTGACGGGAAATCATGGTTTTGCGGCCTCATTAGGTGAGGAATTGGCGCGATTGCAAGGGGTTCGTGAAGAGTAAATTAAGGGTAAACCAACGTCTGCCCCTGCGATTTGATGAGCAATCACTTGCCAGAATGGGTAGAGGCGTTGTAAACCATGGCTGAAACTGGCAGTTGATAGATTTAAAATGAGAGGATCACATATTCATGAGTGATCAGGACAAAAAGAAAACCTTGAGTCTAGGCGGCGGCCTTGGCGGTGGTAAACTTACCCTTGGGGGTGGAGCAACCGGCAGTGGCACAGCTACGCGTACACAGACCGCTAGAAGTAAATCGGCACGCCCCGTTCAGGTTGAGGTTGTCCGAAACAGAACAGCAGGTCGGCGTTCTGCCGCTATGCCAGCAAGGGATGATGCGAAAACAGGAGCTAATACTACCCCTGATCAAGCTGGGCTGACCGAAGAAGAACGCGTCGCCAGAAATCGGGCTTTGATTGAAGGCTATAAGCCTAAAACACCGCCGCCATCTGCCCCGCCACGCTCCAAACTAAATCGGGATGAGAGCGATAATGGCGAACAAGAAGACGCCGCCGCAGAAACACAAGCGCCAGCGTTAAGTCGGCGTGAACGCGAGATGCAAGAACTGCAAAAGATCGCTGAAGAAGAAGAAGCTCGCCGCGCGGAAGAAACCCAGAAAGCTCAAGCCTTAAAAGCAACTAAACCTGCGGCCGCAACGCGTGGACGCGGCGATATTGCCAATGAAGATGGTGATGCGGATATGGGTGCAGGATGGGCATCTGCCCGCCGTAAGGTGGTGGCAGATGTGCCAAAACGCACTCCAGCTAAACGCGGCCAAGAACAAGAGCGCCGTCGTGGAAAGATTACTATTTCTGAAGCGCTTGATGGTGATGAGCGCAGTCGTCAAAGATCATTAGCGTCCTTACGCCGTGCCCGGGAACGGGAAAAGGCTAGACTGCGCGAAAACATCAATCAGCCAAGCGTCAAGCAAAGCCGTGATGTGACTATTCCTGATGGCATCACAGTTCAGGAGCTTTCTAACCGAATGGCTGAACGCGCCGCAGATGTGATCAAAGAGTTAATGAAGCTTGGCGTAATGGCAACAGTGACACAAACCATTGATGCGGAAACGGCAGAATTGGTCGTTTTGGAATTAGGACATAAACCAAACCGCGTGTCCGAAGCAGATATTGATCTGACTGAAGATGAAGTGGCGGATGATCCTAATACCCTCAAGCCTAGACCACCAGTGGTTACCATTATGGGTCATGTTGATCATGGGAAAACCTCACTATTGGATGCGATCCGAAGCACTGATGTAGCGGCTGGCGAATCTGGAGGTATTACCCAGCATATTGGGGCGTATCAGGTTAAAACCAATGCAGGTAATAGCATCACCTTTATTGATACGCCTGGCCATGAAGCGTTTACTGAAATGCGGATGCGCGGCGCCAACATCACCGATATTGTGATCTTGGTAGTAGCGGCGGATGATGGCGTGATGGAACAGACGATTGAGGCGATTAATCATGCCAAAGCCGCAGAATGCCCAATCATTATTGCTATCAATAAATGCGATAAACCAGAGGCTGATAGCCAAAGGGTTCGTAACGAGTTGCTGTCCCATAACATTGTTACTGAAGATTTTGGTGGTGAGGTGCTTTGTGTTGATGTGTCAGCCCATACGAAAGCAGGCTTGGATAAGCTAGAAGAAACCATCATGCTGCAAGCAGAATTGCTGGAGCTAAAGGCCAATCCAGATCGTGCTGCTGAAGCCGCGGTGATTGAAGCCAAGGTTGAGCGCGGCAGAGGATCGGTTGCCTCAGTTCTGATTCTCAAAGGAACATTAGAAGTTGGTCAAATCTTTGTGGTCGGTGCAGAAACGGGCCGTGTTCGTGCCATGGTTGATGATCGCGGCAACAATGTGGAAATCGCAAAGCCAGGTGACGCAGTGGAAGTGCTGGGTCTTAACGGCACACCGATGGCTGGTGATCGGCTTTCTGTTGTTGAGAACGAGGCCAGAGCACGTGAGGTATCTGAATACCGAACACGCGTCTTGCGCGAGAAAGAATCAACCGCTGGCGCACGTGGAACTGTGGAACAAATGCTATCCGCGATTGCAAGTGGTGAGGCCATGGAACTTCCGCTTGTGATCAAAACCGATGTTCATGGATCACTCGAAGCAATTAAAGCAGCTCTAGACAAATTGAGCACTGATCAGGTTAAGGCTAGAATCCTGTCTTCTGGTGTTGGTGCAATTAGCGAATCAGATATCAGTCTGGCAGCAGCATCACAAGGGATTGTGCTGGCCTTTAATGTTAGAGCTAATCCACAAGCGCGCTCTCAAGCGCGACGTGATGGGGTAGAGATCCGTTATCATTCGATCATCTATGAATTAATTGATGATGTTAAAGCTGCCATGAGTGGCTTGCTATCACCTGAACGGCAAGAAAACTTTATTGGTTATGCGGAGATACTAGAAGTCTTCAATATTACGAAGGTCGGCAAAATTGCTGGCTGTAAGGTCACCGAAGGCATCATTAAGCGTGGTTGTAAGGTTCGTCTCTTGCGGGATAATGTGGTGGTGCATGAAGGCAACCTTAAGACGTTGAAGCGCTTTAAGGATGAAGTCAAAGAGGTTCGTGAAGGCCAAGAATGCGGAATGGCGTTTGAAAACTACAGTGATCTTGTGGCTGGCGATATGATCGAATGCTTTGAGATTGAGGAAATCGCTAGAACACTCTGATCCATAATCTGTCAGGTGTCGTGATGGGAGTGTAGTGATGAGCCGTTCACAATCGTCTTCAAAAACCAAAGGAGCGAAGTCACAGCGGCAGCTCAAAGTAGGAGAAGAAATCCGGCATATTCTGTCGCAGATTTTGATCCGAGGTGATCTGCATGATCCTGATCTTGATGGAGTTTCTGTGGTGCTTTCTAGCGTTTCGCTTAGTCCAGATTTCAGCAATGCTCGTGTTTACTTTACCCCGCTTGGCGGAATTAATCCTGAATTGGTATTGGCGGGATTGATGCGCGTTGCCCCGGTGTTGCAACATGAATTATCAAAAAAACTAACCACCAGAAGATGCCCACGGTTGCGCTTTCTGCCTGACACTAGTTTTGAAATCGCAGGTCGGGTGGCGCGTTTGATAGATGAAAACCGCCGCAATGACCCGGAAAAGCCAGACACAAGTCCAACGGCAAAAACAGATCCGGATGAAAACTAAAATACCAAAACACCCGATTTCGGGCTGGCTTGCCTTAGATAAGCCTCTTGGTATCACTTCATCGCAGGCAGTTGGTGTGTTGCGGCGAGTCTTTCGTCCCCAAAAAATAGGCCATGGCGGCACCCTTGATCCATTAGCGACGGGTATTCTTCCTATTGCTATGGGGGAAGCAACAAAAACGGTTCCTTATCTGATGGACGCGACCAAGGATTATGATTTTTCCATTCGCTGGGGTGCAGAAACTGATACGGATGACACCGAAGGTAAAGTCACGGTGACATCTGATTATCGTCCGGATGTGCAGGACATTAACAATGTTCTAGATCAGTTTCGCGGCCGTATCATGCAAGTGCCGCCAAAATATTCAGCCATTAAACTCGAAGGTCAGCGCGCTTATGATCTGGCACGGCAAAACAAAGAGGTTGAGTTGGCCTCAAGACCAATTGATATCCATGCGTTAGAAATGTTATCGCATGATGGGAATGAAACCCGGTTTTTGGCTACCACTGGCAAAGGGGCTTATATCCGCTCTCTTGGCAGAGATATTGCAAGAACATTGGGCGGGGCGGCGCATATTTCCACCTTGCGGCGGAGTAGAGTTGGGCCTTTTGATGAAAAAAAAGCGATTTCGCTAGATTTTCTCGAAGGAATCACGCATAGTGCCGCCCTTATGAAGACCTTGCTTCCACTGGAATCGGCACTGGACGACATCCCGGGCCTTATTCTTAGTGATGATGAAGCAGAACGGCTGCAACGCGGCCAGCAGATTGATGTCATATCGATGCCTGATAATCAGACGCGTCTTGGAACTTATCAAGGTGTGCCTGTTGCCCTTATTCGATGCGAACAGGGGAAAGGTCAACCGATACGGGTGTTCAATCTGATGAATGAAGCAACGATCCAGACAAAGGAGATGGATGATGTCGATTACAAAGAGCCGAAAGGCTGAATTGATTGCCGAATTTGGCGGCAACAACAAAGACAGTGGTAATCCTTCAGTTCAGGTCGCCATTCTGACAGAACGGATTGTCAATCTGACTGAGCATATGAAAACCCATAAGCATGATTTTGGTTCACGCCGTGGTCTGTTGACAATGGTTGGTAAGCGCCGCCATTTGCTAGACTATATCAAGCGTAGGGATGAGCCTTCTTACCAAGACTTGATCCAAAAACTGGGTCTTCGCCGCTAGGCTTCGCACCAGTTACCATAAATGAAAGATGGCACCGCTGTTCAGGCGGTGTTTTCTTTTGGCGATGAGTTTTCTTGACTTTATCAGTGATGTTCACTATTGACGGACGTACATTGATGAAACTAAGGAAAGGGGCATCAGGATACGCTGATGCCGACGGGGAACGCCCCCGGTGATGCGCGAATACCCAGGCAGTATCCTGTTCTGGAACCCATCTCCCCAAAATTTCATGAATGATGATGATAACCTGGCCTTGTCTCGGAATGGTCCGTGGTGGTCAGATTGATGGAGATAAAAAATCAATATGTTCGAAGTATTTAAAAAAGAAATTGAATGGGGTGGCAGAACGCTAACCCTTGAGACAGGCAAGATCGCTCGTCAGGCTGATGGCGCCATTATGGCTACACTTGGTGAGACAACCGTGCTTTGCACGGCGGTGGCCGCAAGCAGTGCAAAGCCGGGGCAGGATTTCTTCCCTCTCACAGTAAATTATCAGGAAAAGACCTTTGCCGCGGGAAAAATTCCCGGTGGGTTCTTTAAGCGTGAAGGACGCCCTAGCGAAAAGGAAACCCTTACCTCACGTCTGATTGACCGCCCAATCCGTCCGCTTTTTCCGGCTGGGTTCAAATGCGAAACACAAGTCATCACCACTGTGCTGTCGCATGATATGGAAAATGATCCTGATATCGTGGCGATGATTGGGGCTTCTGCGGCTTTGACCATTTCCGGCATTCCGTTTTTTGGACCGATTGGTGCCGCACGGGTGGGCATGATTGATGGTGAATATGTGCTTAACCCTTCACTGTCACAGATGAAGGATAGCAATCTTGATCTGGTGGTTGCGGGCACGCGTGAAGGCGTGTTGATGGTCGAATCTGAAGCCAGTGAGCTAGACGAAAACATAATGCTTGGGGCTGTGAACTTTGGTCATGAGGCTATGCAAACGGTCATTGACGCGATCATTTCGCTCGCCGAAGTTGCTGCTAAAGATCCTCGGCCTTTGCCTGAAGAACCAGCAGAAGCTGACGCCATTAGCAAAGCTTTCAAGAGCTTTGGTAAGCCTCTTGCAGAAGCTTATAAAATTGCTGATAAGACTAGCCGTCAGGCAGCTATCGCAGAAATTAAAGCTGAAGCCATGGCCAAACTGGATGAAGACACAGATTCCGTTCTGGCAATGGACCTCTTTAAGAAACTTGAGGCAGATACCGTTCGTGGTGCCATTTTAAAAACCAGCAAGCGTATTGATGGCCGCGATCTTTCCACCGTGCGCCCGATTGTTGCCGAAGTAGGCGTATTGCCGCGTACCCATGGTTCCGCCTTGTTTACCCGCGGGGAAACACAAGCACTAGCAGTGGCAACCTTGGGCACAGGTCAGGATGAGCAGATCATTGACGCGCTTGAAGGTGAATATCGTCAGGATTTCATGCTCCATTATAATTTCCCTCCTTATTCTGTGGGTGAGGCTGGCCGTGTTGGCTCTCCTGGACGCAGAGAAGTGGGTCATGGGAAACTGGCATGGCGTGCTGTTAATCCTGTTCGTCCTCCAAGGGATGAGTTCCCTTACACCGTTCGTGTCGTGTCTGAAGTAACAGAATCCAATGGTTCATCTTCAATGGCTACGGTTTGTGGCACGTCGCTGGCAATGATGGATGCTGGTGTGCCTTTGCCGCGTCCAGTGGCAGGGATTGCAATGGGGCTGATCAAAGAAGGCGATAAATTCGCCGTTCTATCAGATATCCTTGGTGACGAAGACCATCTTGGTGACATGGACTTTAAGGTGGCTGGAACATCCGAGGGCATTACTGCCTTACAAATGGATATTAAGATCACTTCCATTACTCCAGCAATTATGGAACAGGCGCTTGATCAAGCAAAGGGTGGGCGGTTGCACATTCTGGGTGAGATGAACAAAGCGCTTGGTCATGCACGCGATTCTCTGGCGGATACTGCGCCAAAAATCACGACCATGACTATTCCGGTGGATAAAATCCGCGATATCATTGGCCCGGGTGGCAAGATGATCCGTGAGATTTGTGAAACCACGGGCGCCAAGATTGATATTGAAGATGATGGCACAGTTAAGATTGCCGCTTCTGATACCGCATCTGGAGATGCTGCCTATAAGCGTATTCATGATATTGTCGCTGAACCGGAACTTAATGTCATTTATGATGGCAAAGTGGTGAAGACTGTCGATTTCGGTGCCTTTGTTAATTTCATGGGTGCGCGTGATGGTCTGGTTCACATTTCGGAATTGCAAGAAGGCCGCACTGGTAAAACCACCGATGTTGTCCAAGAAGGCGATATGGTAAAAGTCAAAGTGATCGGTTCCGATGATCGCGGCAAGATCAAATTGTCAATGAAGCGTGTTAATCAGGAAACTGGCGAAGACCTTGAAGCCTAAAGGCTGATCTTCTTAAAGAAAAAGAAAAGCGGGGCATCATGCTCCGCTTTTTTATTGGCGTTATTCTGTTTCTGCTGTTGGGACACCAATATGGTGGTAACCGCCATCAACATAATGCACTTCCCCCGTAACGCCAGATGACAGATCAGAAGCAAAATAAAGCCCAGCGCGACCAACTTCATCCATATCAGGATTTTTCTTCAGTGGGGCTTGGCTTTCGCTATGACGGAAAACATGGCGGGCACCACTGATGGCTGCCCCAGCAAGGGTTTTAACAGGCCCAGCAGAAATGGCATTCACCCGAATATTATGCTTACCCAAATCTACCGCCAAATAGCGAACTGATGCCTCAAGTGCGGCTTTAGCAACACCCATGACATTATAATTTGGCGTAATGCGGTTAGCACCAAGATACGTCAAGGTTGTCATTGAGCCGCCATTTTCCTCCATCATTGGTAGCATGGCGCGCGCCAATTCCGTCATGGAATAGCAGGAAATCAGCATGGCATTATTAAAATTATTACGCGAAGTGTTGAGATATGGCCCTCGCAATTCTGACTTATCAGCAAAGGCAATAGCATGGACAACGAAATCTACTTGTCCCCATGATTTAGCAAGCGTTGCGGCCATTTCATCAATGCCGCCTTCGGCCCCTACATCGCATGGCAAAGTAAGGTCAGAACCAAGAGATTCGGCAAGGGGAATAACACGCTTAGCAAGCATTTCATTTTGATATGTTAGCGCGAGTGATGCTCCGGCTTCTGCACATTTCCGCGCAATGCCATAGGCTATAGAGTGGTCATTAGCCACCCCCATAATAAGTCCGCGTTTGCCAGCTAAAATGTTCATACTAATCTCGTTTCATCTTCTTCGCGTTCACTGATGCCTCATAATGGCAAGGGTGGAATTGGTGCCGCCAAAGCCAAAGGAATTGCTGATCGCCAGATTGATCTGATGGTCGATGCTTTTCCCAACCACTGGAATATCGCCAATCCCCTCATCGGGGTTATTCAGGTTAGCATTTCCAGCGATAAATCCATCGCGCATCATAAGAAGCGTATAAATCACTTCTTGAACCCCTGTTGCCCCAAGCGAATGACCCGTCAGTGACTTAGTGGAAGAAACACGCGGCAGATATCCCTCAGGGGAAAACACTTCATGAATGGCTTCCAGCTCTTTGATATCGCCAACTGGCGTGCTGGTACCATGGGTGTTGATATAATCCACTTGCTGATTAAGGCCGTTGCCGTCATATCCGGCCAGAGCTAATTTCATACATCTCACCGCACCTTCACCAGAGGGGGCAACCATATCATGCCCATCGGAATTTGCCCCAGAGCCGACAATTTCACCATAGATCTTTGCCCCACGTGCGAGGGCGCGATCCCGATCTTCGAGCACCACCATACCGCCGCCACCAGCGATGACAAATCCGTCACGATCCTTATCATAGGGGCGTGATGCTGCCTCAGGGGTGTCATTATAGGACGAAGACATAGCGCCCATCGCATCAAAAAGAACCGAAAGCGTCCAATGCAATTCTTCACCGCCACCAGCAAAAACAATATCCTGCTGGCCATAACGAATGGCATCGGCCCCAGCAGAAATACAATGCGCACTGGTTGAGCATGCTGAAGAAATCGAATAATTCAGCCCTTTGATTTCAAAGAAAGTAGCAATACAAGCAGAAACAGTGGAGGACATGCAGCGCGGCACCATATAGGGTCCAATGCGCTTAGGGCCTTTTTCGCGAGTGATATCCGCGGCCTGCATCAGGTTATAGGTGGATGGTCCACCTGATCCTGCAATCATCCCTGATCGGGGGTTTGAAACCTCATGCGGCTCTAGTCCGGCATCGGCAATGGCTTGCTGCATGGCAAGCACAGCATAAGCCGCACCATCACCCATAAACCGCATTTGTTTGCGATCAATATGGTCTTCGAGGTTGATTTTAACTGTGCCATGAACTTGACTACGAAACCCAAGTTCAGTGTATTCAGGCGCAGCAACAATGCCAGACCGCCCAAGGCGCAAAGATTCCGACACTTCGTCTGCGGATGTGCCGATGGATGAGGTGATCCCAATTCCTGTTATGACAACGCGTCGCATATCAATCCTTTAATTGTTTTCAATAGTTTTGCCGATATGGCTTTGTGTTTTGGTCTTATACTCTTAACGCAACTTTAGGCTTTGGCGTCATCCTTAAACAACCCCACTCGGATATCATTAGCGGAAAACACAGATACACCGTCGCAAAGCACCTCACCATTGGCAATACCTAAAACCAGTTTACGCATAATAAGACGCTGGATATCCAGCTTAAAGGTTAGTTTTTTTGCTGAAGGCTGAACCTGGCCTGTGAACTTAACTTCACCAACCGAAATCGCACGGCCGCGCCCTTCACCGCCCATCCAGCCGAGGAAAAACCCAACCAACTGCCACAGCCCATCCATGCCTAGGCATCCTGGCATGACCGGATCACCAACAAAATGACAATCAAAAAACCACCGGTCAGGGGTAATATCAAACTCAGCTTCAATTTCACCAAGCCCTTTGCTGCCGCCATGATCATTTATAACAGTAATACGATCCATCATCAGCATAGGGGGCATGGGAAGTTGAGGATTGCCGGGGCCAAACATCTCACCCTTTGCGCAGGTAATCAGCTCATCATAAGTGAAATGATTTTTTTTGTTTGTCATAATGATTCCCATTGTTGTTAGCGCTAACAGAATAGAGGAAAACAACCTGCTTTCACAAACGCATTTTGCATAACTTGACTTTATTATTGCAAATTTCTATGTAAAATGAAGAAAAGGCAGGAATATGACAGCTTCTCAGACAACAGATTTGCTTCGCCAGCACGGTCTGCGGCCAACCCGCCAACGCATTGCTTTGGCCTCATTGCTGTTTGATGGTCATCCCCGTCATGTCACTGCTGAAAGTTTAAAAGAACAGGTCAAGGCCTCAGGCATCAAATTGTCTCTGGCAACGATTTATAATACTCTTCATCAATTCACAGCTGCTGGCCTCCTTAAAGAAATTAAGGGTATTAGTGATGTCACCTGGTTTGATACCAATATCAACAGCCATCACCACTTTTGGGATACTTCAAATAACCACCTCATCGATATCCCGGCCTCATCTATCACCATTAGTAATTTACCTAAAACTCCGGCAGGTAAGGTCATTAATGGTGTTGAGGTGATTGTCCGTCTTACAGATGGTTAAATCGCTAATTTTTATTTAAAATCATTCTAATCTACTTGAATATTGCGCAGAAATAACAATATAATTTAAGTGTAAGTTATCTTATTTTGTTGCGTCAATTCATCGCCAATTGGAGAATATAAATGAATGAAATGAGCAAATGTCCTGTCATGCATGGCAGTCATACCACTCCGAGTTCCGGAACCAAAAATCAAGACTGGTGGCCTAACCAGTTAAATCTGGATATTCTGCGTCAACACGACAGCAAATCTAATCCGCTCGGATCTGATTTCGATTACCGCAAGGCGGTAAAAGCGCTGGATGTTAACGCGGTAAAAGCAGACCTTAAAAAACTGATGACGGATTCTCAGGATTGGTGGCCTGCTGATTATGGACATTATGGCCCATTTTTTATTCGCATGACTTGGCACGCTGCCGGAACCTATCGGACAGGTGATGGCCGTGGTGGCGGCGGAACAGGCGCTCAACGTTTTGCGCCGCTTAATTCATGGCCGGATAACGGAAACCTGGATAAGGCTCGCCGCTTGTTATGGCCTATTAAGCAAAAATACGGCAATAAGATTTCATGGGCAGATTTGCTGATTATGGCTGGCAATGTTGCCATCACTTCGATGGGCGGTCCTAATCATGGCACAGCCCTTGGCCGTGAGGATATCTGGCACCCTGAAAAAGATATATATTGGGGGGCTGAAGATGAATGGCTTGGGGACAAGCGTTATGGCGGCACGCGCCAAGATCTCGAAAATCCATTAGCTGCCGTTCAAATGGGACTGATTTATGTTAATCCCGAAGGCCCAAATGGAAATCCAGACCCGCTTCTGTCCGCACAGGATATTCGTGAAACATTTGCGCGGATGGCGATGAATGATGAAGAAACCTTTGCCCTGACCGCTGGTGGTCATACTTTTGGTAAAGCGCATGGCAATGGTCCAGCAGACGCGGTTGGTGCAGAACCTGAAGGTGCTCCTATCGAAGCGCAAGGCTTTGGTTGGGCAAGCACACACGCATCAGGCAAAGGCGTTGATACCATCACAAGTGGCATCGAAGGCCCATGGACAACCAATCCTATTCAATGGGATATGGGGTATTTGGAGTTGCTCTATCATAACGAATGGGAGCTTACAAAGAGCCCTGCTGGTGCACATATCTGGCACCCTGTTAATCTGGATGAAAAATATATGGCACCTGAAGTGGATGGCAGTGGCAAGAAAGTTATGCCAATGATGACCACCGCTGATATGGCGATGAAGATGGATCCCGCTTATCGTGCGATTGGTGAGCGGTTCCTAAAGGACCCAGAAGCTTTTGGTGAGGCGTTTGCTAAAGCGTGGTTTAAGCTACTTCACAGGGATATGGGGCCAAAGTCTAACTATGTAGCTGGGGATTTCCCTGCCCAAGATTATATCTGGCAAGACCCTATCCCAGCTGGCAAAACCCTAAGCGATGCTGAAGTCAGCAAAATCAAAGATCAAATTGCGTCTTCAGGCCTGTCTGTTCAAGAAATGGTTGAAACCGCTTGGGCCTCTGCTTCAACTTACAGAGATTCTGATAAGCGAGGCGGTGCTAATGGCGCTCGGATCAGACTGGCTCCGCAAAAAGGCTGGGCGGTTAATAACCCTGCCCAACTGGCAAAAGTGCTGAATGTCTATGCTGGTATCGCTAATTCCACTGGGGCAAGCATGGCGGATATTATTGTTTTAGGCGGTGCCGCAGGTATCGAAAAAGCATCTAAGGCCAACGTACCAGTAACAACCGGACGCGGTGATGCTACCCAAGACCATACGGATCTGGATTCTTTCGCTGTGCTTGAGCCTAGAGCCGATGGGTTCCGCAACTATCTTGAAAAAGAGTTTGCAGTTAGCCCAGAAGAACTGATGCTTGATAAAGCCCAGCTTTTGGGTTTAACCCCGGCAGAAATGACCGTACTTGTAGGCGGTATGCGTTCCCTTGGGATCAGCGCCACTGGCGATGGGGTCTGGGGTGATGGCAACAGCCTAGATAATAGCTGGTTCAAAACTCTCTTGGATATGAGTGTGGCTTGGAAATCCACAGGCTCGAACAGCTATCAGGCTGAAGATCGGGCAACAGGTAAGCCCGTCCGCAAAGCTAGCCGGATTGATCTGGTCTTTGGCAGCAATTCAGAACTTCGTGCCATTGCCGAAGTCTATGCCCAAGACGATAATCATGACAAGTTTATCAGCGACTTTATCGCAGCTTGGAATAAGGTAATGAATGCGGATCGTTTTGATCTGATGTAAATGATCTTAGATATCACATTATTGTGGCGCATCTTTCGGGATGCGCCATTTTTTATAGGTCACTCTGAAACGAGAAGACGCTTAAAAAGCTTCGTCGCTAAATACACCCCAAAGATAGCGTTTTTGAATCCAACCGCGTTGGCGGCCAGATTCAATCCGGCACCAGTCCGCATCACAGACAAGCAACTCAATCACCGCCCCTTTTTCAGCCAAAGCCACCACCGGTGAAGACGCTGCCGCATTTTCCATAACATTGACGCCACTGGCGGTTACCATGGCCATGCGTTTTAAGGACAAGGTTGAGGAATGCATCCAGCCCTTTGTGCCATCTAAATCCACCACTTCCCGCCAGACATCAAACTCACGTACCACTTTAAGCGGCATGCCCTCGCGCTGATAAACATAGGTGATGGGGTATTTTATGCCGGGGCCAGTTCGCATATGCACTTTATCGGATTTGAGGGTCATAAACCGCGGCAAGGGTTGGCCTGTCCCTTGTATAGTGATGCGTGCCTCTTGGGCATGAGCGGAATAAGAGGTCAGAGCTATGCCGCTAATCCCCATGAATAGCCCAATCCAGAGGCTAATCAATATCCGTATTCCTAGTTTCACGACGCAATCCCTATCTTAAGGTTTCTTTCTACATATTGTGATAAGCGGAACAACGGATATGATCAAGCTGAAAGCATATATTTAGAAAGCGAGATGTTATGAGGCTTTGCCTCTACCTTTTACAATGCTATTGTATTGGAAATGGGGTTGCTAGAGGGATAGGCAGTAATGGCACGTCAGGATCAAATGGTAATTTTAACACGCAAATTGCCGGACAATGTCGAAACGCGGATGCGTGAGCTGTTTAATGCTGAGCTCAATCAGTCAGATGTTCCACTTGATCAGGCGCAATTGATTGATGCAATGCAACGGGCCCATGTTTTGGTTCCTACCGTTACTGATCGGATTGATGCTGATGTCATCGCAGCAGCTGGCCCACAGTTGAAACTGATCGCTTCCTTTGGCACTGGGGTTGATCATATTGATCTTAAAGCGGCACGAAGAGCTGGCATTATCGTTACCAATACCCCTGGCGTTCTGACGGAAGACACCGCAGACGTGGTGATGTCGCTGATCCTTTCTGTTCCTAGGCGCTTGGCTGAAGGTGATGCCTTGCTGCGAAGCGGTGAATGGAATGGCTGGGCACCTACAGGCATGCTTGGGCATCGAATTAATGGTAAACGTCTTGGTATTA
>Ga0181582_10001644_pt1 | contig 17655 bp, 10 predicted proteins | sample 071ome_32_FD_132438 | JGI IMG/M metagenome (GOLD analysis project Ga0181582, IMG submission 132438) | Coastal salt marsh microbial communities from the Groves Creek Marsh, Skidaway Island, Georgia - 071405AT metaG (megahit assembly) | ecosystem: Environmental > Aquatic > Marine > Intertidal...
CCCTCGACCTTGCCCCCCGCGCCCCCCTCGACCTTGCCCCCCGCGCCCCCCGCGCCCTCGGCCCGCTCCCCCTCCCCCTCAGCCATCTCGGCGTCGGCGCCGTCCGCGGGGGCGGCGCCGTTGGCCACCTCGGACGCGGGGGCGGCGGCCTCGCCCTCCCCGTCCCTGGCCATGATCGGGTTGCCCTCGATGCCCCGCTCCGCGTCCAGCGCGCGCACGAGCGCCAGGGCAACGCGCAGGTCGTCCTCGACCCGCCCCTCGAGCCAGGCGCACGGGGGGGCCACGGGGGCGGGGGGGGCGCCCTCTGGCGGGGCCTCGTCGGCGCCACCGAGGAGCCCGGCGCCCTGGTCCCACCCCTCGGCACCCGGGTCCGCCTTGCCGTCCCGCAGCGCCTGGAAGAAGTCGGCCGCGGCCCGGCCCGCCGCCTCCCGGCGCGCAGCCAGGAGCTCCTGCACGCGGAGCGGGTGGAACATGGCGCGGGCCTCGGGGTCCTTCTGGACCATCTCGAAGCGCGCCCGGTACTGGTCGTTGTAGTGGATGACGAGGTACTGCTCGTACTGCGCCTGCGCTTCGGCGGCGTTCAGGTCAACGTCCCCCTGCGAGTCCATCCACTGCTTGAAGCTCTTGGGCCCGGCCCCGTCCTCGCGGCGGTCGTCCCGGCGGCTGCCGGGGCCGTAGTGCCGGGGGCCGTGGTGGTCCCCGCGGTACCTGCCCCGGTACCCCTCCCTAGGGGACCGCCCGTAGGGGGAGCGGTCCCGCTCGAAGGACCGAGACCGGTCCCTCGGGCGCGGGGGGCCCCGCCCCCTCCCGCGCCCGCGCCCGCGCCCCCTGGGCCTGCCACGGTAGTCACCGCGGTAGTCGTCGAAATCTTCGCGGCCGTAACCCCTGGGCTTGACCCTCCCGGGCGACGGGCGCCTTTCCCGCGAGAGGGAGCGGTTCATCGTGCGGTCCCCCTCGGCGCCCCCGCCGTAGTCCGGAGACCCCCTGCTCACAAGCCGCAGGAACGAGCCGGGGGGGTCAGGGGGGGGCGTCGGGGGGGGGCATTGGGTGGACAAACGGGATAATTCCCCGATACCGGCTAGATGCGCGCCCGGAGCGCCCTCTGAGGCACCGCGGAGCGTACTCCGCGGAGAGCGCCCGACCCCCTCTTTCACCGCGCGAAACGCGAGATGTGGAGGGACAGGAAGGCCGTACTCGTGACAGCGGCCGTAATATGCGACTCTCCCCCGTAAACGCCCCACCAAGAGAGATCTGGCGCCCTGTAGGGTCCAAATCGCGCCATCTTCTCTGAGAGAGCGCACCTGCGCGGGGGGCTTGCGTAACGGCCGCGAGGAGCGCGGTCGTCGTCCATCGTGTCCCGTGCCGGCTGGTTCCTCTCCCGTGGCAGGAGCAGGGGCTCGATTCGCGCAGCGGCAGGCCGTGCTCGGGCCAGCGTCCGGGAGATGCAGACGGAGCAGACGTGCGGAGTGTTCTCGACTTTCCAGACGCGATGGGGAGGATCCAGGCGCGAATGGAGAAGCGCTTGGAATGGGGCGGTCGCAGAGTAGAAGAGGGGGGCTAGGGGTTGGCGGCACCCGTCCCCCCCGCAACCTTTTCCCCACCGGCCGCTCCATTCTGACAAGGGAGCAAGGGGCAGGGGGAAAAAGAGGGAAGCGGCCGGCGGCTCCACCCCCGCGGCCTCATTTGCTCTGTGGATGCCCACCGACCATCCTGTTCGCTGGATTTGGGGTCGAGTTTGCCGCGTGCACAACAGTATGCAGGCTCTTCGCGTCGCTCCCACCACGGTGGCCGCCGTCAAGGTACGCTCCCCCCCCGTCGTTTTTTTTTGTGTTTTTTAGCGTTTTTTCGTGGTCGACTCCCGGTTTGTCCCATGCCGTCGCCGAGGCGCCCCCCCTTCCCTGCCCCCCCGGGCCCTATTGCTCTCCGGCACACCCACCGCCTGCCGGACACGGGCCATCGCGTGCGCATCCCGATTATGGATCGGTAAAGTTGCCTCTCGGTCCCGCTTTGTCACCCGTCGTCGCTCGTATGGGCCGCGGGAGCGAACCCCCAGGGGGTTGGCCTCGCCCCACAAGAACGGAAAGGGGCCGGTTCCATCCCGACTGCAGGTGTCCAACGCCTCCAAGAGGGTGATGATGAAGCCCGGGATCCACCCCGAGTTCCACGAGGAGGCTGACGTCTACTGTAACGGGTGAGGACTCCGCCATCGCGCGACGACTGCTGCGAATGGCGACGGGGAGGAGCGCGGAGCCGCGCCGCTTGTGGCGGTGATGGCGGCTCATTTTCGCCGCTATCGGAGCTTTACACTATGATTCTACTCCTAGAGCGACGGACGGCTCTACTCGTCGTTTGAGCGGGGAGCGGGGAGCGGATGAACTGGCTGGTCAGGGGCCGTGGTCCAGCTGGCGACCCCCCCGGGCCCTGCCGGCCGTCGGCCGGCGGAGGAGCCCCGCCGGTGCCCCCCCGTGACCGGGACGCGCCCGGGCTGCCACCACGGCCTCCGCGGGTGGAGCGCCCCGTCCCCCGGCCCGCCCCGGATCCCCGAACCCCCCCCGCTCACGCCGGCGCCCAGCACACCACTGCCCGCAGTGAGAAGGTGATGAGCATCGGTGGCACCAAGTCCGAGTACTACGTCGACCTGTGGTCCGGGAACCACCCGTTCTACCAGGGGGTGACGACCGCGGTGGTGGTCGACGAGGGGGCCGTCAACAAGTTCAAGAAGAGGTACGCCGGGCTTGACTCGCTCTCTGCCGTTGAGACCATGAACACCCAGAAGGACAAGAAGAACTGAGGGGAGGTCCCTAGCTGCACTAGTTGAATGCACCTGCAACGCTAGGCGCTCGCCTTCTTGGCCGCCTGCTTGCCGTTCTCCTCGGCCACGAGCTGCTCCTGGACATCGCGCGGGGCAACATCGTGGCGCAGGTACTCCATGGAGAACTCGCCCTTGCCCTGCGTCATGCTGCGGAGGCTGGTCGAGTACCCAAACATCTCGCTCAGGGGCACGTGGATCTCCAGTGTCGCGTTGTCGGCGTCCTGCGTCGAGTTGACCACGGCCCCCCGCCGCCGGGCCATGTCGGCCACCACGCTGCCCTGGAACTCGGTGGGCACCTGCACCTCAGTGCACATGACGGGCTCGAGGACCCCGGGGCTGGCCTCGGGGAAGGCCTGCTTGAACGCCCCCGCGGCCGCGACCTTGAAGGCCAGCTCGGACGAGTCGACCAGGTGCGCCGTGCCGTCCTGAAGCACCACGCGGACCCGCTCGACGGGGTGCCCGATGAGGGCCCCCGCCTGGCACGCCTCCTGGAAGCCCTTCTCGATGGCCGGAACGAAGTTGGGCGGGATGGCGCTCCCGACCATTTCGTTGACAAACTCGAAGTTCTCCCCGCCCTCCTCAACAGGCTCGATGTACCCCGCCACCCGGCCATACTGGCCTTGCCCCCCCGTCTGCTTCTTGTGCGTGTAGTCGAACTTGCCCCTGCTCCCGATCGTCTCCCGGTAGTTCACCCGGGGCTTCCCCGTCTCCACCTCGACGTTGTACTCGCGTTTCATCCGCTCCACGTAGATGTCGAGGTGCAGCTCCCCCATCCCCGCGATCACCGTCTGCCCCGTCTCGTCGTCGTTCTCGACGCGGAAGGTCGGGTCCTCGCGCTGGAACCGCGACAGCGCGCGGGAGAAATTCTGCACGTTGTCCTTGCGCTGAGGGGCCACGGCCAGCTTCATCACGGGCTCGGGGACGTGCAGAGACGTCATGGACAGCTTAACTGTGCCGTCCGTGAATGTGTCCCCAGACGCACAGTCGATCCCGAACAGCGCGACGATGTCCCCTGAGGTGGCCGACTCAACGTCCTGAAGCTCGTTCGAGTGCATGCGGACCAGTCTCGACACCCTCACCTTCTTCCCGGAGGACGTGTTAAGAAGCATGTCCCCCTTCTTCACCGTGCCCGAGTAGACTCGGATGTAGGTCAGCTGACCGAAGCGGCCCTCCTCGAGCTTGAAGGCGTAGGCCACGAGGGGCGCCGACGGGGAGCCCGACAGGGTCACCTCCTTCTCGTCATCGTTGGCGTCCAGCGCTACGTTGCTGACCTCGAGCGGGCTCGGGAGGAAGTCCCGGACCGCGTCGAGGAGCAGCTGCACGCCCTTGTTCTTGTACGCCGAGCCCATGAGGACAGGGCAGAAGGTGCGGGCCACGGTGGCGCGGCGGATGGCGGCGACGAGTTCGGCCTCTCCGATCTCTTCCTCCATAAGGTATTTGTCCATGATGGCCTCGTCCGCCTCGGCCACCGCCTCGACCAGCGCCCGGCGCCTCTCCTCTGCCTCCTTGAGCACGTGGGCAGGGAGGGACGCCACGTCAACCTCGGTGGGGACCTCGCCGTTGGCGCCGGCGAAATTCCAGGCCTTGTTGCGGACGATGTCAAGGACCCCCTCGTGTCGGTCCTCGAGACCCAGGGGCACGTGGATGGCGGCGGCGTTCAGCCGGAGCTTCTCTCGGAGCTGCTGGATCACCTTGAAGGGTTCGGCCCCGACACGGTCGCACTTGTTGATGAAGCACAGGCGGGGGACGTTGTACCGGCGCATCTGCCGGTCCACGGTGATCGTCTGCGACTGCACCCCCCCCACACTGCACAACACCAGCACAGCCCCGTCCAACACCCGCAGCGCACGCTCCACCTCGATTGTGAAGTCGACGTGGCCGGGGGTGTCGATGATGTTGATCTCCTTGTCCTTCCACGTCGCATAGGTCGCCGCGGACTGAATCGTGATACCCTTCTCCCTCTCCAGCTCCATGCTGTCCATCTTCGCCCCGACTCCGTCCTTTCCCCGAACCTCGTGCACGCTGTCAATCCGGCCCGTGTAGAACAGGATGCGCTCCGTCAGGGTCGTCTTGCCGCTGTCGATGTGCGCCGAGATCCCGATGTTGCGCACCTTCTCCAGCGCTTTCTTCTCGTCATCCTTCACGGTGCCGAGCTCTGCGGCCGGTGTGAGGATGGCGACACAAATGTCGTGTTAGGGTCTGACGGCGCATCCTGTTACCGGGGACGGCACAAGAGAGGGGGTGTGGGTGGCTTATGGAGCCGATGCCTCATGGGGTAATCCGATCGGAAACGAGGTCCACCCTGGTCTTCACTCTTCGCTGGGGGTAACGCGACTCGGGCACTGGGCAGGACGCCCCGCCCGGCCGCTAACTCTTCTCCAGCGGGGGGGTGCATGCGCTCGTGGCGGCTGCCAACCCCCTCGGGCGACACGCAGCCGCGTAGCGGGGGGGGGTCACGGGGGGAGGTAGCCCGCAACGCGTGAAACCGGTCTCAAGTGCGTGGGTTCGCGATGGACGAGTCCGCGGGGGCGGTCGCACGTGCTGCACCAGGGAGAGGTGCCCAGGGAGGCCCACCTGTGGCGAAGAGCCGTCCCGACCAGGGACTGCCGAGGACGGTGACACCCGAACATGATCCTCCAATGCACTTGGTAGACCATGTGTAACCTGCACACCCAAAGATCCTTGATGGTGCTTCGCCGCTACGAGCGAGCGATCAAGCCGGCGTCTGGAGGGAGAGGGGCGGCGTTTCCCACGGAATGGAGGCGGCTTTTCCCACAGAATGCGCGCCTATCACCCATACTTTCACGACAATATCCGATATAACTCGCTATAGGAGAGCTATGGGATGGAATAACCGCCTCATTAGTGCGCTGGGGGCGTTCTTTTCCGAGTGGCACGCGGGCGAGGGTTCTTACCTGCGTCCCCGCGAGCGCCAGCAAGGACCAGGGCGGAGGCCCTGATCCTCTGCGCCTTCCTCAACATCTCAGACTCCTTTCAGCGGCTCCTAACGGCCGAAGCGTCGCTACTACGCACCACAGTGATCGCGCAAGGCACTGGGTACAGCGCTCGCTCTCCCTCGCAAGCGTGGTGGGGCGCGACGGGTCCGTGGCGAGTCCCGGTGGCCTGGGCACGGGCGCGGTGTCTGGCTGCCGGAGTCGGCTCGGCCCGCCACAAGGGCACGGAGAGGTGGGGGCACAGCCTCTCGGGGAAGACGCAGGACCACCCGCAAAGGCGAACGCTGGTGTTTTCTTGCGTGTTTCAAACACAACTCAAAGGAGGTTGAGGAGCGTGGCTGCGGCATCGATCGCCTCGTGCTCCTGCTGCTCCTCGGGCACCGAGTACCTCCACACGGCCACGTCCCGGAGATCGTCCCCGGCGTTCATCCCTCCGAACACCACCATCATGGTCCCCGGGGACGCGGGGTCTGGCACAGTCACGGCGTTGTGGGCGAACCGCGGGGCGGGCTTCCTCATCTCGTGTTCGGTCCCCGCGGCCGTGGTCTTTAGCCGGATCTCCATGGCCGTCTCGGAGAGGAAGGACTCGGGCTCCATCTCAACCACGTCCCCCACCACCTCCTCCCCGTTGAAACCCCCGAAGAGCACGATGCCCTCCGCCAGGGGCACGGCGGGGCGGGGCACCTCCCCCTCCGCGGCCGTGGGGCCCGCCTTGTTGACAGAGCTCAGCCGGTGCGCCTCGGACTTGCCGCTGGCGGGCCGCTTCTTGCCACCATCCCCACTCATGTGGGGGCTGGCGCGGCCGCTGCTCCCGGGGGCGGCCTCGGCCTTCTCGCCCCTGCCGCCGGCGTCTTCGCCGTCCTCCCCGTAGAGCACGAGCAGAGACGCCACCGTGTGGGAGCACCGTGGGTACTGAGTCGGCCGCCGCACCACCCACTCCATCTTCTCCAGGTCGAGGACAGCCAGGTCCGACAGCACGTGGCCCTCGGGGGACCGCCCGCCGTGGACGAAGAGCCGCCCGTCCGCGAGCATGCAACCCGCCGCCATCTCCCGGGCCGCCGGCGCCTGCCCCCCGATTGCCGGCCGCGTCCACGTCAGGGTCTCCGTATCGAAGCAGTGGACATCCCCGAGGGTGCCCTGCGCCCCAGCACCCCCGTACACGACGATCACGCGGTCCTTGAACACCCCGGCCACGTGCGAGTGCCTCGAGGCGGGCGGGTCGCCGCTGATCTGGGGCCGGCTCCACTCCCACGTGTTGGGGTCGAGGACGACGAAGTCGGCAAAGCAGATGCCGCTGATGGGGTCCTGGCCCCCGAACATCCACACCTTGCCCCCCGCGACCGACATGCTCGCGCCCCCACGCGGGAGCGGGTCCACGTCCACGATCGACGGGGTCACCTTGGTCCAAGCGTAGACGTCGGCCTCGGCGTCCAGCACCCACAAGTCTGCGAGGGATCCGAGCGGGGGGGGCGGTCTGAGGTGTGGGGGACATGTCTTCGGGGTGCTGGCGCCGGTGTTGCACTTGCTGGGGCAGTTCCGTGGGATCCATCAAGACTTGTTCGCGAAACTCACCCTCGAAAGGGGTGGGAGCACGGTCAGCTCCCCCGTAGAGGATGATTTTTGTCCCGAGTCCCACCATCGAGTGGCCCCCCCTGCCCGCGGGGGCAGCCACCCCCTTCACCTGCGGCGCGCGGGCGGGGGATACAGCGTGCGGTCGCGTGGAGGAGAAAGTGGCGCCAGCAAGGGGTGTCCCCGTGCGAATCTGCGCGCCCTGCTGCGCCGACCGCGAGAGGGAGTCTGGGGCATGTAGGCCTGCCGCACGCGGGGGGGCAGCTGAGATCACGGGCCACATCGTTCCCCGCCACGACGCGCTCTAGCCCACGCACTTGACCATAGATGCGGAGGGGCGGGGGGCATCGCCGGATGGGGGGGGCCTAATGAGAACGGGGGGGCATTTTTCGCTGCTTCGGCAGATGGAAGGGCGCTTCCGATCTAGGCGCGGCAGGGGAGCCGCAGGTACCGGGGACGGCGTCAGTAGGCGCGAGCACCAGACAGCACTCCGCAGGGGTGGCGCATTGGCGATAGTAATTGTCTGAGAGCCCGGGGCACCCAACCGGGGCGCACGGGCATTGAGCGCCCGCACGGCGTTCCCGGGCATGAAGCGGGGGAGAGGCACCCATTTCTCACCTCTGGCTGGTACCAAGCCATAAATTCACGGTATGCAGGCCGAGCCGACGCCCAATTGGATGTCTCTCGGGGGGAAGAGGTGGAGTTGGCGAACCCAGGGTTTCGAGGACCTCCAGGCGCGCAATCAAGTGAAGGGGCGGTGCGGCCGGCCGCACGGTTGAAGCACCCTGGACTTCAACACGCGTTGGCTGATGAGCTGCCTAAAAGCTGCAGGGAGAGGAGAGGCGGGTCGCCTGTTTCTCACACGCCTGTTTCAAGTGCGGCATCTCAAGCTATTTCGCGCCTCCCACCGAAGAGCCACTCCGTCGCCCTACGAGACGAACAATTGCGCCTATAAATCTCATATCGCTCCGTTTCAACCCCCGAAAATCGAGACACACAGCCTGGAGCGGCCGCAAACACGATCGGGAGCGAGTCCTCGCGAGGAGTGCTTCAAGGGAAGCGACCGGGGGTTGAACAAGGTAGAAGGGGGGGGCATTCAGATCCATCATGACGGACTTGACGGAGGAGCTCATCCTCCAGAAGACTGGTGAGCGACATATGCCACGGGCGATCTTCCTGGGGGCGATAGGCTCTGGACCCCTCCCCCAACGACCTTGCCATGACCATCAAGACCCCCCCACTCCTGAGCCTGGTGCCTGGCCGGGCGAGAAAATGCTGGCATCTGTCTTTTTTTGTAGGCGTCAAGTCTCTGGAGGGAGTGCTGAAGCTCAACATCTGCGGGTACAGCATCACGGACGTCGGCATCCTCACCCGGCTGCCCAACGTGGAGGTCCTGTCCCTCTCCGTGAACTCCATCTCATCCCTGCAGGACTTCTCGTCGTGCGTCAACCTCAAGGAGCTGTACCTGAGGAAGAATCAGGTCGCCTCCCTTGACGAGGTGGAACACCTGAAGGGCCTCTCGAGCCTGCGCGTGCTGTGGCTCAATGACAACCCGTGCGCGAGCGACCCCAGCTACCGGCAGCGTGTGCTCTCCCTGCTGCCGGGGCTGGTCAAGCTGGACGGGCAGGACGTGTCGTCGCCCGCGACGCCCGCATCTCCTGTTGTGTCCCCGTCGTCTGCCGCCATCAAGCAGCGGGCGCGCGACCTGTCCCCCTCAGGAGGGCGAGACGCGAGCGGGCTGAACGGGGTAGTCCCGGACGGGGGGAAGAGCATGAACGTGCTCTACGCGGTGATGGCGCTGCTGAGGGAGCTCGACGAGGAGGGGCTGAGGGTGGTGCGGAGCGAGTGCGATAGCAGGCTGGGGATGGGGTTGCTGCCGTAGGGCTGTCGAGCCAGGTTCAAGCGTGTCGGCAAACGCCATCAACAGCTGTCCGTGCTCGCAAGGGCTTGCCTGCTACCAAGCAGCGCGCGTACGCTGTGGGAACCGACGCCGCCCCTCCACTATGTGGTGGCCCGTTTGAGACTCGTGAGCGAAGTCGCTTACGCGTCCTGGAGGGTCACCTCGACATCGACACCGGGCTCGATCTGGATGTTGGAGATCTGGCGCACGAGGTCGGGGGGGCAGTGGAGGTCGATGAGGCGCTTGTGGATGCGCATCTCGAAGCGGTCGAAGGTGGCGGTACCGTTACCAGAGGGGGCCTTGCGCGTGGTGATCTTGAGGATCTTGGTGGGGAGGCGCACGGGGCCCTTGACCTTGAGGTCCTCGACCATGGGGGAGTTGCGGAAGAGGTCCTTGGCGGAGCGGATCCAGTCGGTGCACACCTTCTCGAGGGACTTCACGTTACGGGAAGTGAGGGTGATGCGCACCCTGTAGTTCTCGCCTGCGCGGAGGAGGGCGTGGGTGGCAGGTCGGTGACAGGGCCCACAGCGCGACGACGGGACGAGGAGAGCCCGGAGGCGGCCCGGAATGCCGACGCGGCGACGTTCCGCGGACGCATTTCACTCAAGGGGGAGGCGCCTGCGCGCGGTGTCCCGCCACGGCTCCACCAGCGCACTTCCCCGCGGTGGGAGACTCACCAGTGGAGGCGACGGCCTTGGCAGCGTCCTTGGACATGATGGTAGGGTTAGCAGGCAAGGAGTGACTCCCGAGTCAGACACCTGCAGATTTCTAAGGGGGTCGGAGGCAGTTGGTGCCTGGGGAACAGGGCAGAGAGGCCGAGAGGGCGCTGGCTGGCGGATGGGGTCCTCCCCCGAGGAAAGGCATCCAGTTCCCCGAGCCGTCTACATTCCTTTCAGGAATCAGGGCACGTGAACTCGGTGAAAACATGCACAAGATCCCACTTCGTGAACTTGCGGCGGCGGGAGAGCCCCCTCGCGCCAGGGGCGGCTCCTCGAGGAGGCGCTGGGGGGGGGGACTCCACGCCGGTCGATCGCGTGGAGGTTTATACGAAGTTAGGGCCGCGTCAATGCGTAAACATGTTTATAATGGTGCGGTGGGGGGATCCCGGCGGCGCAGCAAGCAGCCGCGACGGGGAAAGAGGAGCAGTCGCCTCCCGGACACTCACCAATACGGCCGTTCACTGAGGAGCGAAAGGATTCGTGTGAATACCTTTTTTGCGAGGACGAGGCGAGGTGGGGCCCCGAGCAATTAAGGGGGGTGGCTTCCGGTCGCGCGGGCGCGGCCGGCAAAACTCCTCAGCTGCAAGAATTGTTGTTGCAAGGCGGGGCGCGCGTCAGGGCCTCGGGGGTGTCCCTAGTCCGAATGGAGGCCTCAGATGGCCGCTGTGCCCTCGGCACGGAGCTGAAAAGACATGCCCCGCCCGTAGACGCGCCCAACGAGGCTTCCTTAGGGCCAGCAGGCTTACCTTGAGGCTTCCCAACCCACGACCCCCGCTCAAACAGCCCCGCTGGGGACATTCGGCACCATTAAGGGTGGAGGGCACCTTCGATATGGAGATGGAAAAGATTGAGGAGCTGAAGGAGGTGAGATAAGGGATCCCGTCGAGTTTGACGCACGGGCAACAACGCTGATTCAAAACCACTGCCCCAATAAGCTGCTCCCCCCGCGGCTTGCCCCGGCCCCGGTCATCTACCGCGGAGAGAATCGTCCCAACAACGCCCCACCGCGGCCCCCTCTAGACCCCCACAGCCAGGAATGCGGCCCTCTCCTGTCTCGACATTCCCACACCCCCGCCAGCGAGGGCGCCCCCCGCGACCCCCCGACCGCAGGCCGTGGTGCGCGTGCTGGACCGCCGCGGCGTCCTCTCGCAGCTCAAGGCGTCGCTCCGCCATGAGGTCTTCATGGCCATCGAGGAGGAGGACTCGAACGACACAGCCGCCCCCTCCCCGTCCAGTGCGACCCCTCCCGCGTGGGAGCGCAACCCCGCCCTCCGCGCAGTAATGGAGGACGAGGCCGGCGCCACGGCCATGGCCCTGGCCTATGAGCTCCTTGAGTCCTGCGGGCTTACTCTGACCGCGTCTGTGCTCCGCTCCGAGGCGGGCCTGGAAGAGAAGGGCGCCAGCTCCCTCTCGACGCGGGCCGACCTGGCCGCCCGATTCGGCGACGCCGAGGGCCCCCTCCTGCAGTCCCTCGCCCGCTCCGCCGGGGGCGCTGGGGTTTCCCCTGCGAGGCCCCCCACGGCCGCCACGCGGCCCGTGTCCGCCGCCGTGCCCCCCCCCACCCCCCCCACGGCCAACGCGAGCGAGGAGGCGGGGACCTCGGGGGCGGGGACAGAGGCCGGGGCGTCTCCCGCGGGCGACGGGGTGGAGGTGACGGGGGCGCTGGACGCCCCCAGCGATGAAGACGACAGCGAAATCTCGTCGGGAGACGTCGGGACGGAAATCGAGGAGGATGACGAGATCGAGTTCGGCGAGGAGGCGGAGGCGGGGCCCCCTGCCCTCGAGGCGGTGGGGGACCGGTCGGGTGTCTCGGGGGGCGGCATGGCCTCGCCGGCGAGGAGCTCCCTGGCCACGTCGGGGGACCTGGACCTGTCGGATCTACCGTCGCTGGAGCGCAAGCCCGGGGGGCTGCAGCCCCTTGGGGGGCGGGGGGGGCTCGCGCCCCTCAGGGGGGGTAAGGCACTCCCCGCGCTCCGTGGGGCGCCCGCGTCGCCGGCGCCGGCAGAGGAGGACGAGGTGGCGCCCGAGCAGGACAGTGAGATGGCGCCTGAGGACAGCGCGCTGAGCGCCGACGCGGGCGAGCTCGGGCTCGACTACAGCGAGCGGAGCGTGGGCCTGGTGGGCATAGCGGGGGTCGAGTTTGCCGAGCCGGCCGCGAAGCCACTTTGACCGCGTGCGCCTTCCCGGCCCGCCCCGTGTAGCTTCAACCCGGGCCTCGACCCCACCGCCCGGCTCACCGGCGGCCTACCTCCGGTACCCTGGCCGGCGGAAGGAGAAGTACAGGTGGAGGATCCCCCGGTCGAAGAGGCACTTGAACCCCCGCTTGTGGGTGTACTCCCACTCCTTATTGACGATGCGGAAGGCGATGTCCTCGTAGGGGGCCCCGGCCTTGAAGCGGATGATGCACGTCGACCCCTCCGCGGACCCCGGGTCCTTCTCGATGACGTAGGAGGGCGTCTTGGACTTGTCAATGAGGTCGGGGTAGAAGATGTTGAACTTGTAACCCTGGACGACCTTGGGGGGCATGTTGTCCGAATCGTAGTGGGCCTTGTTGTACTTGGTCCACTCGAAGCCGGTGTGGACGCGGTTGAAATACTTGGGCTTGCGGGGCTTGTACTTGTCGTGCCACCAGTACACCTGGCTCGCCAGGGCCACCTCGGACCGGCCCGTCATGTCGAGGTCCCCGCCGGCATCCTCCTGCCCGGACATCATCTTCACCGCCAGGGCCTGGAGCACCCGGCCCTGCTTGTCCGTCTCCGCCCCGGAGTCCCCCTCCGCGGACGCCACCGCCGCGCCGGCCCCCCCGGCCGGGGCCGGGCCCCCCTTCCTCCCCTCCCTGAAGTCTCGGACCGCAGCAGCCCCCCCGGCCGCGCCACCCTGCATCGCCGCCGCCGCGCTCGCCGCGCGGAACCTCTGGATCGCCCGGAACCGCACCTGCGCCCGTAGATATCCAAGCTCCCGCTGGTCCTCCGCCGCCGACACCACCTCGGCGCCCGCCGGCACCCGCACGGGCTCCGGGGACCACCTCCCCCGGGCCCGGGGCTCCCTCTCGGCGCTCCGTCCCCTTTCCTCGGCGGCGACCGCGCCCTCCCCGCCGTCCGGGTCCCCGATATCGATCTCCTCGTCGTTCCCGGCGTCCCCGTCTCCCCCCTCCCCCCCCCCGTCGCCGTCGAGCGCGATGCCCAGCTCCTCGGGGTTGGGCAGAGCGTCGGCGATTTCCCCGCCCCCCTCCGCCTCCATCCCGGCGGGTACGGCGCTCGGTCCCCCAGCATCCTCGTCATCAAGTGCGATCTCCTCGCTCCCAACCCCCGCCCCCGCCCCCGCCCCCGCCGCCGCCTCGGCCAGGAGGGCGGCCTCGGCCTCGCGGGCCCGGGCGTCACGGAGGGCCCCGACGTCGAGGTCCGTGTCCGCGGCCGTCGCGCCCTGCTGGGCCAGGTGACGGTCGAGGATGTCGGCGTGGATCTCCCGGACCCGGGCCTTGGCCACGTGCACCCGGAGTCGCGACAGCACCGCCCCCCAGTACTCGGGGTCGTCCGCCTCCCCGCCCCCCAGCATCCCCGCCACCTCGGCCTCCAACTCCTGGAGCTCGGCGTAGTTCTTCCCCTGGAGCATCTCCTGCACGTCGTCCTCGATGCCCGGAGCCAGCCCCGCCGGCGCACTCGCGCTCACCCCGCGCATCCGGTTCCGCTCGGCCTCCTCGGCCCGCTGCTGGGCCTCGAGCTCGTGGCCGGCCACCGTGCGGAGGGCCCCCCAGTACTCGCGGTGGAGGGGGTCGGCCCGGTCGAGCTCGGCCAGCTCGGCGATCTCCTTGCACAGCTCCTCGCACTCTTCCAGGTTGAGGTCGGCAAACACCCGGTACGGCGCGCTCGTGTCGAGGCCGAACTGCCCCCCCAGGAGGATGTTCTTCACGAGCACATCGATGGGCTTGGCGCGGTGCTCCGAGAGGCGGATCTCCGACCGCTTGACGGCGTTGGCGAGGTGAAAGGCGTCCTCCTTGGCGTCCAGCTCCGCCGCCTCGGCGTACGTTTTCTGCCGGTTCTCCAGCTCTTTCTCCGCCTCGCGCTCCAGCCGCTCGCGCTCGCGCACCGCCCGCAGCTCTTTCACCTTCTCGATCTCCCGCAGGCGTTCCTCCATCCTGCGCTTCTCCGCGTCGCCCTTGAACTCATCCAGTCCCTTTCCCCGCTCCACGATGTCCCGCTCGATCTTCTTCCCCCACACGAACCGCGCCCGCGGGCCGTCCTGGTCCGACACCTCCCTGTCCTGGTGCGCCTGGAGTCGCTCCGTGATCTTCTTGGCGAGGGTCGCCTTCTTCGCCCGCTCCCGGTCCGCGCCGGGGGAGCCCCCACGGTCGCCGCCGCGGTGGCCGCGGCTGTGGTCCCTCTGCGGGGAGCGCGACCGCTTCCTCCTGTCCCGCCCCCAGTCCGGGTGGCGGTCCCTGCATGGGGTGGGGGTGGGGGGGTAAGGCCGGTTTGCTCCCGGGCGTCGGGGTTGTGGCGGACCTTTGACAGACGGTGTCCATTTTGAAGTCACTTTCGTGGCATGATCGGCGTGACGGGTCCCTGAGGACCGCTGAGCTGCCGGCCTTGCGCCCCCAGAGCCCCCCCTCCGGCTGGGAATTTGGCTGAGAGTGGCGGGTGGCCACATGGCCCACGGGTCTCACCTCTCCCGCGACCTAGATCTGTCCCTCCCCATGTCCGACGAACTCGGATGCGACGGGCCTCGCGGGGTCTCCACCTAAGTAGTGTGGTGCCTCGCTTCGCCCGGGCTGCAGGCGGCGATTCCCGCCCCGACACTCGAGCGACCGGTCTAACGAGGGAGCTACAGCTTGATGAAGTGCGGGGCTCGGGGGTGCAGCGCCTCCAAAGAGATCGGGAGCGAGTAAAGTCGCTCATTATTCAGGCCCCCTGTGCAAGTGGAGAGCAGTGTCATGCCCCTGATGATACGCGGCAGGTGGCGCTTGGAGACCTCCCATAGATCTGGAGCGGACACAAATGGAGGGGAAAAAGAGGAAGCAATAAGAAAGCGAGGACAAAAGCGGCGATTCGGGGGAAATGGGAGACTCTTCGACCAGGCCTGGGAACAGGCCGCGGGGCGACCACCACGCCGGTCGTGTACACGCGGGGCCGCGCGTCGACGAGGTAGAGCTCAGACGTGGGGAGGAGGGGGCGTCGGCCTCCTCGCCTTCGGGGGAGAAACGGGACGGCGGGGCCGGGTGAGTCGCGAGAGTGGGTCTGTTTAGGGTTCGCCCCCCACCTCTGTGCACTTGGTGTGAGGCAGATGGTTGTTTTTTTAGTCCAAGAACAGTGTGCACGCGTTTTTTCATCCACACATGGTGCAATGGGCCCGTTGGTGCCGACAGTACGCGCCCGGGTCCCTAACGGGCAAGGTAGTTCCCACCCAGGGCTGCCCTCAGGGGGGAGCCTCAGGCGGGAGCGCCCACCAACCCCCCTCCTTGAAGCCCTGCCCCCTCGCCCACCCACATTGCCCATGCAGCGGTGCGTCGGAGGCCCTATCCCGCTTCTTCTCCGGGCTCGACAGCCTCGGAGACATGGCCTCCGAGGCGCGCGAGGCCCTGCGCAAGGAGAGTGCCCGCGTCGCCCAGGAGCGGGCGGCCCTGGAGGCCGAGAAGGAGGCTCTGGAGGACGAAAAGACCCGGGTGGCCGAGTGCTTCAAGGACAGCGAGCAGGTGGAGCTCAGCATCGGCGGGCACCTCTTCAGCACCACCGTCTCCACCCTGCGCAATGCGCCCCACCCAAGCCTCTTCGCCGCCATGTTTTCCGGGCGTCATGAGCTCAAGCGGGACGGAAACGGTCGAATCTTCATCGACCGCGACGGCCGCCATTTCCACGACGTCCTCAACTGGCTCCGTGACGGTAAGTTCCCGTGCCCGTGCCCAACGGCGGACTCACCCGCCGCGGTGAAGTATCTGGTGGAGCTACGGGCCGAGGCGGACTACTATGGCCTTGAGGGGCTGGTACGGGAGATCGATCGGCAGCCTTGGGGGATGACGCGGGTGCGGCGGTGCCTGGAGATCAGCGCGGACGAGTCGTGGATCTACGAGGATGGCCCGGACGAGCTCATATTCTCTGTTGACCGCCCCTGCCAACTCCTCGGGGTGGGCCTTTGCGCCCCGCGGAGCTGGTTCAACGCGCGGCTGACCCTCTCCACGGTGTCCCAGGAGTTTCTGTCGCCCCCGGGGGCAGAGCTCCGCACGGAGCCGTGCCCCAGCTCTGAGGTGCTCCAGGTCGCGAGCCGGACCTTCACGGCGGCGGAGGGGGAGGGCGGCGTTTGCAAGATGGACCTGGCGCCCGAGGGGCTCGTGCCGGGCAAACTGTACATGATCAGCGCCCTGATCAAGGGCGGGGATAGCCTGTGCTGCGACGACTGCCTCCCCGAGGTATGGGCGCAGGGCGTGGGGATAACGTTTGCCTTCCACGAGTCACCCAATGGGACCAGCGACGAGCGGGGCCAGTTCCCCGAGCTATACGTGCGCGTGTTCCCGGGTAGTTGAAGATGGGCTCCTTCAACATACGGCGGCCCCGGTCAGTCGGACTCGGACTCGTTCATCAGGGAGAGGGCGTTGTTGGCCACTGCCAGCGCCGGGTCGCGGGTGCCGTGCCGCAGGACCCCCGCGTCCTCCATGCGGTCCCGCTCCAGGATGAACTTGCCCTCCTTGTACTTCTGCGACTTCTCGTACGCGAAGTCATACTTCCAGCCGACGTAGGCCATACACGTCCGGCAGTATATGTCGCAGACCGTGTGCAGCCCCGTGACCATGCGCCTGTCCTCCGAGGGCCCGCAGGACACGTTCACCACGGTGTGGAAGAGGTAGGCGCGCCCGTTGCGCGAGTGGAACTGCTTGGATATGATGTCGTCGTGGCGAGCAAGGTGGCCGTTGCAGCATCGGCACACGTAGACGCGCCCGTCAAGACACTCCTCGTACAGCCTTCCCATGCCAGGAGGGGCTCGTCAGGTTCCCGGGACCGGGAATGGGCAACGGGCTACGTCAACAGCACTTCACGAACGCAGCGTCTATCCCACAAAGGGTGCGTCCAGACGCGGCGAGGGAACGCGCTAGGTGATCGGCTGCGCCCTCAAGCGGCGCGGCCACGGCGTGGCTGTCTATGGTGGCTGGAACAAACGAGCAGCGCGGCACCCGGGGGAGACTACCATCCAGAGGAGCAGAGGAGGCCGGGACGTCAGGGAGGATCGATCGCTGATGTCGTCGTCCCACGGAGCGATTTCCTACGGGGGTGGGGAGAGGGCGCTCGGGTCAGCGAGGAGGGGAGGGGGGGTGGGCGAGCCGAGGGGTGCAGCAGGGTGGACCAGTCACGAGGACCTACCCTAAATGCGGTCGTGGTGGGGAATAAGGGACGTAAGGCGCAATGAATCGCCGGCCATAGTAATAAATGATACATATGTTACGCATGTATCGCAAATATGGCGCCAATAATTCAGCGAACGGGTGTGGGAGAGGAGGTGTGTCCTCAGGAGGTGTGCCCTAAAAGAGGGTTCGTCACGCGAAGGTTTGACGAGGTAGAAAACGCCGTCGAATTTTCGTCGTAAGCGTCGTGCGCGTAAATTTGGGCTATAAGAGACAGGGTCGTGGGAAGAGTCTCCCTGTCCGGGGAGCTCTCCCCTGGATGTCCCGAGCGGGCCAGGCACCTTCGTGGGCATATCGGGGCATGTAACCGATCGTCA
>Ga0181582_10001645_pt1 | contig 17654 bp, 11 predicted proteins | sample 071ome_32_FD_132438 | JGI IMG/M metagenome (GOLD analysis project Ga0181582, IMG submission 132438) | Coastal salt marsh microbial communities from the Groves Creek Marsh, Skidaway Island, Georgia - 071405AT metaG (megahit assembly) | ecosystem: Environmental > Aquatic > Marine > Intertidal...
CAGCCGGTGCCCGCCACCGCGCACCCCCCACCCGTCCTCCCTCCTTTCTTTCTTCTCGCGCCCGGTCTCTCCCGCCACCGAGATCATCCCGTCAGTCCCACTCTGCCGCCCTTTACCCCCGATCAAAGCGTTCCGGAACCGAAATCCTCCCCCAGAGCGAAGAAGAAGAACGATGCAGCAGTTCGTGGGGCTCAAGGCCACTGGCTCTCCCATCTCTTCCGTCTGCGGGAGGCGCGTGGGTGACATGAAGGTCTCCGCCGTCACTCGCCGCGTCAGGACCGTCCGTGTGGAGGTGAGCCGGCCCCAAAACAACGAGGTCTCGGGGCACTCTCCGAGGTCCCATTCGCGCGAGATCTACCGATCAACAGGGGCGACTCGCGGTCGGGAAGACATATCCAGTTCATATTCACGGGTAGGATGCAGTTTTTTACGATTACCTGCGATATAATGGAGGCGCCGAGTCCCGACGTGCGACCCTCGGGTTCCCCCGTTTCCCCGCTAATTCTGTCGGTTACCCCGTACGTACCGAGATATTGCGACGTTTTTTATCATTTTACGATGGATGAAGCGACAGTGTCGCGATCGATGCCCGCAGGCGCACAAGGTGGCCGTCCTTGGGGCGGGGGGTGGGATTGGGCAGCCCCTCGCCCTCCTCTGCAAGATGCTCCCCGAGGTCACCGAGCTCAACGTCTACGGTGCGTCCCCCGCCCCTCGCCCGCACTGAAATCGCCCCCCCCCAGACCCGCCCGGGGCTCCCATCCACACACCCTCCGTCCACATCCCCCACCGCGCCCTCCAGTCTCCCCCCTCAGCTGATCCCGCGCGATTCCTCCGCGCCTCCGACGTATCTCCTCCCCCGACTTGCATGGTGCGACATAGAGTGCCCCGTCACGCCCATTTCCCCGCCCGAACCGCGGATCCTCCCTCCCGCTGCACCACACTCGGCCGGCAATGCTGCCCCCCTCACGCAGATGTGGCGCCCATGGCCGGGGTGGCTGCCGACCTCTCCCACATCAACACCCCGACCAAGATCAGCGCCTTCACGGGCCCCGACGAGCTCGGCGACTGCCTCAAGGGCTGCGAGGTCGTGGTCATCCCCGCCGGCGTCCCCCGCAAGCCCGGGATGACGCGCGACGACCTGTTCAACATCAACGCGGGCATCGTGCGGGGGCTCGCCGAGGCGGCCGCGGAGCACTGCCCCAAGGCGCAGCTGCACATCATCTCCAACCCGGTCAACTCCACGGTGCCCATCGCGGTGGAGGTGTTCAAGGCCAAGGGCGTGTACGACAAGCGCAAGATCATGGGCGTAACGCGCCTGGACGTGGTGCGCTCCAACACGTTTGTGGCCGAGTCGGCGGGGCTCTCCGTCAAGGACGTGTCTGTGCCCTGCGTGGGGGGCCACGCCGGGACCACCATCCTCCCCCTCCTCAGCCAGGCCTCCCCCGCCGAGGCCGCCGCCGGGTGGGACGACGCGGCCGCCGCCGCCGAGATGACCGGCAAGGTGCAGGAGGCCGGGACCGAGGTGGTCAAGGCCAAGGACGGCAAGGGCTCGGCGACGCTGTCCATGGCCTACGCCGCCGCTGGCTTCCTCCAATCGGCCCTGCGCGGCCTTGACGGGGAGCAGGGCGTCGTCGAGTGCGCATACGTCGAGACTGACCTCATCGACGAGCTGCAGTTCTTTGCGGCCCGCTGCGTCCTCGGCAAGGAGGGCGTCGAGGAGGTGCTGCCGCTGCAGGTCGGGGACAAGCCCCTCACCACCTACGAGCTCAACGCTATCCAGGAGCTCATCCCCGTGCTCCAGGGCAACGTCAAGAAGGGCGTCGAGTTCGCCCGCGGGGTCGCCTCCGCCAACTAGAGGGGCCCCTTCCGGGATGCCTTCCCCCGCCTGAACAGTGCCCCTCGGTCCGCCGGGGGAGAGAGCGCACAAATTTCGATGCCGATTTCAATGCCTTGCATCCTGGGTACCTGCCGTCCCGACAACCCCCGTCCCTCCGCCCTGCAGCGAGTCCGTGGCGAGTCCCGAGCGGTGTGGCGCGGGCGCCCACTCCTCCGGGCCGGCCAATCAGTGGCCGTGGTGGCCCTTGGCCTGGTAGTACCGCAGGCCGCAGTACTTGCAGGCGCTTGGGTTGTCGGCCCCGCGCCCAGTTACCTTGATGTACTCAACCTGCGCACAAGCGTCGGAGTAGTGGGGCTGGTAGCGAGTGGGCCACCAGAAGCGGGACCCCCGGGGGATGGGAGGCCGGGCGGAGCGTCGAGCCGGGCGGGCAAGCCCTCGTTGTCTCACCTCGTGCCCCAGCGCGGGCTCCACGCCGCCGTAGCACACAGCGACGGATCCCTTCACCTCGATCGGCTTCACACGAGCAATGTACTCCATGGGCGAGGTGCCCCCGCCGGTCATCCACTTGTCCGTGTGGGTCTTGATGCCGTCCCCAAGGCCCAGACCACCCACAGCCCTGCGCGATTGCAAGAATGTGTGCGATTCACCGAGAAAATTTCCTGTCGGTATCGACGGATGCACTGAGCACTCCGCGGGACAGAGCCCTTGTCCCCAACGGGGAAACGGGGAAAACTGAACGCTGCAAGCGTCCGCGCCTCACGTGAGGGGTGGAATCGGAAACGCGGAGATCGACAACGCCATTTCTTTTCCAAGGGAGGCATCGATACCCCACTATCCCCTCAAGGTGAGGGCAGAGGGGAAGGAAAGGGACAACGCCCCGAACTCCCCAACCCCTTCCGCCCTCACGCCCATGCTCCTCGGGCGATCCCACTCCACTAGGGAGATACATGAAATATGCGAATAGAGCGCACTGGCATGTCGTCCGATCACTTCCAACCACCGTGCCGGGCGAAGTCACCTCAGGTCGGTCTTCGAGTTGCTACTCGAGGCCACCACGCCATCCTCCGCGAAGCTGGACGCCAACCGGGCGACACCGGCGAATCCAAGGGCGCCAGCAGTGAGCCGAACGCCCCTGCTGACCTGCTGTAGAGCCATCGGAGCTGCCTCAACTACCCCGGTGGAGTGCCCGTTTGGTATGTCGAGGATGTTCCGGGACCGGCGGCCCGCTCCTTCAGTGCTGCGGTGCGGCCGCGCGGTTACGGTATTTTTGGCTTCCCGGGTGACCTTCGCGCCCCCGCCGCCCTCACCACGCTCGCTGATCCGGTCGGACACGTCTAGTATATGCAAGAGAGGCATTCCCCGGCCCGGACTTCCAAGCGGCTGGAGCACCATTCTTACCCCTCCGATGGCGTCCGCGCTCAATCTTTTCCAAGAATTCAATCATGTCCGTCCACAGGAACGTGAGGAAGCTCGTCCAGGAGGCCCTGAAGGGGCGTGCCTTCAACAGCAGCTCCACGGCTGCCAAGGCTTGCCCTGGGGAGACCATCGCCGCCGTCAAGGATGGGCACCGCATGGACGTGAACAAGGCCATCGACGTGAGCCCTCCTCCTTGTTGGCATCCCCTCTTGGCGGCCCCTCGCACTGAACCTCCGATTGCTCAAAGTGATGGCCGGTCCCGCCGCGCCCTGCCTTCCCTCCAATAGGACTTGCCGCCACGAACCCCCGCTTAATTGTGGAGAAAAGGTGTTACGCGACCGCCGAATCGCGTTTATGGCACCGCCTCGACACCGAACTGGAGGATGCCTCCGTCGGTTCCTGGAGGATCGCCCTCCCGGCCCGAATGCGTCACGACCGGTCACTTCTGTGGGACCTCTTTCCGCGGAGGGCACTCATCGCCCAGCTATCGTCTCCGTTTTCGTCGACAAATCCTGTATCCCTCCCCGAACGGCGCCCCCCCCGTGCACCCCCCCTGCGGAGGTCCCCCTGGGGCAAGCCATCCTTACCCGCCCCCCCCCCCTCCCGCCGCAGATCCCGGCCCGCCTCCTCATGGGCCCTGGCCCCTCCAACGCCTACCCCCGCGTTCTCAACGCGATGGCGTACCCCCTCCTCGGGCATCTTCACCCCCCCATCCTCAAGATCATGGACGAGTGCCAGGAGGGCCTCCGGTACCTCTTCCAGACCGAGTCCAAGTACACGTGCCTGATCTCCGGCACCGGCCACGCCGGCATGGAGGCGTGCCTGCAGAACTCCCTGGAGCGCGGCGAGACGCTCCTGGTCGGGTCCGCCGGCATCTGGGGCACCCGGATCGCCGACATGGGCAACCGCATGGGCTTCAACACGGTCGAGATGGTGGCCGACGAGGCGACGAGCTTCGACAAGGGGACGATCAAGGCGCACCTGGAGAAGCACCGGCCCGCGGTGCTCTTCCTGTGCCAGGGCGAGTCCTCCACGGGTGTGCACCAGAGCCTCGAAGGCCTGGGCGACCTCTGCCACGAGTACGGGACGCTCCTCGCCGTGGACACGGTGTGCTCGCTCGGCGGTGTGCCCATGTTCGCGGACGAGTGGGGCGTCGACATCATCTACTCGGGCTCCCAGAAGTGCCTCTCCGGGCCCTCGGGCGCTGCCCCCTTCTTCATGTCGGAGCGCGCCATGGCCAAGCTCCAGGCCCGCCAGACGCCCGTGCAGTCCTTCATGCTCGATGCCAAGCTCTTTGGCGACTACTGGGGCTGGTTCGACAAGCGGTCGTACCACCACACGGGGGTCATCTCGACCTTCTACGCGATGCGCGAGGCCCTCGCCATCGTGTCCGGGGAGGGTATGGAGCAGATGTGGAAGCGCCACGAGGACATGCACCAGATGCTCTGGGAGGGGCTGACCAAGATGGGCCTCAAGCCGTACGTGGAGAACCCGGCCGAGCGGCTGGCGACGGTCAACACGATCCGGGTGCCCGAGGGCGTGGACTTTGCCAAGGTCATCGGGAACGCCATGGAGAAGTACTCGGTGGAGATTGCCGGCGGCCTCGGGCCCTCGGCCGGTAAGGTGTGGCGGATTGGCGTGATGGGCGCCAACGCCCGCCCCGCCGCCGTGCAGATGGCCCTCACGGCCATGGAGGACGGCCTCAAGCAGCAGAAGTTCCTCTAAACGCCCCGCCCGGCCACATACCGGCGATACTGCGACGGTTGACGCTCCCTGAGCTGTCCCCATTGCCGATACGAGTGAGCACCCCGAGTGCGCGTGGCTGCCGGATTGTGATGCACGCCGTGTCTTTTTGCTGATCCCTGTGTTCGCGAGAGGCTCCCGGGTCCGCTCTCCTACTCCACACCCGATTGAAACCCCACCAGGCTCCCTCCCCGCCCTCCCGCGGCCCTCGCCCGGCGCCCCGGCTCCCCGCCCTCGCCCCCTCCCCGCCCTCCCCCCCGGCGCCCCGCCCGGGGCCCCCGCCTACTCATCCTCGTCAGCGCGCGCTGACACGGACTCCCCTGGGGCTGCCACAGCCCGGGGGCCCCTCCCCCCGTCCATGGCCGCGAGGATCCGCCGCTGCTCCGCCTCGGGCTTCTTGTAGAACTCAAACACGCTCTTGTCCCCAATATCGTCGGGGATGGGCTGGGTCCACTTGCGCAGCGCGAACACTGTGACCTGCGGGCGACGGCCCGGAGGGCGGTGCGGTGACCGGGCCGGCAGTCGGGTGCCGGGGGGGGCGGCCCGTGCCGCCGGTGGGTCGGGAAGCCGCAGGGCAGGGCGGAGTCCGCGCGACCGCGGGGGATCGGGGACTGACCAGTGCAACCCACCCGGCCACCCCGGCCCGCTCCACCGCCGCGGGCGCGAGCCCCCCGAGGTGCGCCAGGAGCAGCGCGGGCGTCAGCAGCGCCAGGGCCGCGCACTCGCCCTTGCCGTAGCACAAGCCCTCCTTAACTGCAACCCCCGTGACCGCCGCGAAGAGCGGTCCGACCAGCCACACGGCCCCCGGGTGCCCACCCACGTAGTCAACCACGCCGGCGTCGCCGTGGGAGGCCATGAGAAAGGCGCCCCCGCCCGTCCCGGCTGCCCAGAGTGCCTGGACGAACCGCTTGAGCGGGGTGACGTACACGTGGATCAGCCACAGCGCGAGGCCCATGGAGGCCGCCCCCCCCAGTGCCACGGCGTCCTGCGCTGCCGGCGACGCCAGAGCCGCCGCCACCGGGGATCCCGGGAGCAGGTAGGTCGTCGATAGCCCCGCCGCCGACAGGGCCGCCCCGTTCAGCCCCGCACGATAGAGCATCACTTCCAGCCGATCCTCGTCCTCCACGGACCACGGCCCGTACATCCCCTGCGGCGGCACGGCAGGAGCGGGCCCCAGTGCGAGGAGGAGGAGGGCGGCGAGGGGGGGGTAGGCCAGCGGAGGGGGGGGAGGGTCGGGGGCGCCGAGGGATCGGGGCGGGAATACCGGCGCGCAAGGGGGCGCGATGGCGATGATCACCTCATAAACAACCTTGTCAGCGGCCGCAAAGCGCGAGAGTGGGCGCGGACTCCTCCGCCGGAGGGTCGTAGGGCTCCGCTGCCCGGGCTGGGAGGTGGATGCGATGAACGGCCGATTCATCGCAGCCGAGCCAGGGAGATTCTCCGGAGCGGGATTGTGACAAAGTGAAGCTCCCGCTGCGCCGTATCCTCCGCCCCAGGCGCCCCCTCCCAGAAGGTCCCGGCGGGAGAACGGAGGACCGACGGTCCTGACCATGGGGCGGGCAGCTGGCAGGCGGTGGAGTGGTCAGGGTACCCTAACCCTAGCCCTGTGAGCTGCCAGAGCAGTGCAGACACACTTTCAACCGGGTGCCGGCCTACTCGACCGCCCGGACCCCCCGGTACTTCCAGAGCCGCTCCTCCTCCTCGGGGTCGACGGGGCGGTACCATCCCGGCCGCGGGCGGTACGGGTTGTATCGGTAGTTTAGGAGGAGCTCGTCCCCGTCGGAGACGAAGCCGCTGGCGACGAGGACGATGCCGAGGACGCGGAGGGTCTCGGAGCGGGCCCCGACCTCCCCCCACACCATCTCCTCCTCTTCGCGGCCCCGCGCCTCGAGCCGCTCGTCCATCCCGAACCCGAGCCGCAGCGCCCCCCGGCCCCGCGGCGCCCCCAGCGCCCGCGCCGCCCCCTCGGGGTCGTGCTCGTCCTCGCCGCGCGAGAACATGAGGAACGGGAAGTAGGCGCGCATCCACGCCGCGTCCTTGCGGGAGACGACGAGGTCCACGGGTGCCTTGAGCAGGTTGGGCGCCACGCCCCGGGGCGGGTGGTTGGCAAAGTGCCCCAGCGCCCACGGGTTCCGCACGTCGACGCCCGCCCAGTCGTGCCCGGCCGCGGAGGCGCGGGCGTAGCTCGAGTCCATCACCCCGGCGGCCGCCCGCCTCAGCCAGGGGGGCTTGACGACGGGGCAGTACGGGATCTCGCGCCCGTCCCCGAACCCCCACACCTTGCCGTCGACGATCGAGTGGTCCGGCCGCAGGATGAGGTAGGGGTTGCCCTGGCTGATGAGGGGGTACCCGGGCATCATGCGGTGCCACCGGGGGCGGTAGACGACGCCGGGGTAGAAGGCGACGACCTGGCCGGGGACGGCGGGCTCCCCGCCCCAGAAGAGGCCGTTGCGGGCCTCCTCGTGCGCGATCCCCGACGGCCGCACGCACGGCCCGCCGCCCCGGCGCGCCCGCAGCGCCGCCGCCCAGGCCTCGGCCGACACGGGCGGGCTCCCCGCGGGGGCGGCGGCGGCCGCCCCGGCCCGGTCCCCCGCGCCGGGGGCTCCCGGCACCCGCGGCGCGCGGTCCCCGGGACGCTTGTCCCGCCTCGCCGCCGCCGCCGACACCTCCCCCGCCCGCTCCTCCGCCCGCCGCGCCCCCCCGCTGGCCTCGAAGTAGTACTCCTCCGCCCGGCGCTCCGCGTCGCGGGGGTCGCCCAGCTCTGCCAGGCTCCCCCTCAGGTCCTCCAACAGCGGGGTGACCTGCGCGTGCAGCGCCCGCGCCACCTCGAGCCGCCGCTCCGGGTGCGGCGTGGCCTCGGCCAAGGCCTGGATGGCCTCCAGCTCCTCCAGCCCGGCCCTGGCTCCCAGCTCCCGGGTCCTCTCAAAGTATCGCGTCCACACCATGAGGCGCCGGGAGTCGGCCTGCCGCTGGAGGACGAGCGGGTCCTCGCCCAGTACGTCGCCGACGACGTCCAGGACCGGGGCCGAGCCGCCCAGGGACCGCCCCAGGCGCCGCCCCGGCCCCGCAGCCTGCGCGCGCCCCAGCGCCGCCGCCGCCGCCGCCGCCGCCGCCGCCATCGCCCCCCTCCGCCCCTCAGAAGCGCCGCCCGTAGCCCAGCCAGGCGTTCTCCGAGCTGAAGTCCGGGGCGGGTACGTCGTCCGAAATCCCCGCCCGCTTGCAGTAGGCGAGCAGCGGCTGGCACTGCGTGCCCTTGAAGACACGCAGGACGCCCGGGGTCAGCCTCCCGAGGTCGATGACGCGCCAGAACAGGGCGCAGACGACCTCGTCGGGAACCCCAAGGAGGCTGCGGTCGGGGAGGGGGTGTCGCGATCGCGTCGACTCCGTGGGGGGGTTCGCGGGGGGGGGCTCTTAGGGCGTAGGTACTGCACGGTGGGGGGGGGGGCGAGACCCACGCGGAGGACGGACGATGGTCAACAGCGCGCATGTGCTCGCGCCCGTGACAAACGCGGAGTCGCGCACGCCCCGGTCGAATCTATGATCTGTCGCGGAGAGAGTTACTGTCCCCCCGCTCGCTGCCCCGGGGACTCACCTCGGGCAGAACGCGATTCTCTCGGCGAGGAAGTCGAGAGAGAGCTCTTGCAGGCTGAGTGGCCCGAGCACAGGAAAGAGCCTTGCTGATACTCCCGGGTCTGATGACATCAAGCCCTACGACGAGCGCCGCGAGCTCGGGAAGGGCCCCAAGAGTGCGCCCCTGGGAGGGGGTCTCGCAACGGTCGCCGAGGGGCGGGGTGAAACCAGGTGAGGGCGGGCCCTCTGAGGAACGACGGGCGGTGGCGACGTGGCCGACCGCAGCACCCTTTGAGACGGGGGTGCGCCCCGCTCCGGCAGCCGGGGGGGGCGCAGCGCGGGCGGGCGCCTGCCCGACAGACCTGCGGGGGTGCGGTGCCGCGGGGGACCCCTGGGCAGGGCCCGCGGAGCGCCGAGGCCAGAGGCCTGCTTCAACGGAGGCACCGCCGTCGGCTCAGCCTAGCGACGCCCCCCAGCGCCCACCCCGCCGGACACGCGCGCCACTACGACGAGGGCAGCGGGGGCGACGTGAGCCCGAGGCCAGCCGCGGCGGCGGGCACGGGCTTGATGGCGACCAGCCAGAGGATGAAGAGCTCGGCGATGAGGCCGATGAAGAAGGCGTAGTTCTGCGTCTGGCTGTTCATCTGGTGCGCGCTCATCCGGAGCTGCTCCAGGGCCTTGAGCATGAACTTGGACAGGCTGAGCCAGGCGTAGAGGCAGGCCCCCATCCACAGGGCGCGGTTGCCGAGCAGCGCGACCAGGCTGGGCAGCGCGGCGAAGGTGAAGATGTACCCCGCGTACGCGATGAGCTCCGTCTGCCGGACGTGCGTCAGCGCCCCGCCCCGCTGCGGCTGCCCCGTCTGGAGGTACCCCGCGTTGGGCCCGTGCTGCTCCTCCGCGCCCAGCCTCATCAGGAAGTAAAACATGGCGTACTGCGTCAGCCACGTGAGCAGGAACCACGTGGCGTCGCTGTGGGCCGTGGCCGGCACGAAGACCCCGGACGTCGCGTCCTCCACGGCGTGCAGGACCACCATCAGCGCCAGCGACACGATGGGGAGGTACAGGTCGGGGGCATTGACGTCGCTGCGGGGCGGCAGGAACCTGTCGGAGTGCGGGTCCTTGACTCGCGCCCACCCGTCCCCCCCGACGGTCCACGGGAAGAGGAGCCGCAGCAGCTTCTTCGCCACGTACGCCCCGTCCAGGTTGAACAGGTAGAAGAAGCCCTCGCCCGTGAACCAGCCCATCCGCGTCCGGCCCCAGGCCATCATCTTCTCGCCGTAGCTGAGTCCGACGGTGGTCGCGATCTGCGCCGTCGCGTCGTTCATCAGCGGCATCATGGGCGCGGGGGCCTTGGGCTGCTGGGGGGGCGGGGCCCCGAAGCCCCCGGGCCCCGCGGCCGGCTGCCCCGGCTGCCCCTGCCCCGGCCACCCCCCCGCGGCCGGTCCCCCGACCCCCCCTGGGCCCATCTGCGCCGCGCCCGCGCCCTGCCCGGGGGTCGGCTGCGGTGGTAGGAAGCCTCCGGGCGCCGCGGGCCGCGCGCCGTGCCTCGCGTGCATCCCTGCGATGAAAACGGGGGTGGGGGGGAGATGGTCGCGCCCCACCGGGTCGACCCCCAGGGCAACAACACCGCTGCCCGCTTTGTCGGGGGCGAGCACGGTCGTCCCGCGCGTTCCGGGGAAACGTAGGCGTCAGAGGAAGCTCGTCCGATTTTCCGCCCCGCACGCTCGCACGGAATCGTTCCAGCTCGCACCTGGCGCGCCCGTTTGACCACCGTTCCAGGAGGCTTCATTCCCGTAGCCCCCACCACCTCCAGGCTGCCGGTCCCAGCCCCCGTCCGGCTGCCCCTGGGCCGCAGATCCCCAGCCGCTCATGCAGAATGGCCGGATCCGAGATCGCTGCCAGCGTCAGGTCCCGGAGTGGAGAAGGAAGGCAAGGCGTTCAGTGCTCGGGACGGCGACGCGCGCGGTTCGCAACGCCTAGCACCGCAACGCGGGTGCCGTAAGTGGGAGAGTGAACGTTCCAGCGACGCGAGCCCCTCCTCAAGGGCACGGTGGGGGGGGATCCCCCGGTCTGGCACGCCAGCAAGTACGACCAGGCGCTGGAGATGTGCGAGGAGGCGCTGGCGATCAAGACCAAGACGCTGGGGTCGCCCCCACGCTGCCTACTTCAACACTCTAGTACCCGACCGAGGGGCTGGCCCGCCCCACGGAGGGCGGCGCACCCCGTGAAACGCTGCTGGGGTGTGCGCCGCGCGAAGCCGAGGAGAGCGGCATGTGGTAGGTCCCTGCCGCGGAGTGCGGGCGCTGCATGGCGCCATAGCTGGGGACCTGGTAGGTCACCGCGGAGGCCTTGGCGTCGGCCCCCGGGTTGAGGGACGCCTGGAGGGACACCTCGGACACGGGCGATGACATGTTGAGCGCCCCCGCGAACACGCCCGCCGACCGCACCAGCGCCTCGTGGTGCTCCCGGAGCGCCCGCCTCACTGCCTGGAGGTGCTGGTCAAACTGGCCCAGGCGGGCAGAGGACTCGGCGGCGTCGGCGTTGATCCTCCCGAGCCCCGCCTCGACGCGGCTGACACTCGCCTCGTGCTGCCGGGACAGATTGCCCACGCGGTCCTCGAGCGCCTGCACAGCGGACAGCACGGGCCCGAGGTCGGGGCCGGCCTCAAGGTGCGCGAGGCGGGCCTGCACGTCGGCGACCATGGTCCGGTGAGACCCGTCGAGCTGCTTGCACCATGTGCGGAGGCCCTCGAGATCCCCAGCCGCCGCCTCGGCGTCCGTCTGCAGTGCCCGGCACGTGTTGGTGGCGTCGTCCCGCAGCCGCGACATCTCGTCGGAAAGCCGTGCCTCGAGGTCCGCCAGGGTGCGGCCGATGGTGCGCTGGATGGCCTCGCGGGCCTCCACCTTGGCGGCCAGCCCCGACAGCGACTCCTTCACGTCCGTCCCGCTCTCCTGCAGCGCGCTGACGCCCCGCCTGACCTGGTCCACGTGCCGGGTCAGCTCGTTGTTGCGCGCCTCGAGCTCCGAGAGGCGGGCGTGGAGGACGTCGTTCTCGGCGCGGAGCTGCTGGTTCTCCCCCCACGCCTTGTCCAGGGCGGCCTGACCCTCGTCGTGGCGGGCCTCCATGCGCTGCAGCTTCGTGTCCATGTCGTCGCGCAGGCGCTCCATGGCGTTGACCCACGAGGTGCGCTCCTCGGGCCACCTCATCGACTCATCGCGGACGGCCTCGAGCTCCTCGAGCACGGCGTCCGCCAGTGAGGAGAACCCGCGCTGAAGGGCCGCGACCTGCAGCGCCAGCTGCTGGTTGATGCTCGCCGACTCGGCCTCGAGGGCCAGGGCCGCCTCGCTCTCCCGCTGCAGCTGTGACACGGCCTTGGTGAGGAGCTGGTTCCCGGGCCCCCCGGGCGCGGTGTCTCGCCGCGACGAGGCCGGGCCTGACCCGTTCTGCGACGACGAGGGGTAGCGCCTTCTTCGATCGGGGGTTGGCGACGGGAGTCTGCTCGACGGGGCGCAAGTTTCAGGTTGTTGAAGGGGCGGAGTTGATGCATGGGCGCTCACAGCGGCGAACCTCATCCCGTAGGTCGAAATCCCCCTGTCGTTGTGCATTAATATGCAGTGATGGCTTAGAGGCGGCGCTGCGTCAAATATCGCGGGTTAATTCGCGCGGTGCGGCCCCCGAGAGATTCAGTCCCGCAATTTTGTTTTTGAAGTTGGCGCCCCGTGGAATTGAGCGGAAACGAGGGGTTGATACCGCTTGAATAGGGAATGTATATCCCTACCAGTGCTGATGAAGAGAGTTTGATTGGCGGAACAGGCGTGACGGGGAGGCGTAGCTGTTCGGGCACTCAGGGTCTGTCTCACATCTCCTGCGGGAAGGGCCGGGGCCCACCCAGGGCGGATCCCTGCCTTTGATGCATCTCTGATTCATCGATAGGACGCGATATTACCGACAGTTCATTCATGGCCGAGCGGAACACCCGAGGGGGGTCGCGGGTCGTACTTTTAGGTCGTCTCGGAAGCCCCAGGGATCTTCTTCGCCCCCGTACTGAATGGGATGCGGATGCCCACGTAGTTCGCATGACGGTTTGATACCAGTAAAAGGACAACATGAGGATCCAGCGGGGCTCCTTTCGTCGCGCATCAGGCGTGTTCTGGGCAGTCGTGTACCTCCTCCTCTGCCTGCTCCGCGTCGCCAGCGCGGCACTCGGCCTCGGCGCCGGGAGGAAGCGGGGGCAAGTGATCGGGTTCTTCCATCCCTTCGCTGACGGCGGGGGCGGGGGGGAGAAGGTGCTGTGGTGGGCCGTCAAGGCGACGCAGGAGGCGCATCCCGATGCCGAGGTCGTGGTTTTCACCGGTGAGCCCCCCGCCTGCCCGTGCCCCGCGCCCTCTCCCCGACCCCCCCCCACACACGCCCAGGTGCGAGCCCCCCTCCCTATCGCCGCGCGCCGCAGGTGGGGACCTCGACGCGGCGCAGCTCCGGCGCCACGCCCGCGCGCACTTCAACGTCGACGTCCCCCGCCCGTTCGCGGTGGTGCGGCTCGAGTGCCGTGCGCTCCTGGACCCGTCCCGGTACCCCGTGGCGACGATGGCCCTGCAGGCGCTCGGGTCGGTCGTGGTGGCCGTTGAGGCCCTCGGGCAGCGTGTCCCCGGCCTCTTCGTCGACACCACCGGCTGGGCCTTCGCCTACCCCCTGGCGCGCCTGTGCGGGGCCCGGGTCGCGTGCTACGTCCACTACCCGGCCGTCAGCGCGGCCATGGCCGAGCGGGTCGCGTCCCGGAGGCGGGCGTACAACAACCCCGGCTGGGTCGCCTCGAGCGCCCCCGCCACGACGCTCAAGGGGCTCTACTACGCGGGGATGGAGCGCTGGTACCGGTCCTCTGGCAGGTGGGCGGATTGCACCATGGCCAACTCGACCTGGACGCGGGGCCACGTGGAGAGGCTGTGGGGGCCGGGGTGGGGGGTGGACCTGGTGCACCCGCCCGTGGACGCGGAGGAGCTGGGCCTGGCCCGCCGGGCGCGGGACCGGGGGCGGGCGGGCGGCGGGGACCCCACGGCGACCGTGGCGGTGGCGCAGTTCCGGCCCGAGAAGGGCCACGCGACGCAGCTCCGGGCGTTCGCGATGGCGCTGGGGCGGTGGGACAAGCTCGTGATGCTGACGGGGGAGGCGCGGGCGCTGCTCGAGGACACGGGCAGCGCCGCCAACTGGGGGGTCCGCCCGGGGGGCCTCGCGCGGATGCGGGGGCGGCCGCGGCCTCGCCTCGTCCTGGTCGGCACGTGCCGGGGGCGCGCGGACCGGGAGCTCCTCGCCCGGCTCCGGGACAGCCTCGCGGCGCTGGGCGTGTCGGACGCCGTCACCGTGCTCGAGGGGGCCCCGTGGGGGACCGTCCGGGACGCGCTGGCCTCGGCCGCCGTGGGGCTCCACGCGATGGAGGAAGAGCACTTTGGGATCGGCGTCGTCGAGTGCATGGCCGCGGGGTGCGTCGCCGTCGCGCACGCCTCGGGCGGGCCCCTCCTGGACGTCGTCGTGCCGGCGCACCGCCCGGGGGGCCACAGCAAGCCGGCCTCGGGGAGGGCGTCCCCGGCCCTGCCCGGCGGCGCGCGGGCGGGCGGGGGCCGGGGCGGGGGCGGGGCGGGGGAGGGCGAGCCCGGGGCTGGCGACGAGGTCGGGTTCCTGTGCCGGGAGGTCGACGAGTATGCCGAGGCGCTCATGGCGGCGTGGACCATGTCGGCAGGGGAGCGCGCGGCGATGGTCCGGCGGGCGCAGGCGCGGGCGCGGCGGTTCGCCCCCGGGCGGTTCGCCGCCGCGTGGGTCGAGGCGATCGCCGGGGTCGCGGGGGGGGGCAAGGGCGCGTGTCCCGTGGACGCGGAGCCCCGGTGGCCGAGGAGCGAGGCGGGGGGTGTCCTGGGCTGGGCGGAAGACGCGTGGTCCGAGTCACCAGGGCCGTCGGACGACTCGGAGGGGGAGGTGGCCGGCTTCGACAGCGGGGGGGAGGACAAGGGCCGCTGACTCGAGCGGGGAGCGTGCGCGCACCGGGGTTGGGCACCGAAACGCCCGGGACAGAGCCAGGACCCCCCCGTGGCACCCTCTGGCCACGCGACGAGGGCCCTTGCCCCCCCCCGACCAGTTCCCAGGTTTTTCCAGGGGAGCTGCGGCTGTCATGGGCGACCCTGCAGGAAAAGCGTCCCGGCGGGGACCTGCGTCGCGCTGCCCCCCCCCCCCTCTTGAAGCCTCGTGCCTCTCGGTTCCCGCCACTCCTCAAATCGTACGCCCGGACACACGATGACGCCCCGCCGGCTCCTCCAGGCCACGGCAAAGCTCCTCGGGGCTGAGGTGGAGCGCCTGTCCCGTCATCCACTCGCTCTCGCGGGGTCCCAGGCGACGACCTCTACTTCGGTGGCGGTAAATTGCGGCCTTTCGAGTCGATTTTTATCGTCGGTCGGTATCGGGGGGATCGTTGGTCGCGTCCGGGGCCAAAGCAGCGGGAGCGACGCGCCGGATGCCGGGCCCGCCCGCTCCAGGTGGGTCGCGGGCCCCGCCCCGCCCCCGTCGGGGAATGTGCCGCCTGGAGCAGGGCTGGACGGCATCGGATGCGACGGATACTGCCATCCGAACCTCGTTCGCCCCCGCTCGCCTCCTCTCAACCGCGCCCCACCCCAGGCAGCACGCGCGCGTCCCCCCCTCGAGGTCCCCCTCCGAGGTCTCGTCGAGGTCCGCAGGCCCCGGGGGGCGGCTGGGTCGGTCGGGGGCGCATGGGCGCTCCCGGCGAGCGCGCGCCCGTACCACCACTACGTCCACCAGCCGTCGGGCCTGGAGTTCGTCGAGCGCATGCGGGCGCACGTGTCCGAGTGCCGGTCGCGGCTCAGGCGGCGCCCCGCAGACGCCCCTCCCGCGCTGACGGAGAAGGCGGTCGCGCTGCTGCCCGTGCGGGTGCTCAAGGACGAGCTGCGCCTGGCCCGCGTCGGCGGGTACTCGGGTCTCAAGAAGGAGGACCTCGTGCGCCGCGTGTGGGGCCTCCTGGACCTCGTTCTCGACAACTCGGAGCACGTGCGTCGCGAGGTGGCCGAGGCGGCCGAGGGGCGGGCGCAGGCGGGGAGCGCGATCCCGTGGAAGGTCGCGGCCAAGAGGTTCGACCGGGGCGGGGAGGAGGACCTGGACGACATCTTGAGGTGAGCGCCCCCCGCGGGGGGAGGGGGTCCGCGCGTCCCCCGGCCCCCCCCGGCGCCCCCGCCCCGCCCACGGCCACCCCACGCGTCCCCGCAGGCCCGGGGACCGGGGCTCGGGGCAGAAGCGCGGGCACGGGACGGAGGAGTTCCCGGACGCCAAGACGCTCGTCGACATGTGCGGCAGGTTCCTCGCCAAGGGCCGGTGCCGCGACATCACCGTCATCGACATGCGCCCCGTCGCCCACTGGACCGACTACATGGTGGTGGCGACGGCGGGGAGCCCGGACCACGTGTGGCGGGCGAGCCGGGGGATGATGTACCAGCTGAAGCGCTGGGACGCCGGGGTGCGGTGGGGGGACGCGTTCGTGGACGGGGGGCCCGGGACCGACTGGGTCAACATCGAGTTCCCGGGCAAGGCGGTGGTCAACGTGATGGAGGCGGAGGCCCGAGACTACTACGACCTCGAGTCGCTGTGGGTGGACCCGGACCAGGGCAACATCTTCGAGTTCCGGGCCGACCCCTCCGCCGCCCGCACCTACACCCTCGACGAGCTCGCGGCCTAGCCCCGCCCGCGGCACTGCGACAGGGCGCGCCGGTGCGGGCCAGACGGGCTCCCCGTGCCCCCCGGCGTGTGCCAGGGGCGGCGCCGCGCCCGTCGCGGGCTCGATTTCGCGGGTGGATAGATTCGTCGAAACGCTCGCCCCGCGCCCAAAACCGCGCTGCGCACCCGCATTCCCTGGCCCCCGCGGTCCCGCGAGAAGTGCCCACGATGGGGAAGGGGGATGGGGAGACCGGCAAAACGCGCACGCAGGAGCTCTCGGAGCTCTGCGTCCCGATCCCTCCGACGTTGCCGTACAACAGGGTGAGAGACTCGGCCGGAGGTCGGGACTTTGCCGCCGTCGAAACGGGAGCCGGCCCGCGCGGCCCTCCCGAAGCCGGTCCTGGTCGCCGCGCCCGTGGGGTCCTCAACGCGTCCTGCATCGCCCGCGACCTGAATCAGCCCCCCATCCACCACGTCGCAGCTCCAACAGTGTGCGAGGATCACGCTGAGGGACACGGAGATGTACCGGGGCGACTGGGCGAGCGAGGAGGAGCGTGAAGGTGCGCGGCCCAGAGATTCCCCCCCCGCCCGGGACGGCCCCCCGCCCTCGCCCCCCGGAGAACCGACCCCCCGTCCCCCGCCCGCAGCCGTTTACATCAAGCTGATGCGCTTCGCGAGCCTGGTCATGGAGACCATGCCGCAGTCGAGCGGGTTCACGGGGCAAGACCCGTACTGGGCCCGGCTCAAGCGCGAGGTCACCGCGGTGCTCCGCGAGCTCGAGGGAATGAAGCCCAAGATCAACGCCGCCGCGGAGAGGAAGCGCGGGAGGGGCGGCAGCGCGGCGGCCCCGGTCGCCAAGAGGCACCAGCCCCGGGGGCCGAGCCTCACGCAGGCCGCCGCTGCCCCCATCGACGGCATCGCCTGGGGGGACCTCGGCGCCCGCGAGGGCGCCGCCCTCCCCTCCCCGCCCGCGCTGGAGGAGGAGCGGGCGTACCAGGCCTCGCTGGCCCGGCACGCGGGGGCCGCCCCGGCGCCCCCGGCGGCGGCGGGCCCCGGCGCCGACGAGATCCCGGACGACGGCGACATCCTCGGAGCCCTCCGGCGCGGGGAGCAGGCGCGGGAGGCCGAGGCGGCGGCGCGGGCGGCGGCGGCACGGCCGGGGCCGGCCGGGGCCGGGACGCTGTCGCTGGGCGGCGCGGGTGGCGCCGGGCTGGAGTACCGGAGCAAGCACTCGCTCATGGGGGGGCTGTCGCTGGGCGGCGCGGCGGCGGCGGCGGCGGCGGCGGGGCCCCATTCCCGGGGCATGCCCCACCCGGGAATGTCCGCCGGGATGTACGCCGCCGACGCCGGGGCGGCGATGCACCTGGTCGGCGGCATGAGCGCG
>Ga0181582_10001646_pt1 | contig 17641 bp, 14 predicted proteins | sample 071ome_32_FD_132438 | JGI IMG/M metagenome (GOLD analysis project Ga0181582, IMG submission 132438) | Coastal salt marsh microbial communities from the Groves Creek Marsh, Skidaway Island, Georgia - 071405AT metaG (megahit assembly) | ecosystem: Environmental > Aquatic > Marine > Intertidal...
ATCGTAGGTGATACCGTGGCCGATGTGCACCTCAAGGCCAAGCGAATGCGCGTATGTGGCCATTTGGGTTATCCGTTCAAGTTCTTGCGCAGATTCCTCAAACTTGCCCTCATGAAAAAGATCACAATATGCCCCCGAGTGCAGTTCCACTACGGCCGCACCGACCTTAGCAGAGGCCGCAACTTGATCCGGAACAGCCCCGATAAACAAAGAAACGCGGCACCCTGCATCACGCAGCGGCTCAATAAAGCCTGGAAGCGTATTTTGAGCCCGCACAACATCAAGCCCACCTTCCGTCGTCAATTCTTCGCGGCGTTCGGGAACGATGCAAACCGCGTGCGGCTTGTGGCGCAGAGCGATCTGCTGCATTTCTACAGTTGCCGCCATTTCGAAGTTCAACGGCACCGTTAAAGTTTCCATCAGCGCTTCAATATCACCGTCGCGAATATGACGGCGATCTTCACGCAAATGCGCCGTGATGCCATCAGCACCGGCGGCTTCAGCCATCAAGCCCGCGCGGACCGGATCAGGATAGGCCGAGCCACGCGCATTCCGTACTGTAGCGACGTGATCTATGTTAACACCCAAGCGAAGTTTAGAAGACATATTTAGCCCCTGAGTAGCATGCAGACTTGATACTAGTCCGATTCATGCACGGCGTCAGCCAGATCATGCGCTTTTTTACGGCGTTTTTTTATCCGCTTGCGAAGACGGTTCGTTCGGCGCTTCTGATAGGCGCGAATAACCGGAACCGACAGGTAATAGGCGATAGCCCCGGCAATCAAACCCGGGAGAATTCCACCGACAAGAAACGGCAGAAAAACTTCGTAGAAAAACTCGATCAGTCTGTCCCAATGGGCGTCCCGATGACTGAACAGTGCTAGAAAATTCTCCCAAAGGTCATCACTGGCGCGCAAAAAGGATCGCATCACCCCGTGCCCCATTTCCTGCCGTGGCTCCGACCCCAAAAACAGATCGCCCAATTTCAAGGAAACAACAGCGATCGGCACATAGGTCAATGGATTGCCGAAAAACGTGGACATCAAAGCGGCTAGAACATTTCCGCGAACCAATTTGGCGACGATAAATGCCAGCAAGAAATGCAGGCCATAAAGCGGGGTAAAGGTGACGAAAACCCCGGCGAATATGCCTCGCGCAATACGCTCGGGAGGATCTGGAAGGCGATTTACGCGGTGGCGTATGTATTGAACAGCACGCCCCCAGCCTCCGCGCGGATAAAACAGGTCTTTGGCCAACCTTGGTAACGATCTGGTATCGCGCCTTTTAAACACCAATGCCCTACACCTCTAACACCCGTAATTCATGTGACGGGTTGCGGGTCGCTTTGCAAGTCGCGTTCTTTGTTGGGGTTCCGCAATCGGCTAATTTCCGCAACGTCGCTTTCGGCTTCCAGTGCGGTCATGACTCGGTGAAGATGCGGCGCATCGCTGAGCTCGACATCTACAACCAAACGATAGAAATCCGGCTTGCGATCAATAAAGTTCAAATCCGAGATATTGGCTTTTTGTTCGCCAATAATTGTGCATATCCGCCCCAGAACGCCGGCATCGTTGCTGATAGTCAGGTCGAGAGAAACCATATTCACTGCGGCGTGCTGACCGGAGTGCCAGTGCAGATCCACCCAACGTTTGGACTCGCTAACGTAATCCGCAAGGACTTCGCATTCGATCGCATGCACAACCACTCCGCGTCCTCGCTGGGTGATTCCGACGATGCGCTCTCCGGGCACGGGCTGGCAACACTTCGCGCGCTCGAAATTTTGTCCTTCGGACAAGCCGATTACAGCACGTTTTGCGTCAACGTCAGGCTTGTCCGAGGGCTTATTGAGCCCCGGATAAAGCGCATCAATAACGTCAACGCCATTGATCTCGGCACTGCCCAGTCGTGCCAACAGCTCCTCGCGGTCTTCAAACCGTAGCTTGGAGGCAGCTGTATCCAGAGCCTTGTCGGTCGCTTTTTTGCCAACATGCTCAAAAGCCGCTCGGGCCAAAGCCTGCCCCAATTTGACAAACCGCTCCCGATCTTCGGCTCTTAGCGCGCGCCGGATGGCAGACCGGGCACGACCGGTAACCGCAATATCCAGCCATGTCGGCTGCGGCTTCTGCCCCTCGGCGGTGATAATATCAACCGACTGCCCATTTTTCAGACGGCTCCAAAGCGGAACTCGCATGCCGTCCACTTTGGCTCCGACACAGGCGTTGCCAATCCGCGTGTGGATCGCATAGGCAAAGTCGATCGGCGTCGCGCCGCGCGGCAGCTTGATGACATCCCCTTTGGGTGTGAAACAGAACCGCTGATCCTGAAACATCTCAAGCTTAACAGCTTCCAGAAATTCACCGTGGTCATCGTCGTCACCAAAGCCCTCGGTCACCGTTGTAATCCACTTGGCGGGGTCAACAGCAAACGGGTTCGCGGATCTTTGGCCGTCTTTATAAGACCAATGCGCCGCTACGCCGGTTTCGGCAACATCGTGCATCTGTCTGGTACGAATCTGCACCTCGACCCTCTTGCCATCACGCCCTGAAACCGTCGTATGAATCGAGCGATACCCGTTTGATTTTGGCTGGCTGATGTAGTCCTTGAACCGCCCCGGCACCGCTCGCCAGCGCTGATGGATCGCCCCCAACGCGCGATAACAATCTTCTTCGGTTTCGGTGATCACGCGGAAGCCGTAAATGTCCGACAAGCGGGAAAAAGGAATGTCTTTTTCCTGCATCTTGCGCCAGATCGAATAGGGTTTTTTCGCGCGACCAAAAACCTGAGCCTCGACATTGGCCTTTTCAAGCTCATGACGCATGTCGCCGGTGATCTTCTGGATCACATCACCGGATTCTTTCTGCATCATGATAAATCGACGCATGATCGACGCGCGCGCTTCGGAATTGAGCACCTTGAAGGCCATATCCTCAAGGTCTTCGCGCATTGACTGCATACCCATCCGGCCGGCCAAAGGCGCAAAAATCTCCATCGTTTCGCGCGCTTTTTGGGCCTGCTTTTCTGGGCGCATAGCCTTGATGGTACGCATGTTGTGGAAACGGTCTGCAAGCTTGACCAAAATAACCCGAAGGTCTTTGGACATCGCCATAAAGAGCTTACGAAAGTTTTCAGCTTGTTTTGTCTCAGTCGAGGACAGCTGAAGGTTGGTCAGCTTGGTGACCCCATCCACAAGGTCCGCCACTTCCTGACCGAATTTTTCTGCCACGATACTGTACGAGGCGCGCGTATCCTCGATTGTGTCGTGCAGCAAAGCTGTGATGATTGTTGCATCGTCCAGCTTTTGCTCGGTTAACAGCGCTGCAACGGCGACAGGATGGGTAAAATAGGGATCGCCCGAATGGCGCTTTTGCCCATCATGCATTGAGAGGCCAAATGCATAGGCCTCTCTGATCAGTTTTTCATTTGTCTTTGGATTGTAATTGCGAACCAGCGCGATCAGATCATCAACGGCAATCATGCGAGTGTTGATCCTTTGCGAAGGTCACAGCATTACCGTGGCCGCTGAGCGTCCATTAATGCCCGAAGCAGGTTTTCTTCGGTCATATCATCCTCGGCAGGCTGATCGCTTTCCGCGCCCATCAGCAGAGCCATCGAATCTTCTTCAGGCTCGTCGACTTCGATCTGGGTCTGGTTTGATTCAATCAACCGCTCACGCAGTTCTTCTGCAGACTGGGTTTCGTCTGCGATTTCACGCAGGCTGACGACAGGGTTTTTATCATTGTCGCGGTCAATGGTAATCGGCGAACCCGCCGAAATTTCCCGCGCGCGGTGGGCGGCAAGCATTACCAGTTCAAACCGGTTCGGAACCTTGTCTACGCAATCTTCTACGGTCACGCGGGCCATGAAGCACTCCAATCCATTCAGGTCGTACGAAAGCCGCCTTCTAATCCAGCCAAAACATAATGACAAGGCTGGTTTACAGAGGTTTCACTTCAGCAAGCAGATTTTTCGGCAAAGCCGCACACATCTGAGCAACCGTCAGTCCGCTCACGGGATGCACCCAGTCTGCCGCGACGTCGGCAAACGGCACCAGAACAAACGCGCGATCCTGCAAGCGGGGGTGCGGCAGGATCATAAAATCCGGCGTGTCTTGCATCTGCTTTTCAATCGGCAGGTCCCGCCATTGGGTCCATGAATGCAAATTTGGCATGACACAATCTTCAACCGCCAAAACATCCAGATCCAAAGTCCGCGCCCCCCAACGAGAGGTACGTTTGCGGCCAAACTCTGCTTCAATTTCGTGTAAAAATGCCAACAAAGCCTCGGCTGATCGGTCATCATCAATCGCTAAAACGCCGTTTACAAAATTTGGCCCACTGCCAGCTGGAAATGCCGGGGTTTCAAAAAAACGGCTCACCGAAGTGATTCGCACGCCCCGATCCCGTATCATTTTGATAGCTTGCTTCATTGTTTCATGCGAATTTCCACAGGAAGTTGCTACATTTCCGCCAAAAGCTACATATGAAATTGCCATTTTACCTTTTTTGACTCGCGAAAACCGCTTAGCCCCTTGTCAGATTCCGATATCTCTATATCTTTCATCAGATACAGCTCAGCAAGCGTAACCACTCACTCAAACGCCCGGGTTGTGATATTGGTATGAAAAGGATTTTAGCATGTTCTATAAGGACGAGCGGCTTGCGCTGTTCATCGACGGGTCGAACCTATACGCAGCTGCGAAAGCACTTGGCTTCGACATCGACTACAAACTCCTGCGTCAGGAATTCATGCGCCGAGGCAAGCTGCTACGCGCCTTCTACTACACTGCTCTTCTAGAGAACGACGACTATTCTCCGATCCGTCCGCTGGTTGACTGGCTGAACTATAACGGCTTCACCATGGTGACAAAGCCTGCAAAGGAATACACCGACGCCCAGGGTCGACGTAAGGTCAAAGGGAACATGGACATCGAACTAACCGTCGACGCCATGGAATTGGCGCCACATGTCGATCATATCGTTCTTTTCTCGGGCGACGGCGACTTCCGCCCGCTGATTGAAAGCCTTCAGCGTCAAGGCGTGCGAGTCTCGGTGGTATCGACCATCCGCAGCCAGCCGCCGATGATCGCCGATGAACTGCGTCGTCAGGCGGACAACTTTATCGAGTTGGACGAACTGCGTGATGTGGTAGGTCGCCCTCCGCGTGAAGACCAAGACATGGGATGATCCATCCCTGAGTTTATTCGAAAGGCCGCTGGCGGGAACGCGAAGCGGCCTTTTTCATTTCAGCCACTTTTGAAGTGTATTGCGTAGGTCGTCCAGCAAGACGGGCTTGGCGAGATAATCATCCATACCGGACCTCAGGCAGACCTCGGCTTCGCCCTTAAGCGCATTAGCCGTGACCGCGATAATCGTCGACGGTGCAAGGTTCTTTTCTTCTTCCTGTGCGCGTATCAAACGCGTTAACTCAAACCCATCGGCGACAGGCATGTGGCAATCGGTCAGTACGAGCGCATAGGTGCCCTGTTGCCACATCCGGAAGCCCTCTAATCCGTCGGATGCGATGTCAGCCTCAAGGTTCAACCTTTTTAATTGCTGATCAATTACGATTTGGTTTGTCCGATTGTCTTCCACCAACAGGACTTTTCCCACACCTTCAAAGGAACCATCAACTGGATTTGGGTCATTTGAAGACTCTGGATGTGCAACTATTTTTTTGCGAGTTCGCGTTACTGCCGCCCAGAGTTCCTCGGGGAACAAGGGTTCGGCCACAACGTTGTAAACATTAGGCTCATCCGGCGCGACAAACGCGTCGCTGCCTAAACGCACAGCAGACAAAAGTGGCGGTCCGTCTTTGATTATATCCAGCAACAGATTGTCATCGTCCGGGTTTGCCAGGTTCCAAACCAGTGCCGTATTTCGATCCGCCGCCTGCAGGGTTTGGGACAGGTCCTGCACACTTTCCAAACGCTCGATTTGTGCCCCCAGCGCTTCGCTGTACCTAGCAGCCAGATCACCGGGCAAAGCGTCGGGGTCTGCCAGCACGACGATCTTCACCCCAGACAGGTCCGGAAGCGACGTTTCGCCCCGAGCCTCTTTCAAGGGTAGAATTACGGTCATAACTGTCCCGACACCGATTTCACTTTCACAGCTAATTTCGCCCTCCATCAGAGCCACGAGGCTCTGAGAAATGGTCAAGCCCAAACCGGTCCCACCGTGGCGGCGCGTTGTTCCATCCTCCGACTGTGAAAAGGGATCGAACATGCGTTCCATCGTCTCGGCCGACATGCCGACACCTGTATCCTGAACGATCATCTCGAACGTATCTGCTGAAGATCGCCGAAAAATAAGCGACACACGGCTTTCATGATCTTCTCCGGTTGAGCCGGTGAATTTGATCGCATTCCCCACGATGTTTAGCAAAATCTGGCGTACACGGCCTTGGTCGATCTCGGCCCACTCTGGCAAAGTCGTGTCCCAGTCAAATTCCAACCGGACGCCTTTTTCGCGGGCAATCGGACTCAACGTGTCCAGCGCCTTTTCAATTTCGGACAACATCCTGACTGGGCGCACGTCAAGTTGAAGCGAGCCAGCTTCGATTTTTGAACTGTCCAAGACGTCATCGACAATACGAAGCAAAGCTTAGCTCGAATCGCGGATAGTTCTTGTCATCCGTTGTTGTTGGGGGGTCAAAACCGTTTGGTCCAAAATTTCAGACATACCAACCACACCATTCATAGGGGTGCGGATTTCATGGCTCATATTCGCAAGAAAGTTACTTTTCGCCCGCCCCGCGGCCTCGGCCTTTTCTTTGGCTTCTTCGAGCTCTTCGTTATAGCGGGCATTGAGACGTGAAAAAGCGTACATAATAGCAAAGACAACCGAGCCGGTTGTTATCGTTTCTGTTCCTACCACATACGTCTGCGCCATTTCTTCGTCGACCAATATTGGCATCAAACCATACTGTCGTGCATAGATTCCCGCGATCCAGCAAAGAACGGCAAACCCCGAGAAGAACAGAATCCACCGACGCTCGAACCTCAACGAGAACAGCAAAAATCCGGCCGCAATCGTCATAACAAAGTTGCTTTCCACCCGCGCGACCGGATGGGTGAACGCCAAGTTCACCGCGAACGCAAGGTTCGCAATCACCAGCACGGCGAACCTTGCCAGCATGTAATGCTTGGAGCGCCACAAGATCAAAGTGACAAGCAGGGCCGTAGCTGTAACGCCGCACAAGATAGCCATAGCCGGTACTTCAATTAGATAGCCAATTATTGCCCAAGCCGATGAGACTGCAAGAGCAACCCAAATCACCATCGCCACGGCTTTTTTGCGGGTCTCAAAGCCGATCTCGTCATGCGCCTGGGAGTTTTTATCTTGGGCACGAACTTTCAAATGGTCGCTCCTTTAGCTTAGTTTGCGCTATGCATTCGGTAATTTTTTATGATTTGGCTTAAACCTTAGGTTCGCGGTTGGATGGCTCAGATATAACCTTTATACGTCTCAGCACGTAATCAGATTAGGTTATGTTCGCGAATAAGAAAAGCCGATGCACCAATGACACAAAAGCCCGCTTTAACGATTTTCCTAGCCGCCCCCCGCGGCTTTTGTGCCGGTGTGGACCGCGCCATAAAGATTGTCGAAATGGCATTGGAAAAATGGGGGGCGCCGGTCTTTGTCCGGCACGAAATCGTCCACAATAAGTTTGTCGTCGATGGTTTGCGCGACAAAGGGGCAGTCTTTGTCGAAGAACTCGATCAGTGCCCCGATGATCGCCCCGTCATTTTTTCGGCCCACGGCGTGCCCAAAACCGTACCTACGGAAGCGGTCCGCCGCGAAATGATCTATGTCGACGCCACCTGCCCACTGGTAAGCAAGGTCCACATCGAGGCGGCGCGTCATTTCGAAACCGGGCTACAGATTATTATGATCGGCCATGCGGGCCACCCCGAGACCATAGGCACGATGGGTCAATTACCCGACGGCGAAGTCCTTTTGGTCGAAACCCCCGACGACGTGTCTGATCTTGCAGTGCGCGACCCGGCAGCATTGGCCTATGTCACGCAAACCACACTTTCTGTCGATGATACGGCAGCAGTCGTCGCAGCGTTGCAGGACCGGTTCCCTCAGATACAGGGCCCTCACAAAGAAGACATCTGCTATGCCACCACCAACCGGCAAGAAGCTGTCAAAGCTATGGCCTCAAAGGCACAGGCGATGCTGGTCGTCGGCGCGCCCAATTCGTCGAACTCAAAGCGGCTTGTCGAGGTCGGGAAACGCGCTGGGTGCGCCTACTCGCAGTTGGTCCAAAGGGCGGATGACATCGACTGGCGAGCACTTCAAGGGATTTCAAGCCTCGGCATTACTGCAGGGGCCTCGGCGCCTGAAGTTTTAGTGGATGAAGTGATTGAAGCGTTCCGAGGCGAATACAACGTCACCATTGAGCTGGTTGAAACCGCAAAAGAAGACGTGGAGTTCAAAGTTCCACGCATTCTAAGGGTCTGACCGGAATGACCTCAGATTCGAAAATAGAGAAAACACTCGGCTATTATGATAGCGCGGCACAACAGTATCAGAACTTGATCGCATCCGAAGATACGCCGTATCTGGCCGAATTCATCACGTTGATCGCCGGTGGGGGGCGTGTTCTGGACCTTGGCTGCGGCCCCGGGCACTGCGCCGGGGAAATGGCGCGAGCCGGACTGTCTGTGGACGCGAGCGATGGCTCGGCAGAAATGGTTGCCCTAGCCACGAAACTTCCAGGGGTCCGCGCTGTTCAGGCGCTTTTTTCAGATCTCGATGAGACTGCCATTTATGATGCCATTTGGGCCAACTTTTCTCTCTTGCACGCCCCGCGCGGGACACTTCCTGATTGCATTGGGCGAATTCACCAAGCGCTGAAGCCGCAGGGACTGTTCCATATCGGGATGAAACTGGAACAACAAGACGGCACGGATCGCTTGGGCCGGTATTATGCTTATTATTCGCGCGACGAACTTGTGACCATGTTGGCCGACGCAGGCTTCACCATCGTACGCGAGGAGTTGGGTGCCGGGAAGGGCATGGCAGGCATTGAAGAGCCTTGGATTGTCATTTGGGCGCGCTCTGCGCCGGAGGTACTATGAACGGTTTCACCCTGTATTCCATGCCAAGCTCGGGCAACAGTTACAAGATCCGCCTGTTTCTTTCGCTATCGGGCCGCACCTATCGGCATGTCCCGCTTGAAAGCAATTCAGCCGAGCTTGAAGCCGCCAAGGCATCAGGGACCTTGCCCCTGGGCAAACTGCCCGTTCTTGTATTGGCCGATGGCACCACCCTAACTGAAAGCGGCGCGATCTTGTGGTATCTTAGTCAAGAGACGGACTTCCGACCGGTCAACGCGATGGCACAAGCGCGCGCTCTTGAATGGATGTTCTTCGAACAAAACCGCCTTGAACCTGTTATTGCTGTTCGCGCCTCTCTGCGCAGCTACCCACATCTGGCAGAGCAGGCGACGCCACAAAAAATGGACACGCTTTTACATGACGGCATGGCCCTTTTAAGCGTCATTGACACGGCCCTTATGGATGCCAAATGGCTGACTGGTGCTTCACCAAGCATCGCTGACATCGCACTCTACGGCTACGTGCACAGTTCGGGCACGCGCGGTGGTTATAACATGGATGCCTTCCCGTATATCCAGAATTGGTGCGCTCGCATCACGGCCCTTCCCGGATATGTCCCACTGGAATACATCCCATGACCCAACTCTATGCCTTCACCGACGGCGCATGCTCAGGCAACCCCGGCCCCGGCGGATGGGGCGTGCTGTTGCAGGCCAAAAATGGCGACACAGTTTTGAAAGAACGTGAACTTTCTGGTGGAGAGCCTGAGACCACCAACAATAGGATGGAACTTCTGGCGGCCATCAACGCATTGGAAACGCTTGACCGAGCTAGTCAAATCACCGTCGTCACGGACAGCGCCTACGTTAAAAACGGCGTCACAGGGTGGATTTTCGGCTGGAAGCGAAATGGCTGGCGCACCTCGAATAAAAAACCGGTGAAGAACGTTGAACTCTGGCAACGTCTTGACGACGCACAAGCCCGCCATCAAGTCACGTGGGAATGGGTCAAAGGCCATGCCGGACATCCAGAAAACGAACGTGCCGACGAACTCGCGCGCGCGGGCATGGCCCCCTTTAAAGCCTGAATTTCATCTTTCCCCAAATACTCCGGGGTCCGGGGCAGCGCCCCGGTCCGCCAACGCACCTTAGTGCTGCGGTTTGATGAAAGTACCGTTCTGCAAATCCATAATAGCTTGACGCAACTCTTGCTGTGTATTCATCACAATCGGACCATGCCAAGCTACTGGCTCTTGCAGCGGCCGCCCCGAGCACAGCAGAAACCGAACACCTTGTGGCCCCGAACGCAATGAAATCTTGTCTCCGGTGTCGAACCGCACCAAGGTCCGGTTGCCGCTCATGTCGCGGATGTTCAATTCCTCGCCCTGAAACTCCTTTTCCACCCGCACGCCTTGCGGACGCGAAGCATCCCGAAAATCCGCACTCCCCGCAAATACATAGGCAAAAGCGTTTGAATAGGCATCCACCGGCAACGTTTTGCGGGTGTTTGGAGGAACCGAGACATCGACGACCATGGGTTCGGCAGCAACGCCGTCAACAGGTCCTTCTGTACCCCAGAAGCTGCCGGTGATGATTTTAACCTTCGTGCCGTCATCATCAGTGATCACCGGAATATCATCAGCCTGAATATCCTGATACCGCGGCGCGGTCATTTTTAGGCTCGAGGGCAGGTTCGACCATAGTTGAAACCCATGCATACGGCCTGCGAAATCGCCCGAGGGCATTTCCTGATGCATAATTCCCGAGCCTGCTGTCATCCATTGGACCCCACCCCGTTTGAGCAACCCTTTATTGCCCAAAGAATCCCCGTGCTCGACTTGCCCCTCAAGCACATAGGTAATGGTTTCGATCCCGCGATGCGGGTGCCACGGAAAACCACGCATATATTTGGCCGGGTCATCATTGCGAAAATCATCCATCATCAGGAACGGGTCGGTTTCGCTTGTGTCCCCGAAGCCGAAGACGCGATGCAAATGCACCCCCGCCCCTTCCATTGTGGGCTGGGCGCGGGACTCTGATTTTACCGGACGGAATGTCATTTCGGGATCTCCTGTTTCGCACACCCTTTATATGGCCCGGGCGGCCTGTTTGAACAGACCGCCCGGCAAACACTGACTGTGCATTTTTACAAAGTTGTCACTCGGCCCATTCCCAAGGGCGTGTAAACTCGCCCAGCAAATGGCCGATTTTTTCCTCGTCTGACTTTGGCGACAAACGAGCGACAAGCCCTCTTTTCTTGTCGTCTACAACCTCGACTACACGAGACGAAACACCAGCCTCTTCCAAAGCGGCATTGTAGACACGGGTAATCGCCTTTTTACGAAGGTCCGGCTTAAAGATCTTTCCAACCGCGGTCTTGGGCAGTTCCGGCATTACCTCGATAAACTTGGGTTGCGCCGCACGTTCGTGAACGTTGGTTTTCGCATGCTCCATCAACTCTTCCGACGTCACGGTCGCCCCATCGATCAATTCAACATAAGCGCAGGGAAGCTCTCCGGCAAAGGCATCGGGTTGACCAATTGCACCAGCGAAAGCTACCGAGGGATGAAGCAACAAGGCTTCTTCGATCTCGGCCGGATCAATATTATGTCCTCCGCGAATAATCAGGTCTTTTGCGCGCCCTGTGATCCAAAGATAGCCATCTTCGTCCATCCGCCCCAAATCGCCCGTGCGCAGGTGGGTGCCGAGATAGTACAAGTCAGCGTTTTTGGCTGCCTCGGTATAAGTTTCACCGGCCAGTACACCGGGGTTCGAAACGCAGATTTCACCAACGTCATCAACGGCGCATTCAATCATTTCGCCGTTTACAGTTTTTACGATACGAATATCCGTGTGCGGGAACGCAATACCGACAGAACCGATTTTTTTCTCACCATCGGGCGGGTTGCACGAGACCAGACAGGTTGCTTCGGTCAACCCGTAGCCTTCGACGATGGTGACGCCCGAGCGTTCGGTAAACCGTTTGAACAGCTCAAGGGGCATCGGAGCCGAGCCAGAAAACGCTGTTTTCACCGATGAAATGTCAGCATCCACGTCGCGTTGCATCAAAGCTGAGACGGCTGTTGGAACAGTGATAATAAAGGTGGTTTTCCACCGCTCGACGAGTTTCCAGAAGTTGTCGAACACCCCGTCGCCGCGATAACCCGCAGGCGTCGGGAAAACCACATGCGCCCCGGACGCAATCATCGCCATCAGGATCACGTGGCAGGCAAAGACGTGAAACAATGGCAGCGGGCACATGATGCTGTCTTCTTCCGAGAACAGCAGTCGGTCCCCCAGCCAACCATTGTAGATCATGCCGGAATACTTGTGCTGCGCCACCTTGGGGGTGCCAGTGGTGCCTCCGGTGTGGAAGTAGGCCGCCACACGATCCCTTTTGGGGTCTTCGAATTGCAGCTCGGTCGGATACTTGCCCAGTTCGGCATTAAAGTTCTTCAACGTGGCATGGTGATTGCCCGGATTTTTGGGGCGGATCAGAGGAACAATCCAACTTTTCGGCGGGGTCAGATAGCGGTTCAGGTCGACCTCAAGAACTGTATGCACACTCGGTGCATGACGCACCGCTTCGGCGCATTTCTGGGCGACATCCGTTTTTGGGAACGCTTTCAGCGTCACCACGACCTTGGCATTGGTTTCACGCAGTATTCCTGCGATCTGCTCGGGCTCAAGCAAGGGATTTACCGGATTGACAATCCCTGCAATCATCCCGCCGATCAGCGTAACGGATGCCTCGTTACAAATCGGCAGAACATAGGCGATGCTGTCACCCTCGTTCACACCGAGGTCTCGGAACATATTGGCCGCCTGCATGCATTTACCGTGGAACTCGCTCCAGGTCAGAGTTTCAGCCTTGTCTTTTGGTCCCGATAAAATCTGGAAACTTACTGCCGGTCGGTTCGGAAACCGATCCTTGGTCGAACTGATAAAATCATACATCGTGACGGGAACGTCGCGTTCCTCCCACGCTCCCTCACCCTCAATTGCGATACGATCTGCATGCGAGCTATAAGCCATCACTTCCTCCCCTGCCGCTATTTGTGCGGCTTTTTAATTGATAGGGGAAAGATGATGCTCTTTTACGCGGCAATCAAGGTTTACCAAGCGTTGATGCGTATTTTACTCGGCGGCAATACCATCTGTGAATTGCAACCGCGCCAAACGCGCGTAGAGGCCATCCTGAGAAACTAGTTCGTCGTGGCTGCCTTGGGCGACGATCTGCCCCTGATCCATGACAATAATCCGGTCCGCTTTTTTCACCGTTGCAAGACGATGCGCCACGATGATGGTCGTGCGCCCTTCGGCCAACACGTCGACTGCGTTTTGAACCGCCCGCTCGCTCTCGGCGTCAAGTGCACTGGTTGCTTCGTCCAGTAATAGCACGGGCGCGTCACGCAGAATGGCCCGCGCAATAGCGATGCGCTGTTTTTGACCACCTGAAAGCATCACCCCACGTTCGCCCACGAAGGTGTTGTAGCCTTCTGGCAATTTGACGATGAACTCGTGCGCGGCAGCCGCTTTAGCAGCGGCTTGAACTTCATCATCTGTCGCTTCCGGACGTCCGAAGCGTATATTTTCCATGGCAGAAGCTGCAAAAATCACCGGATCTTGGGGAACAAGTGCCAGTTCCTTGCGTAGGCTTTCGCGGTTGGTTTCATCAAGCGCCACCCCATCAAGCGAGATCTTTCCACCGTTCACGTCATAAAACCGCAGTAGCAACTGGATGAAGGTCGATTTGCCGGCCCCGGAAGGACCAACCAGCGCAACGGTTTCACCAGCTTTCACAGTTAGATTGATGCCTTCAAGAGTTGAAACATCAGGGCGTGAGGGATAGCGGAATGAGACGTTTTCAAACGCAATTTCACCGCGAACCGGTTTTGGTAACGCCTTGGGCTGATCGGGGTCTGAGACACTGTCGCGCACTTCCAGAAGCTCGACCAAACGCTCTGTCGCTCCGGCGGCACGCTGCAATTCGCCCCAAATTTCAGACAGGGCGGCGACGGAACCGGCCACCATAACCGAATAAATCACAAACTGGATAAGCGCGCCTGACGACATATCCCCGCTACGCACATCATGCGCACCGATCCATAGAACGCCAACAACTCCGGCAAAAACAGTGAAAATCACAATCATTGTCATAAGTGCTCGGGTTGTGATCCGACGGCGTGCACTGTCATAGCTGACTTCCGTGACCCTCGCGAATTCGGCGCTGCTCAGGCGTTCTTGCGTAAAGGCCTGAACCGCTTGTACCGAAAGAAGTGCCTCGGATGCTTTGCCAGAAGATTCTGCAATCCAATCCTGATTTTCTTTACTTAGTTTGCGCAGTTTCCGTCCCATAGTCACAATGGGCAACACAACCGCTGGCACCAGAAGAAGAACCAACCCTGTCAGTTTGGCCGAGGTGAAAAGCATCAAGGTCAATCCGCCAAGAAAGATCAACACATTGCGCAAAGCGACCGAAATCGATGAGCCGATCACAGACAGGATCAGGGTCGTATCGGTGGTGATCCGCGACAGAACCTCGCCGGTCATGATCTTTTCGAAAAATGCGGGGCTCATACCGATGGTGCGGTCAAAAACTGCCATTCGGATATCGGCGACCACGCGCTCGCCCAGCCGCGTTACAAGCGCGTATCGCAGTGCCGTTCCAGCCGCCAAAAGTGCGGCAATGCCGATGGCTGCGGCGAAATAGCGGTCAACAATGGCGACATCTTCGGCGTTGAAATTATCAACAACACGACGCACGGCGATCGGCAGAGCAAGCGATATGCCCGCTGTCAGAATGAGAGCGATTCCGGCAAAGAACGCTATCAGTCGATAAGGCGCGATAAACGGCATCAAAGCGCCAAGTGCGCCTACACGTTTAGATTTTTCGCGATCCATTCCGTCCAGATCGCCATATGAACCGTGAGCCATGCCATTTTCCTTATATTTGCCGTTAAATGGCTTTTCGGGACCCGAGCGTCAACCTTTGCAACGTCGATTTGCGGAATAGCCGCAGTAACGCACGCAGTGAAAGCCAGTGTTTAACCCTTCATTCCCCATCTTCGCAGCAATTCACGAAACATCCGGCTTTGCGAAAGGGAACAGAATGAATAAGGCAGTGACGGACGGAATCACCTTTATGCCACCGGAATTCTCGGGCGGTTTGAATGTTTGGTCGCGCGGGGACGGCACCCCCGGAAGCGATACATACGACGGTGCGGCAGACGCTGCATATGTGCCCGCAGATCAGGATTTCGGGGGCTGTCTAGAGCTTCAGAAAACGCAATCGGCTCAGAAACTGCGCTATATGGGGCAAACCCCTTTGCTGCCCGGGTGCTATCTGAAGATCACCGCGCGGATTAAAACGGTCAGCGGCAATTTCCCATCGGTCCGCATCGCTGGCTGGGCCGGAGGCCCTGGTAACGTGCACATCGATGGTCTGACGGAAACCGGCCCTCAGATAACGTTGAGCGCCTACGGAAACATCGTCGAGGTGTCTGCGATTGTCGGTTCGGGCAACCGGACCGGCGTGGACATGGTTTGGGGTACAGATGCCCTATACGGACATTTCGGTTTGGACCTGACCGGCGCAAATGGCGGAGTGGTTAGGATTGATGATCTGAAAATCGAGGACGTCACGCATGTATTCCACCGCGACATGATGGGCTGGGTCGATGTTCGTGACTTTGGTGCCATAGGCGACGGTCTTGCAGATGACAGTGCGGCATTCGAAGCGGCGGACGCTGCCGCAAACGGGCGCGATGTCTTAGTTCCTGAGGGGGTCTTTTTTCTGGGTCAGAACGTCACCTTCGAAAACCGCGCCGTGTTTCACGGAACCGTTTCGATGGACGACAGCGCAATTCTGTCATTGACGAAAAATTTCGATTTACCCAGCTACATCGACGCGTTCGGAAACGAGGCTTTGGCCTTTCGCAAAGCCTTCCAGTCATTGTTGAACAACTCGGGGCATGACAGTCTCGATCTTGGCGGACGCAGAGTTGAGCTTGATGGACCCGTCGACATGGCCGCCGCTGTCCCGAACAAATCCACCTACGCCACTCGGCGGGTGATCCGGAACGGCCAATTTTACGCCAAAGATAACTCTTCGTGGGCAAGCGATGTGCGGACTTCACTTGCCAGCTATGCGATCACCAATCCCTACCAGCTAACCAATGTCGCGAATATCGCCAATATTCCTGTCGGCTCGCGCGTCACCGGCGCGGGTGTTGGGCGCGAAGTCTATGTCCGCGACCGCAATATCGGCGCAGGGACCGTCACCTTGAACCTGCCGCTCTACGACGCCGAAGGCACACAGACCTTTACGTTTACGCGGGACAAATACCTTCTGGATTTCAGCGGATTTGCCAGCCTTTCGAAACTTGCGATGGAAGCGATTGAATTCCAATGCTCGGGACATTGCAGCGCGATAATGCTGCCACCGTCGGGGTCTTTGTTCCAAATACGCGACAGCTTTATCACCCGCCCCAAAGATCGAGGCATCACGTCCCCCGGCAATGCGTGCCAGGGGATGATGATCGACCGCTGCCAATTCCAGTCAGATGAAAACAACTTGTCCGTGCAAAACCGCTCAAGCATCGGTTTTAACGCGGCCGGAAACGACCTTAAAATTCGCGACAACCGCTGCATTCATACCCGCCATTTTGGCGTTCTTGCAGGTGGTGGAAACCTGATCAGTGGCAACCACTGGTTCCACGGCGACAACGAAGCAAACGGTATTCGGGATGCGGGTCTGATCCTTACTCAAACCAACTGCAAAAGCACAATTGACGGAAACTATATCGACAACAACTTTATCGAGTGGTCGAACGAACATGATCCAGAACCGGCACATTCAAACGAGTTTTCTTTTGGCGGCCTCAGTATTTCGGACAATATTTTCAACTGCAATGACGTTGCCCCTTGGTTTACCTTCATTGTCGTCAAGCCACACGGAGCGGATCATTTTATTCACGGTCTGAACGTGACCGGCAATGTCTTTCGAACTCTGAATGGCAATATCGACCGGGTTGAAGCCATCGACAGTTCGTTTGCAGACCTGAACTATGACCGGATGCGAAACATCGTTTTCCAAGGCAACACCTTCAATGCGGTAGACACTGGGGTCTTCAACCCTTTGACACTGGATGCGGTACAGGTCACAGCCAGCAGCACTTGGACTATTTCGACAGACAAACAGCTTCCCTTCCAAGGCTTCGCCCGCCGCGTGACCGGAGTTGTTTTGCAGGACGCGATCACCAACAATGCCAACGCAAACGTGCACGCAACTCCCTTTGCGAAGTTGCGCCAAGGGATTGACAAGGATCAGATTGCCTTGATCTGGCCCGAAGCCACAAAAGGCACTGCGACCGTGACCATCCGAATGGACAATTCCCTTTAATCAAAAGTCTAAATCAGACCCAACTCGAAAAGCCGCCGCATTTTTTCCGGCGGCTTTTTTTTCCGGAACGTGCTTTTCTGGCGCAGGACAAAGGCTTGAAATCACACTATGCTGCATCGCAGAAAAAGGAAGAATTATGACCGGCATCGTGCTTACCATTGCCCAGCAAAAGGG
>Ga0181582_10001651_pt1 | contig 17599 bp, 17 predicted proteins | sample 071ome_32_FD_132438 | JGI IMG/M metagenome (GOLD analysis project Ga0181582, IMG submission 132438) | Coastal salt marsh microbial communities from the Groves Creek Marsh, Skidaway Island, Georgia - 071405AT metaG (megahit assembly) | ecosystem: Environmental > Aquatic > Marine > Intertidal...
CATGGCAATCCTTGCGTCGGGTATTGTGGGATCAATCGTAGACAGTGCGCTGTTCTTGTACCTTGCGTTTGGTTCTCTTGCGTATGTCGAAGGTCAAATAGTAGGCAAATTAGCGATGACGGTCTTAGTTGTACTGTTCTTGCCAACAGTCAAAAAGGGCATTTATTATGACACCTGAGTTAATACTAGGCCCACCAGGGACAGGCAAAACTTATACCTTGATAGAGCATGTGCGTGACTACTTACGTGATGGCGGTCATCCATCGAGGCTTTGCATGGTTTCGTTTACCACAAAGGCTGTGCGAGAGATGATGGACAGGCTCTGTATTGAGTTTCATCTAACTCCCAAAGATTTCCCTTACGTCAAGACACTACATGCCATGGGATATGCAGGGTTGGGTCTTACAAACAAAGACATCATGGGCCCAAGCGATTACAAGACTATAGGCAAGGATCTTGGGTTAGAGTTTACTGGATCACTGGTAACACATACCGAGGATGGCATTCCTATGTCGGCGGTCAAAGGACGGGGAGCCGAGTATATACGGATCATTGCCCGTCATCGTCTGCGCAAAACGTCTTTAGCAAAAGAGTACCGAGAAGCAGAAAACTATAACCTACATTTCGCAAAGCTACAGCAGCTTGAGGAAACATTGCTAAACTACAAGAGTACGCATCAAAAGTACGACTTTGAGGACATGATCGAACAATATGTTGGTTTGTTTGGCATAGAAGCACCCTATACCGATCTGTTTATTGTCGATGAAGGACAAGACTTGCTCCCGTTGCAGTGGGACATGGTTAAGAAGATAGCAGACAATTCAGACCGCGTAATAGTTGCGGGGGATGACGACCAAGCAATCCATCGTTGGGCGGGTGTAGATGTGAGTTTGTTCATGAAGTGCTCTAGTAACGTGCGTGTCCTAGACCAGTCATATCGACTTCCCTCAGAGATATGGAATCTCGCGAACCGTATATCCAAGCGTATACACAACAGGATGCAGAAAGACTTCTTCCCAACGACGGAGGGCGGCAAGGTAATGACCGTGTCCAACATGTATCAAATACCCTTGCATGAAGGATCTTGGACTATCATGGCACGGACAAACAGTTTTACTAAAGACTTTGCCAACAGCTTGGAGGAGATGGGCTACTTTTATTCTGTCAAAGGTGTGCCTTCAATTCCGTTGGACACAGCGCGTGCAGTAAAAGTATGGAGAGAATTACGTGCGGGTGACGCGGTCGAAGTATCGAGGATCAAGGCTTTTTACTCTTTGGTTCCTAAACAAGGTGACAAGGCAGTAGTGAAGCGAGGAGCAGGAACCTTGCTTGATAATGCAGACCCACAAGGGGAACTGACGTATGAAGAGTTAGTTTCTGATTATGGGATGTTGGCGTCAACAGAACAAGATGAGTACGAGGTTGTACGTGTAGGTAGTTTTATGGAGCAATACATCCGCTCTATTGAACGCCGAGGTGAGGATATCACAGAACCGCCTAGAATCAAAGTATCAACCTTCCATGCTATGAAAGGTGGTGAGGATGACAATTGTGTGGTTTATACTGGTAGCACGTACAATTGCGTTGAGGAAAACGATCCTGATGACGAGCATCGTGCTTTCTATGTGGGCATAACGAGAGCACGTAAGAACCTATATATCTTAGAGTCAGGAAAAAAATACAGGTACATAATATGAAAGACGTAAAAGTACGTTGGGCAGTATACGATGAGGGACTAAAGGTTTGGTACAATGGTGAGTTGGTTGCTGTAATCGATCCATCAGAGTTTAAACATCTTTTGGCAGACCTCACACAACACATTAGGTGGCAGGATGACTCAAAGTAGTTTGTTTAATGACAACGACTTTCTGATAAAAAATGAAATGGATTACATAGAGCAGGACTGGAATATTCCTCCAGAGTTCCCTGACCTTCGGCAGCACAAAGAAATCGCTATCGACCTTGAGACATGTGATCCAAACATCAAGACCCTTGGCCCTGGATGGGCGCGTAAGGATGGTTACATCGTTGGTGTAGCTGTCGCTGCGGGGGACTGGTGCGGATATTATCCTATTCGTCACGACAAAGGACAGAACATAGATCCCAAGATTGTCATGAAGTGGCTCAAGATACAGATGGAAACGCCTGACATCGACAAGATTATGCACAACGCCACCTACGATGCGGGTTGGCTACGGGCAGAAGGAATTGAGGTGCAAGGGCGGATCATCGATACGATGATTACGGGCGCACTGGTGGACGAGAACCGTTTTAGCTACGCCCTTAATTCTCTTGGCAGGGACTACTTAGGAGAAACGAAAAGCGAAAGGCTATTACGTTTTGCGGCGAAGGAGTTTGGTGTAGACCCCAAGGCAGAGATGTACAAACTACCTGCTAAGTATGTCGGTGCATACGCAGAGCAGGACGCAGCACTTACGCTTCGCCTTTGGCATCGACTCCGTGCAGAAATAGAGAACCAAGATTTGTGGCACATCTGGCGTCTGGAAACAGGGTTGATCCCTATGATGATGGATATGCGAACCCAAGGCGTTCGGGTTGACGTAGACAAGGCGGAGCAGACTAAGAAGGTTTTACAGAAAAAAGCAAATGAGTTCCGCAAGTTCATAAAGCGTGAGTCTGGGATTGACATAGAACCTTGGGCAAGTGCATCTGTGGCACAAGTGTTTGACGCTATCGGAGAGGGCTATGAGAGCACCGAAAAGGGCGCACCATCCTTCACCAAGCAATGGCTGCAAAACCACCCTCACAAGGTCGCACAGGCGATTGTAAAGCTACGTGAGTTCGACAAGGCAGACAGCACCTTTATCGACACCATACTGCGTCACCAAACCAATGGTCGTATCCACTGCGAATTTCATCAGCTACGATCTGATGACGGTGGCACTGTGACAGGGCGGTTCTCTTCATCGAACCCAAACCTTCAGCAAATCCCTGCACGGGACAAAGAAATCAAAGCTATGATTCGAGGTCTGTTCATACCAGAGGACGGATGTAAGTGGGGATCTTTTGACTATGCTAGCCAAGAACCGAGACTCTTGGTGCACTTTGCGGCAAGCGTAGAAAACAGGCACCCAATGGTTGACGAGATCGTAGAGCAATATCACACAGGGGACGTTGATCTACACCAGATGACCGCAGACCTAGCAGGTATTGGACGTAAAGAAGCAAAGACCGTGAACCTTGGGATTATGTACGGGATGGGTAAAAACAAACTTGCAACACAGTTGTCTATCACACCAGAGGAAGCAGGTGATTTGCTCGATGAACATTCATCTAAGGTGCCGTTTGTACGTGGCTTGGCAGATATGGCCTCAAAACGTGCAGAGAGTGTAGGAACTATTCGCACACTACTTGGTAGAAAGTGTAGGTTTGAATTGTATGAGCCAAAAACATTCGGATATAAAATCCCTCTACCTTTGGAGGAAGCTCGAAAAGAGTACGGGCCTATGGTCAGAAGAGCCTTTACTTACAAGGCGTTAAACAAATTGATCCAAGGATCCGCAGCCGACCAAACAAAAAAGGCGATGGAAGACTGCTACGCGGAAGGACTTTTGCCTATGCTCACAGTCCATGATGAGTTATGCTTTTCAGTAGAGGGCGACGATCAAGCACGACGCATCAAGGACATAATGGAAAACGGGTTGTCGGATGTCTTGAAAGTCCCCTCAAAGGTCGATGACGCACTCAAAGATAACTGGGGAGAAGTCGAATGACGATAAAAAAAGAAAAATGTGTCAGCTTTGACGACATGCATCCGATGCAAGTTCAAGCCCTTATGGATCTCCTACACATGTCTGTTGGTTTAGCTAGCGTGATAGACGAGGAAGAGTGCCTGCAAGATGTAGAATCATATGCAGACGAACTCGTTCGTTTATTCGGAGGCCAAGGATTTCATATCGAAATCGATGGAGAACCTATTGCCCACTCAACTGAAGTCTACGGGCGATTTCCGCATTAATAGCCTGTGAGTATGGATCACCGCCTAGTAGTTGTGGGTTAGTACGCATCTGTGTTTGGACGCGTCCAGGGGCACCACGATTAGGCATAGGAGCAGGAGCCGAGGTTCTAGTTGTAGGCATAGCAGCGGAAGGACTACGAACTTCTGGTAGTGCTTCTTGAACTCTTTGCGTTACAGTTCTTGTTGTTTCCTGTCCAGAGGACACACCTGCCGCCATCTGTTGGGCAACTAATCTGTGCATTGTTTCTAAGGCACTACCTAACTGGTCGTAATCAATACCGGGCGTCCCTGTCGGACGACCGCCTGTTGGGCGAGAGATTAGTTTTAGGTACGCCTCGGAGCGTAGAAACTTCGACATAACTGCCAAGCCTGCCGCTTGACTTAGTGTTCTAAGGGGTGCCGCCATCATACCTGCCACACCCAAGCTCGATGCAATTACCGCAGGTGCTAGACCTCCCAATCCTTTGATTGGATCATTCGATACCTTCAAGGAATAGTTAGCCAAGTTATAAAGGCCGTCCGTTGTTTCTTTACCAAACAACGCACTCAAGGTTTCTTTACCGTAAGCGTCCAGTTGTTTTTGAAAGGCTTTCGCGTGTGTCCCTTCAAACACAGCCTTAACGAAATCTTCGCCATTCTGCATAGACGGATCACCTGCACCAGAGATAATCTTACGCATGGCTAGATCTCGGACAGCTTCCATCGTCCCACTGTCACGACCAAGTCTTTCCGCTGCGGCTTTAACACCTGCCGCACCATTCTTTTTAAGAACAGCATTTAGGATTTTGTTCGGATCTTGTTCCAGTGCCGCACGTTCTAACTGTTGTAGTAACGGCAGACCTCGCAACTCTTTACTTGCCTGAGTTAATTGGTTGACCGCCGCAAGTTGATCCGTGATTGGACGCCCTGCAAATTGTGCTAGTTGATCTGGGGTAACATTTTTACCCATCGCAGCCATGTCAGACAACGCATCCATAAGTTCCTTCTCTTGACCTTTGAACAGAGCTTTCTTTGTATCGCCAAGAGCGTTGATACTTTCCGCAACTTTAGCTGCGTCGATGTTACCCATTAAGTCACGACTCTCGTCAAACATACGGGTCAGATACATACCCGCAAGTTGACGGCGTGTTGCTTCTCTGACCTCTACACCCTGACCCCGTGCTTGTCCTATACGTTGGGCAAAGCGTTGCTGGTCAACGAGCATAGAATCGTAGTAACGACGTAGTGCATCGTCGGCGGGTAGTTGCTCAATAAGCTCTGGTAGTCTGCCGGGTTGCCCTGTGGGTAGTGTGACCTCAATGTCAGGGACAATGTCCTTGAGTGACTGTGGAGCAACAAGCCCTGCCTTACCTGATGGAACAACTGTATTCAGGAATCTATTTAAGCCACGCGCATTGTTGGGAGTAATAATCCCAAATTGCGGGTTAAGTATGTCGTTAGGGTTAAAGTTTTTACCCGTCATATAATGCTGGTAAACTTTTTCCGTTAGCGGCTGCTTGAATCTGTCCACACCTTTGTTGTAGAAATTCTGCGCCTTACGCAGCATATCAAAACCTTCGGACATGTTTTGGAATTGCTGCTTGCCAATGAACTTTCCATCGGCTCCTCTGATCGAACCTGGTTTAGTTGCAACGGCACGAGCCGCAGCTTCAGTTGCCTTAAATGAATTGGCTAGTGCACCGTTTAATTTAGTGAGCAACTGGCTGTCTACAGAACCAACAATCGACGGATCAAAGGACGCATGGTTCAGTGCAGTACGCAAGCTGTTCGCTGTTTGAACGTCTACAGTATCTGGCATCTGGTTTACAAACTTAAAGAAACCCTTCTCGCCAAGTTCTAACGCAGGGTTGTCTTTAATAATTGCTTGAGAGGCTTTCTTTACGTTTGCAACATCTACAATAGGCTGCTTACCCAACATCTCGTTTGCACGAGCAAACAAATCGTTTACGTCTTCGTCAAAGGTGCGTTTAGCGATATCTAGTGCCTCGGCAACAACCTTACCGCCTCGGGCATCTGGTTTACCCATGAGGTTAACGACACCTGCAATCTGCTTATCCACAACTTCAGTCAGATTTTTCTCAGCCGCTTTGACCAACTCGTCAGGTGTTCCGTATATACGTGTTATGTCTTTGTTAAGCACATCCATAATTGCATCGTAATCAACTTCGTCACCTAAACTGCGCGTCTCTTTCATCTTCTGGATTTGTTGACCAATGAAGTCGGCATTTTTCTTAGCGGCGGCTTCGTTAGGGAATACCCCTTCGTAGATCGCTTGCATACGACCCATGATCGGAGCAGTGTTTGTAGCACGAACCGTGGGTCGAGCACCTTGAGCAACCATCTGACGAGCCTCGGCTCTTGCTGCATTGGCTGTTTGATTGCTTGGACCTTTGATCATACGTGCAAACCCAGCGGATATGCCACGACCAACACCTTCCCCAACAGAACCATAAAGACCCTCTAAGGCAGCCTGACGAGCGACATCGGAACCAGACTGCGCCTGTAGACCGCCTGTGTACTCTAAGCCTTCATCGACCAAATACCCCGCAGCGGAACCAAGACCCGCAACAAGCATGGCAAGAGGTACACCAACCCCTGTTGCTGCAAGACTTGCGGCTGTACCACCCACAATGGCACCACGGTTTCCTGCGAAGAACTCTGCAAAGTCGTTGTACGATACGCCCTTGTCCTCAACGGACAATAGACCTTTACCCTCAATTTCATACTTTTCACGTAGTTCAGGTGTCAGCTTGTCCCTGTCGATGATATACCCAACGCCCTCAGGGTCTTTTTTGTACATGTCTTGGGTAAACCCAGCATCTTGCAGGCGCAGTTCGTATTCAGCATCGTTGTCGGCACGAGCAAGGAATCGGCGTAAGGCACTGTTATCCACACCGCTACGATCAATTTCACGCGGCTCATTGACCAACGGCTCTTGTTGTTGAGCCGAGGTTAGAGCTTCTTTGTTCCTGTTGTAGTAGTTGGCAGCAACTCTTTTTGCCTTTTCAACGTCATCGGTTGGAATCTGAAGAATCTGACCCGTAGGTAGTGCAATATCAACCATGTTATTCTCCTACGTTTTCTTCGGGTTCAGTTCATTTTCCATGTCTTCTTCTGTCATCTTGATGACATTAGGGTTGGTTTGAGTAGGTGCAGTTTGTTCTTCAGGGCGTTTAATATCTACACCGGGCATACGTTTTGCAATGGAGTAGAACTCGTTATCAATTTTCTTAGCCTTACCGCGAAGAAGGTCGTCAATCTTTTTCATTTGACTCATAAGCTCTTCGTCAGTCTTAAACCCTCGACCCACAAAGTTGCCAACAGTAAACGTTCCATTTTGGTTGTCTGTAACAGCAAAGCCAAGCATCTGTGCAACTCGTGCACGGTCGCCATCTGAGATAGTACGTCCGCTTTCGCCTAGTAGTTCAGGAGCAAGTTGTGCCGCCAAAACTCGTAGCACTTGGTCGTATTTGGTCGCCTTTGACAACCCTTCGCCCAAGAAACTTTCCGCCCCAGGTAAACCCCGTAAGCTATCGCGTGTTCTACCAATCACACCTTGGTATCCTGCTACTCCACCTTCGTCTAACAAGCTCATGGCTTCACCAATGGCGTTTAAGTTAGAGTCGATGCTGTCGCGTTTGTTGTTGTAAACAGCAATTAAAGTCTCATCGTCCATAACAACGGATTGATTGCCTGCATCAATACCTGCTTTGGTCGGTTGATACTCGTAGTACTCAAAGTCCAACTCTTTAGACTTCCGTTTTACCGCGTTGTCTTGGTAATACTCAGGTCTGTCACCAATAGCCGCCGTCATAAAGTCATTAAGAGCTTTCTCACGTTCCCGTTCGACAAGCAGTGCTGAATCGAGTCCTTTACCGATAGCGTTTGAAACACGCGCTGCGACACTATTTGGACCACCAATTGCGCCACCCAAAGCGTTTTGTGTAATAGCCTTTATGAGTGTATCGACGCGATTAGAACTTTTCTTTTTAGGGTCTGGCGAAAGTAGCTTATCGACTTTCTGCAAGCCCTCTGTTGTTGGTTCTACACCAAACGTGTCCGCAATAGCTTTGGTCTTCTGCTTGTTGGTAGCGTCAGGACTTGAGAGCGCAGAATCAAGATTCAAGAGCTTTGCTTTATCAGCAGGATCCTTGGTCATTTCCTGCGCTAGATTGATAAGTTTTTTATCCGCGCGGATGTCTTCTTCGCTAAACCCAGAAGATTCAAGAACCGAGATCGGATCAGGCTTGGGTCTAGACATAATGCTCACAGGCTTACCCGCCATTTGCTGCCCCTGCATAAATAATGCCTGCATAGGGTCTACTTCTTTGGCTACTTGTGTTGGCATTGCCCCGTTACGGGCATCGATTCCCATCTGACGACCCATCATATGTAAGCCAAGGTCACCGCCTGCTTGCATCTTGATAGGAGGTCTACTTCCTTGTTGACGCACGTTGATGTCAACCTTTTGACCTTGAGGCTTTGGAGCTTGAGGTAATGACGCAATACCGCCCACAGGTGCCCCCGGTGTGGGCGCGGGTATAGGAGTAGTGCCCGTAACAGGTGACGCTGCCACAGGCTGAATTTTTCCTTGACCTGTTTCTTTTATGGGCATCGCTGTCATAGCAGCTTCCATTAACTCAGGAGAAGAAGCAAGAATACCTGACGGCTCATTAGGTTTAGCCATCATAGGAGTAACGCCACCAAGTTCTCGAACCTTGTTTCGTGCTGCTACTTCTTTCTGCCTGTTAAACAAGCGGCGGTTTCTTACATCTGAATCTCTCATCTCAAACTCTCACTTGTTTTACTTAACCTTACCCAATTGACCCGCAGACAAGGAAGTAGACGTTCCGTATATATCTGCTAGTGGGTTTGGTGCTGGAACAGATGTCATACCCATGGTGGATTCTGTCATTGGCAATCCTGCGGCAAAGTTAGCTAAGTAACCAAAACGTTGATATGGCTCAAAAGCGGCTTCAATCTCAGCGGCTCGTTGTATATCAAGCTCTTTTTGCTGTTGCGTTTGTTCCAGAGCACCTACGTTATATAGCGCGTCTACATCACGCATAAACGCAGCCTGATCGGCTTCTCCAAGTGCACCAGTGGCTGTGCCGAGTCCTTGGAACAATTCACCCGCGTTAGCACTTCGGTTCATGGCGTTTTCAAAGGCATCCGTTGAGTAACCCATAGCAGTATTAAATGCTTCAGACCGTAATTCACCACCCGCTCTTGCGGATTCACGCATGTAGTCTTGTAGAAACTGAGAGTCAGCAACAGCACCACGAGAACCACCAAAAGCACCCAAGCCAATTTGCTGTCCGCGACTTTTTATAGTCTCTGTGTCTCTATAATCCGCTAAGTCTTGAAGAGTAGAATCAATCACATCCTCTACAAACGGATCGTAAAAATCTTTATACCCGCCCTTGCGGACTTCCTCTTGGCCTATGACGTTGCCTTCAGCATCCAAGACATCCTGCATTTTGGCAACTTTTTCTTGGCCTACGACGTTGCCTTCAGCATCCAAGACATCTTTCGTGTCATATTGGATCTGACCACGAGGGTCATACATAGCCGTACTAGCGTCTATGGCTGCTTCGGCTTTGTCATACAAATCTTGCGCACCCGTAAAGTAATCTTCGTAGCGACCAATGCCTTCTTCCGCCATCATGCGGATAGCTTCTTTTTGGTTTTCTGTAAGAGCGGCTACTTCGGGTGCAGAAACGCCACCTTTAACCGCGAGAATAGGATTACCCCTTTGGTCTGTAGCAGCTAAAGACGCATCTTCTGTATACTCACCGTTTTCCATTTCATACAATGGACGGTTTTCATCAAAAATAGGATTGCCTTCTGCGTCGTAAAGCTCGTTGCCTTCTGCGTCTGTTTTAATAGCGTATTGCTGCTCACCAAGAAGAGGTGAGGTTGCTAGTAAGCCTGTAATTTCCCCAGTTTCTTCATCTACATTATAGAGGTTAGCAATAATATCTTTATAGAGTTTTTCTATATACTCTGGTGGCAGAGACTGCGTCTGTTGTAAGGTGACTGCGTCTGGTTTTTTAGCCATTACGCTCTCCCTTCAAGCTGATTCATCATCTTGTACATCTTAGCGGCTCCTGCTGCGCGATTACCGTTTCCTGCACCGCGTACCGCTCTTTCTGTCATCACAAACTCACCATCAGAGAGCCGAGCTTCTTGAACAGGGCCGCCGTTTTGGTAAATCATCGCGGGGATTGAATCGCTGGTTCCTGTCCCTGGACCCTCAATATATCCACCCATCGCTCTATACTGAGGAAGTGCTGTCCCTTTATACTCTGGTGCACGTTCCCCTGTTCGCATTTGAGCTTGCTGTCGTTCAGTTAGCATACTGCCGCGAGGCTCCATCGCGTTCAATAGCATAGACATAACCATTGGGTTATTGGCATCAACACCCAAGTTGTTTAACAATTGCGGAATCCCAGATCCAATGTTAGCTCCAGAACTAGGGCCCGTCGTTTGCGGCATTCCAGCTTTAGGTTTCCCTGCTTGCGCTGCCTCAATCGCACCTTGTCGAGTGGAACCCCCTTGACCACTCATACCCATTACGGCGTTGATCATGTCTATTTGCGGTCCCATCCTACCCATTGCGCTTGAGTTAACAAAGCTACCCAGTCCGCTTTGCAGAGCTTGGTTAAACGATCCGCCTGCAAACAACGTCCCCGCAGCAGAACCAAGTGCTGCACCTTGGGGGCCGCCTATCGACATCCCAACTAATTGACCAATGGCTTGTGCTAGTTTTGACATATTAAATCTCCAACATCAGATCGGATGTTCCTTTAAATGACACAGTACCAGATTCTTCTTGTTTCATCAAACTACAATCCGTAACTCGCCTGTTGAGGTTTTATACACGGTTCCTGCTACTTTTCCATCCGCTACTGCTGATGCATTGTCCGCGTATTCTGGTAAATTAGATAGCACCAATGTCGTAAACGCACCTTCCCCTGGGTTTTGCATCTGCTGCATGTATACAGCAAACGCACGAGTAAGCTCGTTAAAGTATCGAGTACTGTACTGGGGCGGTGCAATCGGGAAGAAGGGTAGGTTTTGCGCACGGGACATCAGCGTCTCCCATCTAGTCGTATGTCTAGCCTTGGAGAACCCAGTCGCCAAGCTACTCGAGTTTCGTCAGACTGTACTTTTAAAATAAAAGATCGACCCCTGATCCTTGTGTCAATCTTATCTGTAAACCCTTCTAAAATATACGAGTTTGCGTTTAGATATTCTACTTCCCCACTAAAAGTCCCCATACTTGGGTGAGTTTGAGTTAAATCAACACCAGACCCAGGATAGTCTTGTACGTAGACTGTAAAGTCTACTTTAGGGCTAGAGGATGTAGAGTCTCGGAAAGTGATGTCTGGAAGAATCCGGCTAATAGATACAAACTTATCGCCCTCTCCTATGTCCATCTGACTAGACTGGATATAGCTTTGGATACCAACCACAGGGTCTTGGCTTCCATCGTCAAACCCTGTCTCGTGTGTGTAAAGGTATCCCTGTGACGCAGCGGTTGGGTTGGTCATAATCCCTCGATCCAACCATACTGTTCTATCCAAAGATCCGTAGTACCAAATCTGCTGCTGGTAGTTGTAAACTACATAACGGTCGTTATCTATTGAATCGGCAGAACAATAGAACCACCAGACTTCGCCAAATGCAGAGTTAACTCCGGCGGTCACTTTCTCGTACTGCTCTATATTGAAATCAGAAAAGATGTAATCCCGTACAGTACATGGGATCCTCTGCACCGCACCATTATAGGTATAGAACTCGTTCGATCCCATCCAGAACACAGAGTCGTCCACCGCAACCGCAGATTTAGGACCAGCAATTGTAATATTCTCCGACAGCATTGAGATACCAAACGTATATGGCGTACCAATGTACTGCATGGCGTGTAGAGATTTATCTGTCCAAACAAGAATTTGTTGTCTTGTTTCCACAGCCGTAACGATTTTGGATCCAGTACCAATACGCAAGTCCCCTGCCGTATTTGTTTCCAAGGTTTGCCAAACTAATACATCTTCTTGGTCACTAAAGCGAATAAGCAACGGGTCTTGGTTGCCGATGTCGTTTTCTGGGTCGCAACCAAAAGCGATAATATGCCTGTCTACGTCAGACACCATCACTTGTTTTGCAATAGTAGGGCAAGTCGCGTCAGAACTTAAACTAGCTAAAGTAACTGCGCGACCATACGCGTCTGCGGGATCTGATGAAACGTTAACAGAGGCGTCCCAGAAAAAGATTTCACCGTCTTTCACGTTAAAGACAAGATCTTCTCCGTAGTTATCCTCTGTAAACAACCGCAAGTCTGATGTATCTGTCGTTGTTGTAGATGTAGAACCCCAAGTTCCACGACCCCAAGAGCCTGCGCCCCAGCCCGTACCAGAAACAGCAACGTCAATACCTGTGTTGATTTGATACTTACCTATAGTTCCTGCGCCACCGTTACCCGTATCTGAGCTATTAGCTGTTACAGCGTTTGGGGTGTAGACCCCGTCCACAATAATGTCGTCAAGAGGTTCCACTTCACGAGCCGTAATCTTATAGCTATCGTCATTGATGATCTCATCAATCTTGTACTCTTGGTTTAAGACCGCCGCTGAAATATTACCATTGAGAGTGACTGCGTCTTCATACGTCACAAAATCCCCTTCGGTTGCCCCGTGTGCAGTATGACTAACAGTCAACTCGCTACTGCCATCCGTTGCGGAAAAGGTAATCGCTCCAGCAGAGGTCGTAAGGCGAAGAGGTGTAATGTCTTTATACCCACCGCCTAAGTCTAGGTAGTACTTTTCGTTTGTACCGAAGGCTAAGTAATTTGTACCGTCCAACGTACTAAACGCATGTAATGATCGAGCAGAACCAAGAAAGCTCTTAACGCTTCTCTTGACCCAACCACCAATCTTTTCGGGGTATCCAAACCTAAAACGAATCTTGTCGCCATCATACCAGCCGCCTTCGTTACTATACGAAGTGGTTTCTCTGTTTATGCCTGGTTTGAACTGGAGCTTCTGTAAAGGCATCTGTTACCTCACGGTGCGGTAGGCCAAGTAACGTTGTTCGGGAATCCTTCTTGCTGTGGTACGTTTAACAGTGCTGTGCGGTAGTCCCGCCATGCTTGTTGCTGAGACTCAGTTAACTCTTCCCATCTCAAGGGATTTGACACTATTGGGTCTACAACATGCAAAAGTAAATCATCACGTTCTGCTCTAACGCTTGCTGATTTTTCCGCATCTAATTCTTCCTGTGTTGGAGGCACATATGCGGCAGCATCGCCGTTGCCTTCAATCAAGTCGAACAGTTGTTGCGTATCTATTAAACTTGCAGAGTCGTTCGGATCACATGTAAATGGAACCCATCCCATATCTGGGTGATTGATCTCAACGTTGATCCAACCATTCTGGATGTACGCAGCATTTCTGTATTCAGTAATTATTGTTTTCATATCAAAGTATCCGAAGCCATAAAGTTGCAACACCACTCGCAGAATAACCTGTCGCTACAAAGTCTTCTGCGTACCCCATACACCGCCATGTTCCTGAGTGGGTATAATCGTAGAACCATTGCGCCGTACATGGAGCGTAACGCCTGTTACCTGTACCCAAATAAACACTAGCTGTATTTGTAATTCCTGCCGCGTTCAAACCACTGCCTGCCGCTGTTTGACCTGGGTATACGTCTGATCCTGAAAGAACATCGTAAGCAAAGATGTAAGTACCGATACCATAATTAGTCGTAGCAACTTGGCTAGTAGTGTTGCCGCCTGCGAGATTAAGGTAAGCATCGCGAACAGAGTTACTAAAGTCATCCCCAACGGTAGTGCTACGGGTATTTGTGATCGTAATAGAACCAGACGCGTTAGTGATTGTAATATTAGTGCCTGCGGTCAGAGTGGATTGTGTATAACCTGCTCCATTACCAATTAATAGCTGACCGTTACTAGGAGTAGTGGCAAGACCTGTGCCGCCGTTGCCAACATTTAAAGCTCCCCCGCCCCAGACGCTATTACCAACGGTGTCTAAGGTGGCTACGGCTCCAAGACCAAGGGAGGTACGAGCCGTGGATCCGCTTTCCCCTACCCAATTGGTGCCGTTTGCAACAATAAAGATACCATCGGTCTTTGCTATACCTGCAATGTCTGTCAGGCCAGCATTATACGCTTGTACGTTAGTACCTATTTCCAAGCCCAGTGTCGTTCGTTGTGCCGCCGCATCCGCATCATCCAAAAGGGCACGACCAGCCGCTGTCAAATCTGTGACGGCGTATGTATCAGACCCAGTCGTATAAATCATTTTGTTTGCAGCGGTGGTCAAACCAGAAATGGATTGGAGTCCCGCGTCATATGCCTGCACCCCAGTCCCAATCTGAGCCGTGGCCGCATCACCTAACCCTAATGCAAGTCTAGCATCCGCTGCATCCGCAAGGTCGTTTAAGTTTTCAGACTTTTGCAAGAAGGTAGTACCAAGAGAAGTCGGTCCAACAAGTTCCGTTACAACCGCAGAACTCCCGCCACCATCTGCGGCGATAATCGCCGTCGCACCTGCGGCTACATCAACAGGTGTGCCAGAAGCAGTTTGTTTAAAACTAAGTGTGTAGCTTGTGCTGTTCTTAATGCAGTATAGTTTTTCGGCGTCGTCAGGTGCGATAGTAACTGTGACCGCCTGTGTCGCGTTAGTAAAGATAAGAACCTTATCCATCCCTGGAGACACAACACCGTTATTTGTAGTCAATGTGTATGCGCCTGCCGCTGAAGACAAGTCAATTGTGCCTACGCCATTGGTCAACGCATCAATAATTTCAAAGTTTGTATTGGTAGACGAACCCCATGTGCCAGACTCATCACCTGTGGCAATCAGTTTAATGCCACCATTTGTTGTATATGTTGCCATTCAGATTACCCTTATATTGTTAACACCGTTGGCACAGTATTTAGACAAGTATACCTTTTTCCAAAGGTTCGTTCAATCTTAGTATACATCTTCCTCATAAACCGTATCAACTTCAGGTGTGATTGGATTCCATGCTCCCGAAGTGACAGGAGCAATCGGGTCGTAGAACGTAGGAATATCTGGAATAATATGACCCCAAACAGTCGGAGAACCAAGTTCCCCAATGCCTTCGACGCCCTGAACTGAAACAACGGCACTAGCCGAAACCGTTACCGCGCCGATTTCTCCAATACCCTCAACACCAAATACTGGAACCGTGATCCCTGTACCACCAAACACGGTGTATTGGTCATCGATTATACCAATGCCTTCGACACTACCTGTTGTAAACGAAACATTGATGGTGACGGCAACACTGCCGACCTTACCAACGCCCTCAACGCCTTCAACATGGTATATAGATGTAAAGGTGAGATCGTCGCCAATCTCACCAATACCTTCAACGCCTGTAACGCTAAATACTGCGGCACCCGTAGGAGTAACGGCACCAATCTCGCCAACACCTTCAACACCAGTCGGTGTTAAGTTTGCTGTACCAACAATGCTAACACTACCTACTTCGCCTACGGCGTAGCCTGGGTCAGTGATGCTAGCAACCGCACTCGCGGCTACTGTTACAGCACCAACCTCTCCTGTTCCTTCTACCCCCGTAACGGAAAACGCAACGTGGATGACATTATCGTCACTAAAGCTGGTTTGCGAAAAGGAAGTAAAACCGAACATGGGTTACTCTTAGTTAGCTACAGGGGCGGGTTCCTCTAATGACTTCTTTAACATATCTACGAATGCCTGACGACCCACTTGTAGCTGATCCATATTAAACTGCGCTGAACCAATCTTTTGTTGCAGCGAGTTAATATGATTGATGATCACTTTCTGTTCGTCAGTCAGTTCGTCCTCTGTATATTCTTTGTCATCGATGGTAATTGTAGCCTTTTTGTCTTCAGCCATTTTTCCAACTCCTGTTTTAGGTTTCATCAAGTATTGGCGGTCGCACAGCTTTTAACTCTTCAATAGTCGTGGCTGCGTCTATGCCAGGGTCAGCGGGAGCATCCCGCAAGCGAGCTTTTTTACCCGCTATCTCTGCTTGAACGTTAGTGTTTCCAGCCTCTAACGCTCTCATGTACTCTATGTCGAGCTTCTGAAACTTTTCCTGTCGCTCAAGGCGAATGAACTGACGTTTTAAGTTTTTAGCTTTGTCCATATCATGCCGGATCATGTGGGCCTACTCCATACAATACGTCTTGAAGTTCTGCTTCGACAACATCGTCTGGTTTAAGTGTGCCATCTTCATACTTACGAGGCACTAAGTATCCAGAGTCTGCGTCGTTGCCATGCTCTGCACCAACCCCATCAGACAAATATTCATCATCACAGGTCCATGCGTTTCTAAATTCATCGTTATCGTCTAAGTCTAACTCAGAAGCCGCCACTATTTTATAGGGATGCCCTGTCGGCACATCTTTCTGTGCGATCTGTTCTACGTTTAGATCACAGTTGTTTGCCGGAGTAATGATAGCCAAAACCCCTTCCACCGATTTATATAGTATTCTGTAATCACTATTCGCCATGTCACACCTTACGTCTTAAAGGCCATCAAAGAGCAGTTTGCTTGGTTTCTTCTAGTCCCGTTACTATCTGCGCTCTGAATATCTATATAAGTTGCTGCTCTACCATACACCATATCCACTGTATTATATCCACCAGACAAATACGATTGGAATATTATAGCCGCTGCGCGATAATCTGAGAAGTTGTTTTGAAAGTCCGTTGTCCAGTTTATACGAAGAATGCCAGTGCCTTGATCTGATACGCTCGATATACCTGTCTCCCACTGGCTGATACTTGCATTGGTACTAAATCGAACGGCACCTACAACATCGCACTCTGATACATCTTGTGTGCCGCCAGAGGTGGACACAAGAGTGTGATAGCCTGGGTTATAAAAGTACCCATAAAAACCACCAGCGGTAAGTCTAGACGTATAAACATTAACCCGTGTTTGATTGCTGTTTATGTGGTAGTTATATCTTTGTAAGTGACGATAAGTAGATGTACCTGTGTTAGGCGTTTGAGACTGCGTGATATTACATGCATCCCACGAAGTAGTTCTATAGCCCTGAGTAGTTGAATCAAAGTTATAGTGATACTGCCCTGTTGTAACATATGTTATACTGGAAACACCGTGAGAGCCGTAGATTGTTGTGTGGTTTGCCGCGCATGTTGCAACTGGATTCTCTGCCATGCTACCACCTAGTCATAGTGTGCCCATGAAATCATAGACATATGGTTAATTGCCCAGTTACGACCAGAACGGTACGCATTGTAGCGATGACGGCAACGCGTCAAGGTAGATGTTTGCTCGTAGTTATACTTATAAAAGAACAGTTTGTCAGTCCCGCCACCATAACCAGACTGGCGGTTATCCGTACCTTGGTGCAAGCACGGATTAGACCCTGTGCTTAAACTTGTAGAATAGTTCCAACGATAATCGCCAGAGGCTAAGTATGTTAACGAACTTACGCCTGTGGACTTACCAGACTGCAAACTACTTTTCCAAAGGCCAATGGCGTGGAGCTTTCCCTTGCGCTGTTTGCCGTAGAAGTCTGACATAGCGATTGCACCAGATGCAGGG
>Ga0181582_10001654_pt1 | contig 17592 bp, 14 predicted proteins | sample 071ome_32_FD_132438 | JGI IMG/M metagenome (GOLD analysis project Ga0181582, IMG submission 132438) | Coastal salt marsh microbial communities from the Groves Creek Marsh, Skidaway Island, Georgia - 071405AT metaG (megahit assembly) | ecosystem: Environmental > Aquatic > Marine > Intertidal...
GCTCCAGCTGATTCAGGCCAATCGACTCCGGCGTCATCCCGTCTATCGGTGACAGCCGCCCCAGCAACACGAAGTAATGCCCGCGGAAGTCGGCAGACTGCTCAATCGCAGCGACATCCAGCGGGCTCTCGACCACACACAGCTGCGCAGCATCGCGCTGGGGGCTGCGGCAAAGCTCACACACCTCGGTCTCACAGAAGGTCCGACACTGACGGCAGTGTCCAATGGCCTCCACCGCACGACGCATGACATCGGCGAGTTGCAGTGCGCGATTGCGATCGCGCTGCAGCAGGCTGAATGCGATCCGCTGGGCCGACTTCGGGCCGATGCCGGGCAGAATCTGCAGCGCACCGACCAGCTCTTTCAAAAGGGGAGAAGGATTCATTGCGGCGCTTTATTCGCGGAAGCCTCAGGAATGAAATCAAAGATATTGCGCACTCAGAAGGGCAGCTTGAAGCCAGGCGGCAGTTCAATCCCGCCAGTCACCTGTGCCAGCTTGTCCTTGCTCTCCCGCTCGATGCGCCGGTTGGCATCATTCACCGCGGCGGCGACCAGATCCTCCAGCATGGAGCGCTCTTCGCTCATCAGCTCCGGTGCGATACTCACCCGCAGGACATCGTGGCGACCGTTCATGCGCACCTGGACCATGCCCCCGCCGGACTCGCCGGTTGCCTCGAGCGCGGTGATCTCCTGCTGCACCCGCTGCATCTCGGACTGCATTTTCTGCGCCTGCTGGAGCAGATCACCCAAAGCACCTTTCATCTGTATTCCTCTCTCGATTCAACGGGGCGAGATGTCTTCAACAACCGCCCCGAATGATTCCTGCAGGGCTTTGACTTCAGGCGCGCTCGCGATATCCGCCTCCGCCTCGCGCTGACGTTGCTCGCGCTCAGCTTCACGCTGTTGGGTCGGGGTCATCGAACCGTTGCCCTCATCTATCCGCACCTCGACGCGCACCTCGTGACCGAGAAAGCTACCGAGCGCGCCCTGCAGCGCGTCGACATGCCGTCGCGCCGCCAGTTTCTCGAACTGCGGCGCAATTGCGAGCTCCATGCGTCGACCGTCACTCGCGACCAGCGCGCTGTTGCGAGCCAGCTCGCGCACAAGTCCGACCACACCAAGCTCTTCAACAACGCTGTTCCAGTCCAGCGTCGCATCATCAGGATTACGCGGCGGCCTCTCATGGGCCGTCAGCTGCGGGTCGCCCGCTGGCGCTGTCGGGCTAGCCGGCGCTGGATCAACCGGATCCGGCCCGGAGGCTGACGCTTCAGCAGCCGCGGCAAGGGGCGCGTCCGGTGCAACCTCTTCCGTTGAGGTTAATGTTGGTGCGGCCGCGGGCTGCGCAGGCACCTGCGGTGCGGGCTGACGCAGGGCGGTCGCAGACGCCCCGTCAGCAAAGCTCACTGCATTCTCAGGCAGCAGCGGCGCCGGACGAAAGGCAAGCATGCGCAGCAGCACCATTTCGAACCCGCACTCCGGGTCCGGCGTCAGCGCGAGGTCGCGACGCCCGTTCAGCGCAATCTGGTAGAAAAGCTGGCATTCATCGGCGGGCACAGCGCCTGCAAGCGCGATGACACGCGCATCGTCTTCGACCTCGGCCGCCTGCGCACCAAGCGCGTGCACGACTGCCACGCGCTGGAGCAGAGACAGTATTTCCGCCAGCACCTGACCATAATCCGGGCTGTACTCCCCCAGCTGCCGCGCAGCCTGGACCAGCTTCGGCGCATCGCCCTGTGCGAGGATTTCGACCAGCCCGATTATCCGGTCCCGCGCCACCGTGCCCAGCATCCGCGCCACTTCGTCGCCGCGCAGCGCACCACCCCCGTGGGCAATAGCCTGGTCGAGCAGGCTGAGACTGTCACGCACGCTGCCATCGGCAGCCCGCGCCAGAAGCGCCAGCACCTCTGGCTCATAGGGCACGGCCTCCTTCTCAAGGACGCTGGCCAGGTGCTGCTCAAGCTGCGTTGTTGACAGTCGGGTCAGGTTGAACTGCAGGCACCGCGACAGGATCGTGACCGGTATTTTTTTAGGGTCCGTTGTCGCCAGTAGAAATTTGACGTGGTCAGGCGGTTCTTCAAGCGTCTTCAGCAGCGCATTGAAAGAGTGATTCGAGAACATGTGCACCTCGTCAATGAGGTACACCTTGAAACGACCGCTGGCGGGGGCGTACGGCACGTTATCGAGCAGGTCCCGCGTATCGTCGACTTTCGTCCGCGACGCGGCGTCGACTTCGATGAGGTCAACGAATCGCCCCTCATCGATCGAGGTGCAGGCCGAACAGGCGCCGCACGGGCTGCTGCTGACGCCCCGCTCGCAGTTGAGCGCCTTGGCAAGCACCCGTGCCAGGGTCGTCTTGCCAACCCCGCGAGTGCCGGTAAACAGGTAAGCGTGGTGTAGGCGATCGCCGTCCAGCGCATTGGTCAATGCCTTGAGCACGTGGCTCTGGCCCAGAACCTCGGCGAAATTCCTGGGTCTCCACTTGCGTGCGAGTACCTGGTAGCTCATTGCTTCAAGCCCATCGTGTCGGTTTCGCGCCCCAGCATACACAGCGAGCTTTGGGCGGCGGCCGTGCCAGCCACACCCCGGCACCCGCAGATACTGCTACCGCTGCTCCCTTCCGGGCCTGACGGGGTTTACAGCGCTGCGCCGCGAGGGGACCGACACGTCCGCCATGGAACGAATCTGGGGCGCAAGTGTACACCAGACCGGTCGCTGACAGCCCTCGCCGATAAGGACCGCAGGGCTGCCCCGAGTCCGTTATGCCCGCATCGGAATCACCCTGCTTCCTGGCCGATCTGCCCAGTGTTTGCCAGTTACTGGGGAATAGTCTCCAAGCCCGGCTTTGGTCTTGACGCTGTATCAGCAGGAACGTAGCTTCGACGCCCGGCTCACGCTCCAGCGCGACCGCTGTTCGCACCCAGACGAGGTTCTTAGACATGCCCTACCGCATATCCGTCGACACCGGCGGCACTTTTACCGATGTAGTCGTCACTGACGAAAAAGGGCGTTTCACCATAGGCAAAGCACTGACCGACAGGCAGCGCGCGTTCGCCAGCATCGAAGCCGGTCTCGCCGTGGCCGGCGAAGAGCTCGGGCTCAGCGTTGGCGATCTGCTGGCAGCTACCAGTCTGTTTATTTACGGCACGACACGGGCAACGAACGGCATCGTCGAGCGCAAGATCGCGCGCACGGCTTTCCTCACGACCGCCGGATTTCCAGACGTGCTGCTGTTGAAGGAAGGCGGCAAGGCCGAGCCCCACAACCTCCAGATGGAGTATCCGGATCCGTACGTCCCCAGGCGCCTGACCTTCGAAATCCCGGAACGGGTAAATGCCGAAGGAGGCATCGAGACACCCCTGGATGACGCTGCCGTACGCGCGCTCCTGCTGCAGTTCCCACAACGTGGCATTGAAGCCATCGCGGTATGTCTGCTGTGGTCAATTGCCAACCCGACACATGAAAAACGAGTGGGGGAACTGATCGAGGGCCTGCTACCCGGGCTGCCCTACACCCTTTCGCACGAGTTGAACCCCATCCTGCGCGAGTACCGACGGGCGTCCTCGACGGCGATCGATGCATCGCTGAAGCCACTCATGCAGAGCTATCTGCTGACGCTGGAGCAGGACCTCCGCGACGCCGGCTACGCCAACGACATTCTCGTCAGTACCTCTTTCGGCGGCGTCATGCACCTGACCGACGTCGTAAAAAAGCCCATCTACCTGGTGAAATCGGGCCCGGCAATGGCCCCCATTGCAGGGCTGGCTTATGTCGCCGCCGAACAACTCGCGGAGGACATCATCGTCTGCGACGCTGGCGGCACGACCTTCGATGTCAGCCTGGTACGCGAAGGCCAGGTTGAGTTCTCCCGCGATACCTGGCTGGGCCCGCAATGGACCGGCGACAACCTCGGGATGGCCTCAGTCGCGGTACATTCAATCGGCGCCGGCGGCGGCTCGATTGCCTGGGTCGACCCCGGCGGTCTGCTGCGCGTCGGACCGCAATCGGCAGGCTCTGAGCCCGGCCCGGCCTGCTACGGCCGTGGTGGTCAGAGCCCCACGGTAACCGATGCCGCGGTGGTGCTCGGCTATATCGACCCCGGGCATTTCCTCGGTGGCCGTATGACGCTTGACGAAAACGCCGCGCGGCAGGCCGTGGAGCAGCTGAGCGTGGTGCTGAACGAAACCGTTGACCGCACCGCTTTCGCCATCATGACCGTGGCCAACGAGAACATGATCGAAGCCATCAAGGAGCTGACGATCAACGAAGGCATCAACCCGGCAGAATCCACGCTGGTTGCCGGCGGTGGTGCCGGCGGACTGGGCATCGTCCCCATCGCCGCTGAGCTCGGCTGCCGCACGGTGCTGGTGCCGCGGACGGCGGGCGCGCTGAGCGCATCGGGCATGCAGTTCTCCGACATCATCACTGAGGCGGGCGCAAGCAAACTTACGACGACGGAGAGCTTCGACTTCGACGGCGTCAATGCCGCCCTGGGTGAGATCGATAGTCACCTCGACAGCTTTGCGGGGCGCTTGCGCGAACGCGGCTTCGCTGACCTGACCAAACGCTACTTCGTCGAGGCACGTTACCGCTTCCAGGTGTGGGAGCTCGAAATCGAGGTCGCTAACGCCCGCTTCGAGTCAAAGGCCGACGTAGACGCGCTGGTAGAGGAGTTCCATCGCGTCCATGAACGGGTATTCGCGATCACTGACCCCGGGCAGGCTGTCGAATGCCTCAACTGGCGCGGCCGACTGATCGCCAAGGTTGAGGCGCCGGACCTGGAGCCCGTCCGCGCAGCACATGCGTCTGGCGCAGAACCCGACCGCAGACGATCTGCCTATTTCGGCAGCGGTCTGGTGGAAACCCCTATCTACCTCGGTGAACAGCTGGTGGCGGGCATTGAAATCGCGGGACCCGCAATTATCGAAGAGCCGACATCAACGCTGGTGATCAACCCCGGCGCGCGCGCGCGCGTCAGTGCCGGCGGGCGCTATCTGCTGACCCCGCCCGAGGAGGCCGCACGATGAGTGAACAGGAAAACAGCGTGATCAGCTACGAGATGGACCCGGTTCTGATGGCGGTCCTGGCCAATCGCCTGAACGCCATCGTGCGGGAAATGTCGAACACCCTGCTGCGCACGGCGCGCTCCGCCGTACTGGCGGTGGTGCGGGATTTTTCCTGCTCAATTGTCACCGCGGACAACGACCTGCTGTGTCCTGGAGAGGGTTTGCCCGTGCATATTTTCGGCAGCGCATTGCAATCCCAGTCGATGTGCGACACGCATGCCGACCTCGCGCCCGGGGACGCTTTTTTGCACAACGATCCCTACATGGGCAACACCCACCCTGCCGACCACATGATCATGTGCCCGGTGTTTGTTGATGGAGAACATCTGTTCACCACCTGCGCCAAGGCGCATCAGGCCGATTGCGGTAACTCCATCCCAAGTACCTATCACGCCCACGCGCGCGACATTTACGAGGAAGGGGCGCTGATTTTTCCGTGCGTGCGGGTACAGAAGGACTACCAGGATGTCGCCGACATCATCCGCATGTGCAAGCGGCGTATCCGCGTGCCCGAGCAGTGGTATGGCGATTACCTCGCCACCGTTGGCGCAGCGCGGATAGGCGAGCGGCGCCTGATTGAACTGGTACAGCGCTACGGCATGGACACCATCCGGCAGTTCGTGCGCGACTGGTTCAGCTATTCCGAGCGGCGCATGCAGGAAGCCATCCGCAAGCTGCCAGGTGGGCGTCTATCCAACGTGGGGCACTATGACCCGCAGCCTCCGGTCTTGCCGGATGGGCTTGCTGTCCGCGTCGACATCAGCGTCGACAACGTCGAAGGGCGCATCGAAGTCGATCTCACGCACAACGAAGACAATCAGGATTTCGGACTCAACCAGTCAGTAGCGTGCGCGACCAGTAACGCCATGGCCGGCGTCTTCAATTGCCTCGACCACGATGTACCGCACAACGCGGGCAGTTTTTCCCGGGTCACGGTCAAACTGCGACAGGGGTGCATTACCGGCATTCCGGAATTCCCTCACTCCTGCTCCATGGCCACCACCAATATCGCCGATCGCATCGTCAACACCACCCAGGCGGCATTCGCCGCTATCGGCGACGGTTTCGGGCTGGCAGAGGGCGCTATCGGCATGGGCGCCGGCGCCGGCGTCATCTCCGGACGCGACTGGCGGGTCAACGGCAGTCCATTCATCAACCAGGAATGGGTTATTGCCAACGGTGGTCCGGGAACGCCCAGTACCGATGGCTGGCTCAACTACGGTCTGCCCGTGGTCGGCGGACTGATGTATCGCGGATCGGTGGAGGTGGACGAGTCGAAATACCCGATGCTGTTCAAATCCATGCGCGTTATCCCAGGTGGCGGCGGGGCAGGACGCTTCCGCGGTTCTCCCGGCGCTGAGGTGGTTTACGGCCCCCGCCATGATCCTATGACGGTGGTCGTTTCCTGTGACGGTCAGGTCAACCCGCCCCAGGGCGTGCGCGGCGGGCACGCCGGTCCGGCCGCGGCGACCTATAAGCTGGGCGCCGATGGCAGCGAAGAAAAACTGCCCGGTGTGGTCGAATGCCGGCTGCAGCCCGGCGAGTGGATCCGAGGGGTCGACTCCGGCGGCGGCGGCTATGGGGATCCGCTTACCCGCGACCCCGCCAAAGTGCTCTCCGATGTACTTGAAAACTGGGAAACAGCAGCGCGTGCTTTCGAGGTGTATGGCATCGTTTTCAGCGGCTCAGCTGAGGACGGCAGCCTCGCAGTGGATCACGCGGCTACGCAACAGCGCAGAACAGCGCTGGCCTCAGATGCCGCCTGACATTGCATAGTCGCTGTTAGGCAGTACGCGCAGAGCCAGCACGTCGCTGGCGTCGTTGATCACCATCGCTCTGTCCAGGCGTACGCAGCTCGCGGCATAACTGCCGTCCACGGAAAAGCTGCAGATCTGGACATAACGGCCATCGAGCTCCGGCAGCGGGCAGAACTGCTGATAGATTCGGTCCCGATGGCCGAAGTTACCGGCCGTCTCCTCGCGGATCGTTTCGCTCCCGTCAACGATGGTGATGTTGCTGCCGCAACGTCCCACGATCGGCTTCACCACATAGCCCGTCTCCTGCAGTGACGTCGTCAACTCGAACGCCGTTTCCAGAAGATATGGATGGTTGGGGAACAGTTGCCACAGCACAGGAAGAATAGCCTTGTTGCTGGGGATCAGGGTCCACAACGGCTCAAACACCATTACCTGCGGGCTGAGCAGCACGTCCGCGAGGCGGGGTGCCGCCGCCGGAGGCTGTCCTGAAGACCAGCTGGCGCCAGCCTGCAAGGCGTCGTCCTCGCATTCCAGCCGGATCTGATCCAGCGCGGTTTCCCACGCCCAGGTTTTCCAGACCCAGCGAATCGGCACGCCCAGATGGTCAACGATATCGCCGTCGGCAGTCCAGGAAAGCCCATTGACGCCGTTCAGAATCGTGCTCGTAATCCCGGCCCGCTCAATGGCCTCCTGCATGAACAGCGCGTGGTAGGTCTCCTCAAGATGATCGTCCCGCATGATGTGCAGTACCTCGCCGACCGGCTGCTTGCGCCATGCTTTAACCAGTTCCTCATGCAGACCAGCACCCGCATCCCGTCCGTTATGGCAGCCGAAATGGGCAGCCCACCTGCCCTGCACCTTCCCCGTCTCCATGTGACAGGAAGCCGAGTCACAGTTGTACTCGTAGAGCTTCAAGCCTCGCTCGGAGAGCGAGAAATCGAAACGACCGGTAATCATCTCGTTGCGCCGGTTGTTCCACGACTGGTGGATCTTCGGCCACAGTGCCCTGGGCAGGTTGAACCGCCCCAGCAGGCGGTCATCGCGCAGCACGTAGTCCGTCGCATGCATGAACAGGGCGTGCAGTTCAGCCGTCGCGCTCTCCAGCGCCTCCCCGGCGGTCTCGGACAGGCAGAAATACTTGAGGGCGTCGCCTGGTTCAGCGCTCAGACGCTGACCGCCCATCATGCGCACATAGGCTGCTTCATCCGCATTCGCGAGGTTCAGCCATGACCGTTGTCCCTGACCGCGATCGGGCAGCTCCCGCAGCTCCAGATTAAGAAGTTGCGTATCTAAAACAGCAACCGGCTCCGCATCCGTGCCGTCTTCGGTCTGCATGACCCAGCCGAGAATCGTTGCATCGCCGAAAGAGCATTCGACCCAGAACTCTCCTGTCGGTGCCACCTTCGCCTTGATTTCCCGGGCGAAGGCCGCACCGGCAGTCCAGCGCTTGTGCCCCACGTTCTGCTCGGCGACGCGCACCCACTCCGCAGAGACCTCGACCACAACTGCGACGTGACCGGTGCGTTCGAATTCGCCGCCCTCGTCCCACACCATCAAAGCGCCTGGCTGGGGGTGGCGCAGCGAGCCGTTGCGGAAAGCTTTCAACGGCAGATGTGAATTGTCCCGCACGACCCGGACGGAAGTGAGGTCAAAAATGTCATAGGCCATCGCGACATCGTCAAAGATGTAGCCCTTATTGACGTACATCCAGCGACGGGCGAACTCGACACACTGCCACTTGTAGCCCATGTAGATGCCGTCGATATAGCTGCGATAGGCATGCCTATCTGGCAGTTCGCGATCGTCTGCGGAATCGTAGTCGCTCGAAAACGCCGGCACGTTGCCCGGCGCGTAACCAAGGACCGAACCGAACTTTTCTGCAGCAGAGGTGGACGAAACATCCATCGACACGTGGTCCCCGGGCGCGAGCGGCGCGCGAGTGTACGCCCGGAATCAGGGTGACGCGAGCGATTTATGCCGGTCAGAACGACCCAGTGTTCCACGCTCCCGCCAACGCCCCAGGCAGCGCGAGGCGCAGCGAGTAAAACGGATGTCGGGAAAGGGCCGGACGCCGCCGCGGACAGACCGGTGCGGGTCTGTTGTTTCTCACGCGCGTGCGGTCGAGCCTCCGTCAACCGTCAGCACGGTGCCGGTACAGTAGGACGCTTCGTCAGAAGCCAGAAACAGGCACGCATAGGCTACTTCGTCACAGGTGGCAGGCCGGCCCATCGGCGAAATCAGCTTCGGATTGTCGGGCGAGAAAAGCATCGGGATGACGCTCTCGACCATACGGGTTTCGACGAACCCCGGCGCCACGACATTGCAGCGGATGTTGTCATCCACGTATGCCACCGACATCGACCGGGTCAGGTTGATGATGGCACCTTTGGTTGCCGTATAGGTATGCGCATCGGGCGCCCCACCCAGGCCGAAAATACTGGCGACATTGACGATAGAACCTGACCTCTGGGCCTTCATGTGACGCAGCGCGATACGCGTGACATAAAACAGACTGTCCAGATTCAGCGCCATTACCTCACGCCATTTGTCGACCGGCGTCGTATCGACGGGATCCATTGAGCCGAGACTGGTTTCGCGCAGGTTGTAGCCGACACCGGCCGCATTCAACAGAATATCGATTCGTCCGCACTGCCCGGCGCACGCCTCTACCGCGCGTTCGGCAGCCTCAGGGTCCGACAGATCGGCCGCATAGACCGCTCCCTGCCCGCCCGCCTGGGTGACCAGCTTGAGCGTTTCATCGAGATTGGCCTGGGTCCGCGAGACGCCGAACACCGTGGCGCCTTCCAGCGCAAAGCGCACCATGCAGGCGCGGCCTATGCCCGTCCCTGCTCCAGTCACCATGGCCACCTTGCCTTGCAGACGCCCCATACCGGATTACCTCGTGTGTCGTTCTTCTGCGTTGATAGAAAAGCCGTTTATTCGTCGCGCGTGCGCCCGAGCAGCCGCAGAAGATCCTCGTGCAGCTCAAACCAGACCGTGTGGTAGCTCTCTATCCGCGCGTCGCTGACCCAGGCTTTATCACCGTCCTCGGCCTTTTCCAGAGCCGCAGTCAACTTTTCCTGGTACCCCTTGAGCCGCGAATCCCCGCTGACTAGAACATTGAGTATTGGCTCAAACCGTTCGTGAAGGTCACCGAGTTCGCTGATGATGCCGTCGTCATACTCATCGTCGCTGTGGTCGTTAGGTGTCATCTGACCGCCGATTTCCAGAGTCTGCCAACGTGTGACGAGACGCTTGAGATCACGATTGACGCTTTCAAACCGTTCGTACGCTTTGACAAAGTCGACATTTGCCCGCAGTGCCCCGCAGTAACGTGAATATTCGCTGTCGACAATCATGTGTCCGGCAGGAGACAGCATGAACCTGCCTTCGATGTCCAGCACACGGCCGCTCGCTACCGCCGCAGTCATGACTGACTCGGCCACGCCCGGGACCAGTCCGGCAACCGCTGCGATCTCCGCCAGAGCGCCGTTCTTCTTAATAGCCGTTGCGTGCATGAGCAGATGCAAAGGGGTCGCCATTTCCGTGTACTCCTATTCGCCCTGACGCAGCGCTTCAATGTCTGCCCGAGTCAGGCCCGCTCCGCGGCCCTGCAGCCGACGCGAGTTCGCTTGTTCAAATCCATAAAGTTCGTCCGCCAGCGCTGAATCAGCGTGGTATTTAACCCAGTCGCCACAGAGAAACCTGTACGGCTCCTGGCAGGCCCGGGGGACAAAATCGCGGCTGCGCTGGTTGTACTCGGCCTGGCTCAGCACCCCCTGAGAAGTCCGGTAGCGGTCGTTCTTGGGCGCCAGCGTACTGTTGCCCGGTGCCATCCCGCCGACTGATGCGGTGTACTCACCGTCCTGCAGGATGTTGTAGGGGATGTAGGAAAGCGCGCGTCGCGGAAGCCCGGTATGCATGGCCATGGTGTACTCATGCATCAGCTGGCTGGGACAGGAGATATAGCCCACCAGCTCGCCCAGAAACAGATTGCCGTACTCGTCGTTCAGCAGCGGACGGAAGCGTTCCGCGCGCTCGTCGATCATCATCCAGTCGTCTTTGTCATACACGCCGGCGTAGTGGGCCAGCTCTTTCGCGATGCCGAAGTAAACCAGGGCACCCGCGTCTAGCTGCTGGTCACGAGTCCACCCGGCCATCTCAGCCCACAGCTTCGCCGTCGCGGCCTTGATGCGTTCGGTCAGCGTATTGAAGGTCTCGGTTAGCTCTTCGCGACTGCCCATGCCGACCGGCACATGCCCGTCGCTGAGGTTGTCCGCCGTATACAGGCCGACGGCAACAATGTGCTCGGCTTTCATGTCAGGCTCGGACTCAAAAGAGCCCCAGTCGTCGAGGAGGTTGATGTGACACCCCTCGAGCATCATGGTGACCGTCAAGTTGTTGTAAGGAATATCCTGGCCGACGCCGTCAAGCCAGGGATAGTCATACTCGGCAAGCTCACGATAATCGCGCACCAGCATCTCGCGCTGGTCGCTGATCTTGTAAGGGCCATAGTTGTGGGTCGTCACCCGGCATTCGCAGGAGACCAGAAAACCATACTGTGCAATTGTGGCCATGAACGCCTGCGCGGCTGTGTGCAGCGGGTCTCCCGCGCGGCATTCAAAGGCGTCAGCGTGAAACACCTGCAGTTTCTGCTCGGGCATGATCTGGCCACGGTGATCCGCCTGCCGGTTCGTGATGTTGCCGTTATTGCGGTGCCACGACAGCTGGAAGCGCTTCCAGAAGTCCATCACGTAAATCACGTCCTCCACCGCATCAGTCGGCTTGATCACGCCCCAGTTGATGAGCATTTCCCGCCCCAGGAGATAGAAACAGGGAATGGTCCAGGCCAGGATTTTGACCCCCGCATGGCGCGCCCGGTCGCCAAGCTCCTCGGCGCTCATGCTTTCCTCGATTTTCTTGAACAGGCTCGGATAGCGATAAAAGCAGTTCAGGTACGAGAACAGGATGTAGGCCGACACCGGGAAAATTTTGGATTCCTGTACGGTCCGGGTCGCACACAGCCAGTAAGTCTCATCCGCGTTCTGCTGGATGAGGTTATTGGTCTCCAGAAGCTGGGCGTAGGTCAGCGCTTTATCAGACATCAAATTTTTTCCAGTTTTATGCCCAGACGCGAAGTCAGGCTGAGACAAGACGCCAGACGCTGGCAGAAGCATCGCGCCCGCTTTCATAGTCTTCGGCGGTCTTACCGCGGGCGGATACCTCCATTTCCACACGGTCTCCATCCTTGATCCCGGAAAGTCTGACGTTCATGAAACAGGGAATGTTGTATTCGCGGGTCAGAATGGCGAGGTGCGAACGGGTCGTCCCGCCGGCGCAGAGCACACCATGGAACTTCTCCAATACGGGCGCTGTCAGCGTGCCCCCGGAGTCGTCCACGATGGCGATAGTCTCTGGCGGGACGCCCTCGGTCAGGCATTGCAGCACCTTATCGGTGGTGCGCACATAGAGTGCGGTGCCGACCAGATTGTTCGCGTGCGTGACGACGTTGTCACCGGCGCCGCGCAGCTCCCGGCCCTGAGCATCGGGCGACGCCGTTGGGGCCTCAGGGTGCTCGAAGCTGAAATTCTCGGCGTAAAGCCCCGAGTCACGGTAGGCCTCCGGACGTTCCCGCGGCGATGACATGGCTGAGGGCTCAAAGCGATAGCCAAGGGCAAGTATCCGCGCCTCAATAGCTTCCATGTCAGCTTTGGTGATCAGCTCGTACTCCTGACCGAACACGAAATCGCCCCAGGCAACACCGGTTTCCGCCAGACGCTGGCGCACAAGGTCTTTCACGGCCGCGTTGTAGGCCTCGACCAGCGGAAAATCGCTCTGATAACCGTATTTATCGCTATCAACGAACAATCGGGTCATCGTCATATCCCCCTTCAGCAGGTGTACTTAGCGCGCAGGGACGCAAGCTCTGCGGCGCCCAGGTCGTAGTTGGCAGCAAGAAAAGCGTCGCATGAACCCCAACCTTCATCGATCGCGTCTAGTGCTGTTTCCAGGTAGGAACGACGCGTTTCAAGCAAGGGCATGATCAGACGCTCACCGACGCCGGCCGGTTTGCTCACGGCGTATTTCTCAAGCACCCGCGGGATTTCTGCGCTTGCCGGAAAGTGCCGTTCTGAGAGCATGAAATCATACATGATCACCCCACGTGGCACGCCGAGGGCGTGGAGCACGAGAGCGCTGGCGATGCCCGTGCGCTCCTTTCCGGCGGAGCAATTTAGCAGCACCGCGCCCGGCTCTGAACTGAGCAGCGCCTCGAACATCGGACGGAAGCGAGCAGCAGAGTCGGTCACGATCGAGCGCATGATGTCGTGGATAGCGGCAGCCACATCTTCCGGGTCATCGGAGCTGGCAAACAGGCGCTGAAGGTACCCGCGATCGCCGACTCCAGGCGGGATCCCCAGCACTCTCAGCTCGGGGGCGCCGGGCAGCTCACTGCTCTCGTGGGCACGCTCTTCCTGCATCCGGAAATCGCACACCGTGCGTATATCCAGCGAAAGGAACAATGGGTGGTCGCCTGCCACGAGATTTGCCGTATGTCCCGAGCGGAACAGCCTTCCCCAGCGGACCCGGGCGCCTGCGGTCGTGAGGTACCCGCCCAGGTCGCGGAAATTGACCCCGCCCGTCAGCGCCACAGCGCGCTCCGCGACGACCACAGCTTTTCCACCCACAGGCCGCACGCTGAAGTAATGCCGCCTATCAGGCGCGAGCGCAGCAACGTCCGCGCGGCAACCGGCAACCTGTAGTGACGGCGCCTGCGCAAGCGCCTCGGGCGACAGCGCACAGCGCACCTCAACGGCTCGCTCCGCGACCGCCCGTTCCCAGTCGATCCGGTAGCTGCCGTCCGCATTGCGCGCGACATCGATTGCGAGAACGGTTTCCACTGCGCTTAGACGCCTCTAGTGCAAGGGCGGGCAGAATACCCCAGGGTTCTGACAGCGTCACAGGGTCCGGGCATGAACAGAGAAGGTCGTTGATACACTCCCGACCATCTATCCACACCGCGAGGTCCGGCCCATGAGCGCACATACCCTGGACGTATCGTTACCGCCGATCACAGCCGCCGGCTTGCACGACATCGAGGGGCACCGGCGCTCGGGTAGTCCCTGCCGGTTCTCGCTTTCACTGCCCGAGAAAGCAAGCAATCCAGCGCGGCATCCGTTGATACTCGTGCTGCACTATGGCGGACAACCGACCCGCTACTACGGCAGGCCGCTTATCGAACAGCTGTTCGGGCCGGCCCTGCATGGCCTTTCGCCGATTCTTGTCGCGCCGGAGTCTCTGGGTGGACGCTGGCACGAAGCGGAGAATGAAAGCTTCGTCCTTGCGCTGCTGGATACCCTGATTGATGCGTACCCCATTGACCCTCGGCAGGTGATCGTCGCTGGATACAGCATGGGCGCGCTGGGCAGCTGGTATCTGGCGCGCCACTACCCTGAACGCTTCGCCGCCGCGATCCCTGTGGCCGGAGTACCCGCGGATTCGGAGCCTGTCACCATCCCGATCTACACCTTTGCAACACCGAACGACGAAATTTTCGCTATAGCCCGCTTCGAGGAGCTCTGTGCCGAGCTGACACAAGCAGGCGTAGCCATTCGCTTCGAGCGCGTCAGTGCCCAGGGCCATTACGATGTGGGTGCTTTCGCCGCACCGCTGCAGGCCGTCGAACCCTGGCTCCGCGCCCTGTTCGAGGGCAGCCTGTAAACCGTCACTGAGGCGAACGACTCCGCATCGCTGAATGCTATGACGGGCCCGACCTGCTGCTTAGAATGCCCCCTCAAACACGTCATGAGGGGAATACATCCGTGAAACGCCTGCAACTCATCACCGCCCTGCTGTCCGCCATCTGGATGGCCATCAGCGTGGCAGAAGTACCGGTATCTGAATTCGGTGCGGACGACACGCTTGGCGCTGTCAACCGTTTATCCGCGGCCGGGGTGCTCGAGGCCGTCAAACTGGTCAAGACAGGAAAGACCTACCCCCTCGGGGTTGTAACCGGGCCAGACAGCCCGGCTTACCCCCCCCGCTACTACAAAATGACCATCCTGCAGCTCGATGACGGCGTCGGGGTGCCGGTGGGAAAAAACCAGCTCACTGGTAACGATGACCTGATGCTCACCTACATGGGCGTCGGCAGCCAGATCGATGGTCTAGGGCACGTGGGAATCGATCACCACTACTACAACAACACGCCGGCCAAGGATTTCGTCAAGGTCACCGGACTGACCAAGTTCTCCACCTCGGAGATTCCTCCGATCGTGACCCGCGGCGTGTTGCTCGACATCGCGCGGCTCAAAGGCAAGGACATGCTCGACGCCGGCACCGCCATCAATCGCGCGGAGATTGATGCCGCAGCGAAGGCGCAGGGTGTGAGCATCAACAAAGGCGATGTCGTGCTGCTGCATACCGGCTGGATCAGCGTCTCAGAAACAGACGGCGCACGCTTCATGAAGGGCGAGCCCGGACTCGGGGTCGACGGCGCAAAATATCTGGCCAGCCTTGGCGTGGTTGCGGTTGGTGCAGATACTTTCGGCGTCGAGGCCATACCCTTTGAGACCGAGGGACAGTTCTTCCCCGTACATCAGGAATTACTGGCCAGAAGCGGCGTCTATCTGCTGGAAAACATGGATACCCGTGCCCTGGCCAGGGATGAAGGATGGGAATTCCTTTTCGTGCTTGGTCAGCCGCGTTTCGCCGGCTCCGTACAGGCGATCATCAATCCGGTCGCGATTCGCTGAGTACGTGCTGAGGGCGGTCACCGGCTCGTCCCCGCGTCGGCCGGCGGCCACATGAAAACCCCGCGTCGAATCCATCAGTTCGACCTCGACGCGGGTGCTGTCATCGCTGGCAAGTACCGGGTCGAAGCCCGCCTGGGCGCCGGCTGGGAGGGCGAGGTTTACAAAATCACCGAGCTCGGCACCGGCATAGAGCGCGCCGCCAAACTGTTCTTCCCACACCGCAACCTGCGAAATCAGGCCGCCAGGCGCTATGCGCAGAAACTGCACAAGCTGCGCCACTGCAGCATCCTCATCCAGTATCACACGCAGGATGTCATCGACTTCGAGGGTCAGCCGGTCACACTGCTGCTGTCAGAGTTTGTCGAGGGAGAACTACTGCGCACGGTGATCCAGCGTAATCCAGGTCGGGCGCTGCACCCGTTTGAAGCGCTCCACGTTCTTCATGCCCTGGCCTCGGGCATGGCCGAGATCCACCTGGCGCGCGAGTACCACGGCGATCTGCACGCTGACAACGTGATCGTCCGGCGCTTCGGATTGGGCTACGAAATCAAACTCATAGACCTGTTCCGCTGGAACTCGCCGCAGCGCGAAAACATCCAGGGAGATGTCTGCGACCTGGTGCGGGTTTTCTACGACATGCTCGGCGGCGCGCGACGCTATCGGCATCAGCGCGCAGAGATCAAGGCCGTATGCTGTGGTCTCAAACGCAGCCTGATCCTGAAAAAATTTCGCACTGCAGGCCAGTTGCGCGACTACCTCGAAAGCATCAACTGGCAATGAGCAGAACGGTCACAAAAGCGCACGCGGTCAACGGCTGGCCGCCGCTGCTGATGCCGCTGAGTGAGCATCTCACGCTCAGCCCGCAAGCTGCTGCACATCCTTGTCCAGGTATTCCAGCACGTACCACGGGAGCGCGCCGAGAGCGCGGTACCGTGTGATCAAGGCCAGGGGCATCTCATCGTAGTTACCGATTTCACCGCGGCACTCTGCAGCGCCGCAGCCACAGGAAAAACGGAGCGGGAACGCTACCTGCGTGGTCGCGTAATCAAACGTGAGTTCCTCTCCGGCTTCAATATCCCGTAGGGCGACGAGGTAGACCGTCCGCGGGCCAACCTGGACGAAGGTGTTCGGACTGCACGCGTGGTTGATGAGATCGTCAGCCGTCCCGGAAGGACCTAGATAGCGCTGCGGCCCAACCTGCAGAAAACCATCGTGGGTCGTCTCAGCCAGCGCCAGGCGCAAGGCCTGATGATCCAACACAGGGCCGCCAAAACGCAGAACGCGACGCCCCGCGCCAATCAGCTGTCCCGCAAACACCCCACGTCCCGCCCCTGCCGGGCCGACCACCACTCGAGGAAAACGCGCCATCGCACAACTCTGCCACAGCCGCTGCTGCCGCCGCGGGTGGACCGCCCACCGATGAGTCGCGTCGTGCCACGTCCGGGCTGATGGAAGCGGCGGCACTTTATGCGCCATCGGCTTGCGGAATTCAACAGATTTTTGCGGTCTCCGACAGCACTCCGACGAGCCACCTGTTTGCCCTGCACACCTCGCCCCGACGCGGGGCTCAAATCATGGTGTAGCCACCGTCAACTGCCCACGCCTGGCCGTTGATATAGCTGGCGTCGTCAGAGGCGAGATACACCGCCAGACCCGCCACTTCCCGGGGTTCGATCCAGCGTTGCAGCGGCGCAGCAGCGCTGAAGCGCGCCGCAAGTTCCTCCTGCCCGATACCGAGTACGGACGCGTGCTGCTCCATGAAACCAGTGGCCATGTCGGTGTCGACAATCCACGGACAGATCGCGTTCACAAGGACGTTGTAGGGGGCCATCTCCAGCCCCAGACAGCGGGTCAGTCCGACCACTGCATGCTTGGATGCGTTGTAGGCACTCTGGTTGCGCGAGCCCCATTTGCCGGCCGAAGACGCAAGATTGATTACCCGCCCCTGCCGCCGTTCCATCATCCCGGGTAGGGTCGCCTGTGTGACGTGAAAAACGCTGTAGACGTTGCTCTCCATCA
>Ga0181582_10001655_pt1 | contig 17576 bp, 15 predicted proteins | sample 071ome_32_FD_132438 | JGI IMG/M metagenome (GOLD analysis project Ga0181582, IMG submission 132438) | Coastal salt marsh microbial communities from the Groves Creek Marsh, Skidaway Island, Georgia - 071405AT metaG (megahit assembly) | ecosystem: Environmental > Aquatic > Marine > Intertidal...
CAGGCTGAGCAGATCACACCGCTCTAAGCATTTAGAATGAGCATTTAGAATAAGCATTAAATAAATGCCAATAAAAAAGCAGGCCACGAGGCCTGCTTTTTTTTCGTCCGGGAAAATTATTTGTCCGGATAATCCCTAAAGGTCGGACCGGTGTACAGCTGGCGCGGCCTGCCGATCTTGAAGGGGTTGGAAATCATCTCGTGCCAGTGTGCCACCCAGCCCGGTGTTCTGCCGGTAGCAAAGATCACCGTGAACAGGTTGGTGGGAATGCCAATGGCCTTGAGAATAATACCGGAATAGAAGTCCACGTTGGGATACAGATTGCGGCTGACAAAGTATTCGTCTTCCAGGGCAATCTTTTCCAGTTCCTTCGCAATGTTCAGCAGCGGATCGTTCTCGACGCCCAGCTCGTCGAACACGTTCTTGGCCGCATCGCGCAGCACGTGTGCACGCGGGTCGAAGTTCTTGTAGACACGGTGTCCAAAGCCCATCAGCTTGACGGGGTCATTCTTGTCCTTCACGCGGCTGATGTATTCAGGAATATTTTTCACGTCCCCAATTTCATTGAGCATGGTCAGCACGGCTTCGTTGGCACCCCCATGGGAGGGGCCCCACAGGGCAGTGATGCCGGATGAAATACAGGCATAGGGGTTGGCACCAGTGGAGCCGGCCAGGCGCACCGTGGACGTGGAGGCATTTTGCTCGTGGTCGGCGTGCAACAGGAAGATCTTGTCCATGGCATCGGCCAGTACCGGGCTGGGCGTATATTCCTCGCACGGATTGCCGAACATCATGTACAGGAAGTTCTCGGAAAAGCTCAGGTCATTGCGCGGGTACATGAAGGGCTGGCCAATGGAATACTTGTAGGTCATGGCCGCCAGGGTCGGGATCTTGGCAATGAGGCGCTCAGCCACGACCCGGCGCTGCTCAACACTCTCGATCTTGAGATCGTTGTGATAGAACGCGGACAGGGCACCCACGGCGCCGATCATGATGGACATGGGATGGGCGTGACGGGGAAAGCTGATGAAAAGATTACGGATTTGTTCATGCACCATGGTGTGGTGCTTGATGTTATCCACGAAAGTGGCTTTTTCTTCTGCGTTTGGCAACTCGCCATTCAGGAGCAGGTAACAGCACTCCATGAAATCGGATTTTTCGGCCAGCTGCTCAATGGGATAACCGCGGTAGAGCAGTACACCCTTGCCACCGTCGATATAGGTGATGGCTGATTCGCAGGAAGCTGTGGACATAAAGCCCGGGTCATAGGTGAAGATGCCTTTGCCCACCAGGCTACGGACATCCACGACGTCAGGGCCGGTAGAGCCCTCGTAAACGGGTAACTCGATGGGCTCGTCAATGCCATCCACTGACAACTGAGCTTTTTTCTCAGCCATAAGGACTCCTATTCAGAGATTGTAAAACGGTGACGAACAGCAGGGGGATACTGCGCGTTGTTACGGAGGGAGAACACTATCCGTTGGGCACAAAATTGTCAATTGAACTGGCAGTGAAAACTGCCCGTATGTTCAAGGTGGTGATACAAGTCTGCCCGGTCTTCAAATTGCACTGAAATGTCGCATAAGACTCCAATATTTAAGGAAAAGTTTTTCATGTCCATACCGTGTAATTTTGATGAAAAAAGACGAAAAAAGATTCAAACCGGGGGGCGAGTTGAGGCATAATAGCGACCGTTTTCGCGATGCAACAAAAGACTGATAAGTTTTATTTATCAAAGAATATAAAACTGATAACTAACTAAATGCCGTGAATTTTTCCGGCATTTCAAAGAGGACGTAGTGAAACCCACCTCGAATAAAGACCGGCCGGTCAATCTTGATATCAGCACCATCCGTCTGCCGTTGGCAGCCTATACATCAATCACCCACAGAATATCCGGTGTCATCATGTTTGTTGGCATTGGCATTCTGCTGTGGATGCTGGAACGGTCCCTGGCAGGTCCGGCCGAATTTGCCCAGCTGCAGGAATCCCTGTCATCCCCCCTGGTGACTTTTATTGTCTGGGGTGTGCTTTCCGCACTGGCCTACCACCTGGTGGCCGGCGTCAAGCACCTGCTGATGGACATGGGCATCGGTGAGAGCAAGGACGCCGCACCGCGCGGTGCGATGATTGTCATAGTGGTGAGTGCGATCCTGATTATCGCCCTGGGAGTGTGGTTATGGTAACCAGTGTCACAAGTTTTGGTCGCAGCGGCCTGTCTGACTGGCTGATCCAGCGCGTCAGTGCGGTGGTCGTGCTGCTATACGTGTTATGCCATGTCGCCATTATCCTCAACAGACCCGACATGGATTACATCAGCTGGCGTGCCCTGTTTGCTGATACCTATATGAAAATATTCAGCCTCATTACCCTGGTTGCCCTGTGTGCCCATGCCTGGATAGGGATGTGGACCGTGGCAACCGATTACCTCACCACGCGCATGTTGGGCGCCAGGGCGACGTTCTGGCGTCTGCTGTTCCTGGTCATCTGTATCGCAGCGCTGCTGGTGTACCTCATCTGGGGCATCATGATTTTATGGAGTGTGTAGACCTTGGCTAATATTCGAACCATGACCTTTGACGGTCTCATTGTGGGCGGCGGCGGTTCCGGCCTGCGCGCTGCATTGCAGTTAAGCCAGTCCGGTTACAACACGGCTGTCATTTCAAAAGTATTCCCGACCCGTTCGCACACCGTGTCCGCCCAGGGTGGTATCACCTGTGCCATTGCCAGTACTGATCCTGATGATGACTGGCGCTGGCATATGTATGACACAGTCAAGGGCTCCGACTATATCGGCGACCAGGACGCCATTGAATACATGTGCAGTGAAGGCCCCCAGGCCGTATTTGAACTGGAGCACATGGGGCTGCCGTTTTCCCGCAACCCGGACGGACGAATTTACCAGCGGCCCTTTGGCGGCCAGTCCCGTGAATACGGCAAAGGTGGCCAGGCGGCAAGAACCTGTGCTGCAGCTGACCGTACCGGTCATGCCTTGTTGCACACCCTGTACCAGGCCAACCTGAAGAACAACACGCAGTTCCTGAACGAGTGGTATGCCATTGACCTGGTCAAGAACCAGGCCGGGCACGTAGTCGGCCTGATTGCCATCTGCATCGAAAATGGCGAGGTGGTTTTCATCAAGTCCAAGGCCACAGTGCTGGCCACCGGTGGTGCAGGGCGCATCTATGCCTCCACCACCAATGCCCTGATCAATACCGGTGACGGTATCGGCATGGCCATGCGTGCGGGCTTTCCCATGCAGGACATGGAAATGTGGCAGTTCCACCCGACCGGCATTTACGGTGCAGGCACCCTGGTCACTGAAGGGTGTCGTGGTGAGGGCGGTTATCTGATCAACAAGGACGGGGAACGTTTCATGGAACGTTATGCGCCCAATGCCAAGGACCTGGCAGGACGTGACGTGGTGGCACGCTCCATGATTATCGAGATTCTCGAGGGCCGCGGCGTCGGTCCCGATGCCGATCACGTGCTGCTTAAACTTGACCACCTGGGTGAAAAAGTCCTTAACGAAAAACTGCCGGGCATTCTCGAGTTGTCCCGCACCTTTGCCCATGTTGACCCGGTCAAGGAACCCATTCCGGTGATTCCGACGTGTCATTACATGATGGGCGGCATTCCGACCAATGTGCATGGCCAGGCCCTGGCGACAACTTCTGATGGCAGCGACAAGGTTATAGAAGGCCTGTTCTCCTGTGGTGAAGCGGCCTGTGTGTCTGTCCATGGCGCCAACAGGCTGGGCGGTAATTCACTGCTGGACCTGGTGGTCTTCGGTCGTGCTTCCGGCATCTATATCGAGAAGATGCTCAGCGGCGGTGTCGAACAGCAGGAAGCCAGCGAGTCTGATATTGAAGCGGCCATGGGTCGACTGAATCGCCTGAATAACTCGTCATCCGGTGAAAAGACCGCGGACCTGCGCAAGGAACTGCAGAACATCATGCAGAATCATTTTGGTGTCTTCCGCAAAGGTGATTTCATGCAGGAAGGAATCAAGAAACTGCAAAGCCTGCGCGAGCGCATCGAGAAACAGCACCTGGAAGACAAGAGCGATACCTTCAATACCGCACGTATCGAGGCACTGGAACTGGAAAACCTGTTTGAGGTGGCCGAAGCCACTGCCATCGCTGCCGAAGGCCGCAACGAAAGCCGCGGCGCCCACGCCCGCGATGACTTCACCGAACGTGATGATGAAAACTGGCTGTGCCATTCCCTGTACTTCCCCGAGACCAAAACCCTGGGCAAGCGCAAGGTGAATTTTGAGCCGCACACAGTGCCGACGTTTGAGCCGATGGAAAGGAAATATTAACGGACGATAAAAGGATAAAAGGATAAAAGGATAAAAGGCATGCGGTTCAACATGGACTCGAAAGTTTAAGCCCTTTTATCCTTTTATCGAGCGATTGAAGTCATTGAAAGAGCAGCAGGCCTGCTATGTGGAAGAGGTTAAAGAAAGAGAATTCAGAAATTCAGGCAAGCGATTTATCCCTTTATCGAGCGACAAAGAAGTTATTGAAAGAATTAATTCACTATTAGCCCAACGAAGTAGTAGAAAGAGATTACCCAAATGAAAGTAAGCGTCTACCGCTACAACCCCGAAACGGACCTCAAGCCCTCCATGCAGGATTTCGAGGTCGAAATTCCTGGTGGCAAGGACATCATGGTGCTGGATGTGATGCACCTGGTGAAAGAGCAGGATGAAAGCGTGGCTTATCGCCGCTCCTGCCGGGAAGGTGTGTGTGGTTCCGATGGGGTCAACATGAACGGGGTGAACGGACTGGCCTGTATCACCCATATTTCCGAGGTGGTGAAAAACGACACGCTGGTCATTCGTCCGCTGCCGGGCTTGCCGGTCATTCGTGACCTGGTGGTGGATATGTCTGCTTTCTATAAACAGTACGAGCGCATCAAGCCTTACCTGCAAAACGATGAACCTGCACCGGCAATTGAGCGCCTGCAGTCACCGGAGGATCGTGCCAAGCTCGATGGCCTTTACGAATGTATTCTTTGCGCATGCTGCTCCACCAACTGCCCGTCATTCTGGTGGAACCCGGACAAGTTTGTTGGTCCGGCAGGCCTGCTGCAAGCCTACCGTTTCCTTGCTGACAGCAGGGATACCCACACCGAGGAACGTCTTGCCGATCTGGAAGATCCGTTCAGTGTTTTCCGTTGTCGCGGCATCATGAACTGTGTTGCCGTGTGCCCGAAAGGATTGAACCCGACACGTGCCATCGGTCATATCAGATCCATGCTCATGGAAAGGGGCACCTGACCCGTTATAGCATAGCGTTGTAATCACACTTTGCATGGTTGAAACCTGCCGTGCGACGAAACTGGGGAAGACAGATACCATCATGATGGATAATTTTCGCGAACTGATGCTCGATAGCGGCCATATTTCCGGGGGCAACCTGGATTATGTGGAGGGCTTGTATGAATCCTGGCTGGCCGATTCGGAATCGGTGCCGGCAGAATGGCAAAACTATTTTTCTTCATTGCCCCAGGTAGAAGGCGGCAATGGCCATGATGTCTCCCATGACGCCATCGTGAAACAGTTTCGTGGTTTGCCCAAACGTGGCACGACTACCGTACAGGTCACCAATGGCGCCAGACCCGGCAGCATTGACCACGAAGCCAAGCAGGTCAGTGTCGAGCAATTGATCGGAGCTTATCGCGCCCTCGGTCACCAGCATGCCAACCTTGACCCCCTGGCCATCAAGGCGCGCAATCCGGTTCCCGATCTTGATCCGGCATACCATAACCTGAGCAGCGCCGATCTGAATAATGAATTCCTGACTGAATCCCTGTACATGGAACAGCCCCAGGCAACCCTGTCTGAAATTACCAATGTCCTGGAAAGTATCTATTGCTCCTCCATTGGCTACGAGTACATGGGCATCATCAACATGGAAGAGCGTCAGTGGATTCAGCAACGCATTGAACCCAATCGGGGCAAACCGAATTTCAGCAAGGAGCAGCGCCTGCATATTCTTGAGCGCCTGAGTGCTGCTGAAGGCCTGGAAAAACACCTGGATGGCAAGTACCCCGGCACCAAGCGTTTTGGCCTGGAAGGCGGGGAAAGCATGATCCATGCGCTGGACGATATTATCCAGCGTGCCGGTGAAAACGGCGTCAAGGAAATTGTCATGGGCATGGCCCATCGCGGCCGGCTCAATGTCCTGGTCAACACCATGGGCAAGAACCCCGAAGAACTGTTTGCGGAATTTGAAGGCAAGAAGGTTTACAAGACTTCCGGTGACGTGAAATACCATTCCGGCTTCTCGTCCAACATCATGACAGCAGGGGGCGAAGTCCACTGCAGCCTGGCATTCAACCCCTCGCACCTGGAAATCGTATCGCCGGTAGTGGAAGGCTCGGTACGTGCACGCCAGGATCGTCGCCAGGACCCGAACGGGGAAACGGTATTGCCAATCATCGTCCATGGTGATGCGGCCTTTGCCGGGCAGGGCGTGGTCATGGAAACGTTCCAGATGTCACAGACACGTGCCTACAAGACCGGTGGTACCGTACACATTATCCTGAACAACCAGGTCGGCTTTACCACCTCGCGCCAGAACGATGCCCGTTCCACCGAGTACTGTACCGATATCGCCAAGATGATCCAGGCACCGATTTTCCACGTCAACGGTGATGACCCGGAAGCGGTATTGTTTGTCGCCCAGTTGGCGCTGGATTATCGCAACAAGTTTCACAAGGATGTCGTTGTTGACCTGGTGTGCTATCGCCGTCGTGGTCACAACGAAACCGATGAGCCAAGCACCACGCAGCCCATGATGTACAAGAAAATCCGTTCGCATCCAACGACCCGGACCCTGTACGCGGAAAAACTCATTGCCGAAGGCCTGATAACAAAAGAGGCCGCCGACGAAATCAACGCCAACTATCGCAAATCACTGGATGAAGGCACCCACGTGGTCAAATCCCTGGTCAACGTGCCCAACACGGCGTTGTTTGTCGACTGGCGTCCCTACATCGGTCACTCCTGGGATATGCCCTGTGAGACCAATATTCACATCACGCACCTGAAAGCGCTTGCGGACCGGCTGGTCACTGTGCCGGATGACTTCAAGCTGAACCGACAGGTTCAGAAACTGATGGAAGACCGTACCCAGATGGCGAAAGGCGACAAACCCATCGACTGGGGTTTTGCCGAGTGCCTGGCCTATGCCAGCCTGGTGGCCAATAACTACAAGGTGCGTATAACCGGCCAGGATGTCTGTCGCGGTACCTTTTCTCATCGTCACGCCATGTTGCGAGACCAGAACAACGGTCGCAGCTATGTGCCGCTGAGTCATATTTCACCGTCACAACGCAAGTTTGTCATTTTTGATTCACTGCTTTCCGAGGAAGCCGTGCTGGCCTTTGAGTTCGGCTACGCCAGCACCCGGCCCGATGCCCTGGTCATCTGGGAAGCCCAGTTCGGCGATTTTGCCAACGGTGCCCAGGTGGTCATTGACCAGTTCGTTACCAGTTGTGAGTACAAGTGGGGCAGGCTGTGCGGCCTGACCATGTTGTTGCCCCATGGTTATGAAGGACAGGGACCGGAGCATTCTTCAGCCCGCCTGGAACGCTTTCTGCAACTTTGTGCTGAACACAATATCCAGGTTTGTGTACCGACAACACCTGCCCAGGTTTTTCACATGCTGCGTCGGCAGGTGATCCGTCCACTGCGCAAGCCCCTGATCGTGATGACACCGAAGAGCCTGTTACGTCATCCGGAAGCAGTCTCCTCCCTGTCTGATTTGTCAGAAGGCAGTTTCCAGCTGGTGATTCCTGAAACCGATGACGATATTGATCCCCTGAAGGTCAAGCGCGTCGTGCTTTGTAGCGGCAAGGTCTACTACGAACTGCGCAAGAAGCGCCGTGAAGAGGGGATCAAGGACGTCGCCATTATACGCCTGGAGCAGCTGTACCCGTTCCCGGAGGACATCCTTTACGACGTACTCAAGCCCTACAAGAATTTTGAAAAGGTTGTGTGGTGCCAGGAAGAACCCCAGAACATGGGCGCCTGGTATCCCAGCCAGCATCACATCAAGAATGTTATTCGTCGCGATCGCCCGAGCTTCCAGCTGGATTATGCGGGTCGCCCGGGCTCGGCAGCGCCGGCCGGTGGTTACATGGCCCTGCACAACAGGCGCCAGGAGTTGTTGGTCAAACAGGCCCTTGGTATCGCCGAACAGGAATAACCCGACAAAGCATTAGCACAGCAAGACATGCCCGGCCAAATAACGGGGAAAAGGAAAAAACATGGCTATAGAGATCAAAGCGCCCACATTACCTGAGTCGGTACCGGACGGTACCATTGCCACGTGGTACAAGAAGCCTGGCGAAAGTGCCGCTCGTGATGAACTGCTGGTGGATATTGAAACGGACAAGGTAGTCCTGGAAGTCGTGGCACCCGCAGACGGTGTGCTTCAGGACATCAGGAAAGGAGAGGGCGACACCATCGTCAGCAACGAAGTGCTGGCCGTATTCAATGAAGGTGAGATAGACAAGTCGTCAGCAGAAAGTGAACCGGCACAGGTCAGTGAAGCAGCCCCGGCCCCGGCAGAACCTGAAGAGGAAGATGTCGACAAGAGTTCGGAAGAAGTGCTGATGAGCCCTGCCGCACGCAAGCTGGTGGAAGAAAACGGCCTTGATGCCAACAGTATCCCCAGTACCGGCAAGGACGGACGTATCACCAAGGAAGATGTGGTCAATTTCATGAAGGCACCTGCTGCAAAGGCGGAAGCTCCCGCGGCACCCGCACCGGCGCCGGCAGCAGCCAAACCCGCCGCACCGGCACCAAGGCCGGCTCCTGCAGTAAACGGCAATGGCCGCACGGAAGAACGGGTACCCATGACCCGCCTTCGTGCCAAGGTGGCCGAGCGCTTGCTGCAGGCAACACAGACAACGGCCATGCTGACCACCTTCAACGAGGTCAACATGATGGCTGTCATGGAACTGCGCAACAAGTACAAGGACGCCTTCGAGAAACAGCATGACGGCACACGCTTGGGTTTCATGTCCTTTTTTGTACGGGCCAGTGTTGAGGCCCTGAAACGTTTTCCGGCCGTCAATGCTTCGATGGACGGTAACGATATTATCTACCATGGTTACCAGGATATTGGCGTGGCGGTGTCTTCAGATCGCGGCCTGGTGGTCCCGGTACTGCGTGATGCCGATGCCATGAGCCTGGCCGACATTGAACAGTCCATTCGTGATTACGGCCTCAAGGCCCGTGACGGCAAACTTGGCATCGAAGAGATGACAGGTGGCACCTTTACCATTTCCAACGGCGGAGTGTTTGGCTCGTTGTTGTCAACACCGATCCTGAATCCGCCGCAAACTGCCATCCTGGGTATGCATAAAATCCAGGAACGGCCAATGGCGGTCAACGGCGAAGTAAAAATACTGCCAATGATGTACCTGGCATTGTCCTATGATCACCGCATGATTGACGGCAAAGAGGCTGTCCAGTTCCTGGTGACCATCAAGGACTTGCTGGAAGACCCGGCGCGTATTTTTCTCGAGGTCTAGCAAGGACCCGGGTAGCGACGCCTGGTGCGTCACATTGCATTCAACTTTAGACAATTACAGTCAACTACAGTCAAGTACAGACAAGCAGTAACAGGACATTACCATGGCAGATTATGACGTGATCATTATCGGGGCAGGACCGGGAGGCTACGTAGCCGCCATTCGTGCCGCTCAATTGGGCCTCAAGACAGCCTGCGTGGAAAAGTGGATCGATGCCGACAACAAGCCCGTCTATGGCGGTACCTGTCTGAATATCGGCTGTATTCCTTCCAAGGCACTGCTGGATTCTTCCCACAAGTTTGCCGAGGCTAGCCATGATTTCGATGTGCATGGCATCAAGGTCAGCAAGGTGGGCCTGGATGTGCCGGCCATGATTGAACGCAAGGAAAAAGTGGTAAAACAGCTTACCGGTGGTATTACCGGCTTGTTCCGTGCCAACAAGGTCACGGGTATTTCGGGTACCGGCAAACTCCTGAAAGACAAGAAGGTGGAAGTCACCGACAAGGACGGCAAGACCCAGACCCTGTCCGCTGACAACATCATTCTGGCTGCCGGCTCGGTTCCCATAGAAATTCCGCCCACCCCCCTGGATGGTGATGTCATTGTGGATTCCACCGGTGCCCTGGAATTTCAGTCTGTGCCCAAGCGGCTTGGCATCATCGGGGCCGGTGTGATTGGCCTGGAACTGGGTTCTGTCTGGTCACGCCTGGGCGCCGAAGTGGTGATTCTCGAAGCCGTGGATACTTTCCTGCCTATGATAGACCAGCAGATTGCCAAGGAAGCGAAAAAGATTCTGACCAAGCAGGGGCTGGATATACGCCTGGGCGCCAAGGTCACCGGCAGCGAACTGAAGAAAGGCAAGGCCAAGGGCGTCAAGGTGACCTATGAAGACAAGGAAGGCGAAAAAACCGAGAGTTTTGACAAGCTCATCGTCTGCGTCGGCCGTCGTCCGCTCACTGAAAACCTGTTGTCGGATGATTGCGGTGTCGAACGTGACCAGCGTGGTTTCATCCAGGTGGACGATCACTGTGCCACGAATGTTCCGGGAGTGTATGCAGTCGGCGATATCGTGCGCGGCCCGATGCTGGCACACAAGAGTTCCGAGGAAGGTGTCATGGTGGCTGAAAATATTGCCGGCCAGAAAGCGTCAATGAACTACGACCTGATTCCTTCTGTCATTTATACCCATCCCGAGATAGCAGCAGTCGGCAAGACTGAAGAGCAGTTGAAGGAAGAGGGCATTGAATACAACACCGGCGTCTTCCCCTTTGCCGCTTCCGGGCGCGCCCTGGCGGCCAATGATTCCGACGGTATGGTGAAATTACTGGCAGATGCCAAGACTGACCGGGTCTTGGGCTGTCACATAATAGGCCCCTCTGCCGCAGACCTGGCCCAGACCGTTGTAGTCGCGATGGAGTTCAGTACCAGTGCAGAAGACCTGGGAATGACCGTGTTCTCGCACCCGGCATTGTGTGAAGCGGTACATGAAGCGGCCCTGGCAGTTAACGGCCACGCCATCCATATCGCCAACCGTAAAAAGCGATAATCACCTAAAAGCAGAGTGAAATAACCGATATGAATTTACACGAATACCAGGCCAAGAAAATATTTGCCGATTTCGGGCTGCCCGTTTCCAGGGGTTATGCCTGCGGCAGTGCACAGGAGGCCGTGGAGGCTGCCGGCAAAATCGGCGGTGATCGCTGGGTAGTCAAGGCACAGGTACATGCCGGTGGCCGTGGCAAGGCCGGTGGCGTCAAGCTGGTGTCCAATAAAGATGAAATCGAGGCCTTTGCCAAGCAGTGGCTGGGACAGCGCCTGGTCACTTACCAGACTGACAAGGACGGCCAGCCCGTTTACAAGATTCTTGTCGAGGAATGTACCGATATCGACAAGGAGTTATACCTGGGCGCCGTAGTCGACAGGGGTTCACGTCGTATCGTGTTCATGGCGTCAACGGAAGGTGGTGTGGAAATTGAAAAGGTGGCCCACGAGACTCCGGGAAAGATCCTGCGCGCCACCATTGACCCCCTGGTTGGTCCCCAACCGTTCCAGGGCAGGGAAATGGCATTCAAACTGGGCCTGAGCGGTGACCAGGTCAAACAGTTCACGAAAATCTTCCTGGGCCTGGCCAAGATGTTTGTCGACTGTGACCTGGCCTTGCTGGAAATCAACCCGCTGGTGATAACCACAGAAGGCAACCTGCATTGCCTGGATGCCAAGCTGAATATCGATGGTAACGCGCTTTACCGCCAGCCCGAGCTGAAGGAAATGCACGATCCCACCCAGGATGATGAGCGTGAAGTTCATGCCGCCAACTGGGACCTAAACTATGTCGCCCTGGACGGCAATATCGGTTGCATGGTCAATGGCGCGGGCCTGGCCATGGGGACCATGGACATCGTCAAACTGCATGGTGGTGAACCGGCCAACTTTCTTGATGTTGGTGGCGGGGCGACCAAGGAGCGGGTATCCGAGGCCTTCAAGATCATTTTGTCCGACGAAAAGGTCAAGGCAGTACTGGTCAATATTTTCGGCGGTATTGTCCGTTGTGACCTGATTGCTGAAGGTGTCGTGGGTGCTGTCGAGGAAGTCGGCGTCAAAGTCCCTGTGGTGGTAAGACTGGAAGGCAACAATGCCGACCTGGGCAGCAAGGTACTCAAGGAAAGCGGATTGAACATTATTGCGGCCAACAGCCTGACCGAAGCCGCCCAGGAAGCTGTAAAAGCCGCTGGAGGTGCCAAATGAGCATTTTATTGAACAAGGACATACGGGTTATCTGCCAGGGCTTCACAGGCTCACAGGGCACCTACCATTCCGAACAGGCCATTGAATACGGCACGCGCATGGTAGGGGGCGTAACTCCAGGCAAAGGCGGGCAGGTGCACCTGGATTTGCCGGTATTCAATACCGTGAGTGAAGCCGTTGAGCAGACCGGTGCCGAAGCCTCGGTCATCTATGTTCCTGCGCCATTTTGCAAGGATTCGATCCTGGAGGCAGCTTTTGCCGGCATCAAGCTCATTGTCTGTATTACAGAAGGCATTCCCACCCTGGACATGCTGGAAGTGAAGGTCAAATGTGATGAGCTGGGGGCTCGCGTGATTGGACCGAATTGCCCCGGAGTCATTACCCCGGGAGAATCCAAGATCGGCATTATGCCTGGGCATATTCACCTGCCGGGTAAAGTCGGCATTGTCTCCCGTTCCGGCACACTGACCTATGAAGCCGTCAAACAGACGACTGACCATGGTTTTGGCCAGTCCACCTGTGTAGGTATCGGGGGAGACCCTATCCCGGGCTCAAGTTTCATCGATATCCTGGGCCTGCTGCAGGAAGACGACCAGACCGAGGCAATAGTGATGATTGGCGAGATTGGCGGTACGGCTGAGGAAGAGGCCGCCCAGTTCATCAAGGCCAATGTCACCAAGCCGGTGGTTTCCTATATTGCGGGTGTCACAGCCCCTGCCGGCAAACGTATGGGTCATGCCGGCGCCATCATTTCAGGCGGTAAAGGTACCGCTGAAGAGAAGTTTGCGGCCCTCAATGATGCCGGTGTGACGACTGTCAGGAGCCTGGCCGAGATCGGCGAAGGCCTGAAGAAAGCGGCTGGCTGGTAACTGACCAGAGAGTCATTTTTTATTTCCCGCAAAGGTTGAATTACTGCTCCGTTTCGGGGCAGTTCGACCTCTTTTACCCCCCCTGCAATACTTCGGAAAACCCCTCAAAGACACTGAGAAATCCTTTGATTTTTTAAGGATTAAAGTGTTCAATCTGACACGAGTATTTGATATGCTCACCTGCCTTAGGGATTAGGGCTGTATTCAGGGAAGAGCCATTAATCGTTAAATAAAGAATATTATGGTGTCGCAGCTTTCGTACTGCGAGACCATGTTTTTTAGGGGATTTACCTTTCGATTAGACTTTTGCAAGCTTTCTTGCGTCCAACGAAGCATGAATCACAAGATGTGATTTTAGCTGGATACAGGATGAGTTAACGGGAGTCTTCTCATCTTTATAGATTTACTTAAATTAAGTGGGACTACACATGATCTACCATCGTTTCAAGCAAAGGATTCTTTTTCCTTTATTAATGTTACCGGTCATGCTGGGTATCGGTTCAGTGTCCGCCCAGGACACTGTTGTTGACACCAGCATCATCGATAGAGCAAATGCCCTGGCCGGTGAGGCCATTGCGGCGGCTGCAGAAGCCCAGCGCCAGATTAACCAGCTTTCAGACGAAGCTGATGAACTGATCCAGGAATACAGCGAAGTGGCTAAAATTGTTGATGGCCTTGAAGTGTATAACGCAGGTTATCGCAAAACTATTGCCGAGCAGGAAAGAAGGATTGCGGAGTACAACCAGTCCATCGAAGATGCGGCTGCTCTGCAACGTCAGGTTCCGCCTCTGATGGAAAGAATGATGGTAGCCCTTGAGCAGTTTGTTGATCTCGACCTGCCATTCCTGCTTGATGAAAGACAGGCCCGTCTCAGTCTCATTCGTGACACCTTCAGTGATTCCAGCGTTAACGTGGCTGAAAAATTCCGCCTGGTTCTTGCTGCCTATCAGCAGGAAATCAACTACGGCAGGGTAATGCAGCATTACACTGACACCCTGGACATCGGCGGTGTTGAGCGTGACGTGGACATTCTGCGTGTTGGCCGTATCGCACTGCTTTACCAGACCAGCGACCAGACTGAAACCGGTGTGTGGGACAAGAACTCCAACCAGTGGGTAACCCTTGAAGACAGTTATCGTCGCCCGGTAGCCAATGCCATTCGTATGGCACAGGACCTGGCCACCACAGAAATTCTTGAATTGCCAATTCATGCGCCGGAGTAAGTAACAATGAAATTCAACAAGATTTTTACAAAGACAGTCTCTGTAACCCTGTTGTGTGTTACTGCTACTTTTTCCTATGGCCAGCAGCAGGCTGCCAACCTCGACAACCTGCTTGACCTGGTAGAAGAGCGCAGACTGAACGAAACCGCAGAAAGCCGCGAGCGTATGGATCGCTTTCAGGCTAATGTTAACCAGCGCCAGGCGCTGCTCAATGAAATGATTGAGCGCAGGGAAACTGAAGAACGCATTTCCGTAGACCTGGAAAACACCTATAACGAAAACGAAATCATCAAGGCGCAGCTGTTTGAAACATTGCAGGAACGCCTGGGTGACCTCGACGAGCTGTTCGGTACCATTGCCGGTGTAGTCGGTGATACCCGCAGTCAGTTTGAAGCCTCCCTGATTTCTGCCCAGTACCCTGGTCGTGACGAATTCATGACTGAACTGGCAGGCGTTATGGCCAGTGAGTCCCAGCTGCCCAGCATTGAGCAACTGGAAAGGCTGTGGTTCTTCCTGCTGCAGGAAATGACCGAGTCTGCCAACGTCACCAAGTTCACTACTGCCGTGGCACAGCCTGACGGTACACAGTCTGACCAGGAAGTGGTTCGTATCGGTTCCTACAACATCGTCTCCAATGGCCAGTACCTGGAATATGATCCCAATACCCGTCGTTTGAGCGTATTGCCCAGCCAGCCAGCCAATTACACTGAAACTGCAGCGGCTATCCAGCAGGCTAGCGGTGGCTTTACCCGTGTAGGTATTGACCCGACTGGTGCCTTTGGTGGCTCTTACCTGGCAGCCCTGATTAGCTCACCGTCTTTCCGTGAAAGATACTGGGAGCAGGGTCGTACCATTGGTCAGATCATTATCTTCGTTGGCCTGTTTGCAACCTTGCTTGCGGTTGAAAGGATGATCACCCTGACTATCGTCAATGCCAAGGTTAAGCGTCAGCTGAAAAACCCGGATCGTCCAAACAAGAACAACCCGCTTGGTCGTGTCCTCATGGTGTATGAAGCCGACAAGAGCATGGATATCGAAACCCTTGAGTTGAAGCTTGGTGAGGCTATCCTGCTGGAGACACCGTCTCTGGAAAGGTTCCTGACATTGCTCAAGATTATTGCCACGGTAGCGCCTCTCGGCGGTCTGCTGGGTACTGTGACCGGTATGATTACCGTGTTCCAGGCTATCACCCTGTTCGGTACCGGTGATCCGCAAATTATGGCGGGTGGTATTTCAGGCGCCCTGGTAACTACAGTACTTGGTATTGTCGTAGCGATTCCGACTATTCTGTTCCACACGATTGTGAAATCACGCAGTGACAATGTGATTCACATCCTCGAAGAACAGGCGACCGGAATTATCGCCAGAAGGGCGGAAGCCGCTCACGCATCATAAGCTAAAGTCAATTTGAAGCTAAAGTAGCTGGAGAGTAGCTTATGTTAGAACAATTGAGTATGAGCCTGGAGGCCATCGACGCTTTTATGGAGCGCGGTGGCCCCGTCCTGAATTTCATTGCGATATTACTGTTTGTGAAATGGAGCCTGATGATTGAACGCTTCTGGTTCCTCAAGACAGTACACAAAAAGAATGTCGTCAAGGCTTTGTCCGAATGGGAATCCCGCAAGGACAAGAAATCCTGGAATGCACATGCCATTCGCACCGAGTTGATTTCAAGGGTCACGCTTGACCTGAGATCCACTTTACCGGTTATCGAAGTGCTGGTCGTTATCTGTCCCCTGTTTGGATTATTGGGAACAGTGACAGGCATGATTGAGGTGTTCTACGTCATGGCCGTAACCGGTGGTGGCGATGCCAAGCAGATGTCAGGTGGTGTTGCCCGTGCAACCATCCCGACTATGGCAGGCATGGTTGGCGCATTGTCCGGTATTTTTGCCAGCAATATCCTGAAAGTCAGAACCAACAGGGAATTGCAATTGCTGGAAGACCATCTTGAAATCCAGCATGCGTCCTAAACCGGCGTCATTCATGAATACGCTCATGACGTCATTAGTACAGGATTAAATATGAAAGGTTTTGCCAAAGGTAAAGAAGAGGAACAAGCAGGTGAAATCGACCTGACTCCCATGTTGGATGTCGTTTTCATTCTTCTTATCTTTTTTATCGTGACTTCTGTTTTTGTAAAAGAGGCCGGTTACGAAATTCTGTATCCGGAAGCCTCTACCGTTGAACCCACCTCGGGGGAGCCCATCCTGATGGCTGTTTCCCCGCTGGGTGAAATCTGGATGGATGGCGACATTATCCCTCCCCGTAACCTGAGGCTTAGAATCGAGCAAAGGCTTGCAGAATCTCCGAATGCCTGTGTAGTCATTCAGGCGGATCAGGACGCAGCGAATGAATTCGTGCTCATGATCATGAATGCCGCGAGAGAAGCCGATTCGGGTTGTACACAAATAGCTGCAGAGGAATAAATCATGGTCAGATTATTCAATATTGGATTTGCGATTGTTTTTGCTTCAGCAGTAACGTTTTCACTTTTCTTCCTGATGCAATTCCTGATCTCCATGGACCAGTCGGAACCGGAGAAGGGCGAAGCCCGCAAGATTGCGGATATCACCATGCCCGATATCGAACTGGAAGTTCAGCGTCAGGAACCCAAGCCGGAAGAACCGGATGTACCGGAAGAGATTCCCGACCTGCCGGAACCGGATCTGTCCCTGGATGCACCAAGTGGTGAAGGTTTGCAGTTGTCTCGTGTTGAAGTGGACATGGGTGGCCTGGACAACAATGCCTCCATCTCCGCCAGTGACTCTGAAATGCTGCCAATCGTAACGATCCAGCCCCAGTATCCACAACGCGCTGCGTCACGTGGAATCGAAGGTTGGTGTCTCGTGGAATTTACGGTGACTGCACAGGGTACGGTCAATGAAGACAGTATCCAGGTGATTGATGCCGATCCTCAGAACATTTTTGACTCTGCTTCACGCCGTGCAGTGTCCCGATTCAAATTCAATGCCAGGGTTCAGGACGGACAACCCGTAGCAGTACCTGGCGTCAGGTACCTGTTCCGCTATAACCTGGCTGATGAATGATGAATAAAGAGAGCATACTGATGAAACAGATTAAATTTCAGAAACTCCTGCCGGAGTTGGGCAAGTTCCTGTTTCTGGCAGCGGCACTGACTGTGTTGCCGGTAGCTGACATTCCCGTTATCGGTTCCAGCCAG
>Ga0181582_10001659_pt1 | contig 17563 bp, 6 predicted proteins | sample 071ome_32_FD_132438 | JGI IMG/M metagenome (GOLD analysis project Ga0181582, IMG submission 132438) | Coastal salt marsh microbial communities from the Groves Creek Marsh, Skidaway Island, Georgia - 071405AT metaG (megahit assembly) | ecosystem: Environmental > Aquatic > Marine > Intertidal zone...
GACGCAGGCGCCTGCGCCTAAGAAGGAGAAGGCGAAGAAGCAGGCGCCCAAGATGGAGAAGGCGCCGGCACCCGAGACGCAGGCGCCTGCGCCTAAGAAGGAGAAGGCGAAGAAGCAGGCGCCTGGCCTGGCCGACCCGCCGGGACCTTTCGCGGCGTGGAGCGATGCCTTTACGAGGGTCCTGCGGGCGAAGCTGCCCCCGCCCCCAGGCATGCTGGTGCGGCTAGTGCGGGACAAGTGGCGGGAGGAGGTCGACACAGCCTTGTTCTCCTCGCCGGAATTCTCCCGCGCACTCTCCGAGATCGCGACGGAAGGGATGGTGTCGCCAGCTAGGACGGAGGACATTGGGCGGGTCCTGAGGGACGCGCGCAAGTGGGCCAAGTCGAAGGTGAAGTCCGTCAGCAACGTTGGCGTGGTGGGCTTCGGCAGCACGGTGCAAGGGACGGCCCTCGAGACGAGCGACCTGGACCTCACCTTGATCGGGGAGTTCGAGCAAACGCCGGGGGTGTGGACGGAGCTGCACGCCCTGCCACACGAGGCGAAGCGGCTGCTCTTGAGGAAGCTGGGCAACAGCATGCGCGCGGTGTGGAGCGGGTTCGACGTGGTCGCGGTGCTAGCGAGGGAGAGGTCCCGCTTTGCGCTCGCCAAGGTGGTGCACCGGCGGACCGGGATCCCCGTCGACTTCTCGGTGGGCAACGAGGCGCCACTCAAGAGCCTGATAATGCGGGAGATATTGCGGGCCGACCCGCGCATCCGGCCGCTCCTGATGGCGGTCAAGCGGTGGGCCAAGAAGAAGAACATCAACGACGCAGCCAGCGGCACCCTCAGCACCTTTGCCCTCAACCTCCTCACCGTCTTTCACCTCCAGAACCGGCCCGTGCCCGTCCTGCCGCCGCTGTGGATGCTCCTCGGGAGGACGACCGGGGCGGTGACCGACGACCGGCCCCTGGACGACGCTGACTTGTCCTTGGCCAAGGAACTCACCGGCCAGGCCGGTACCATCGTGGAGATCGTCGCCAGCCGCATCGAGCACGTGCGGCAAAGCGGCCTCTTGGGCAGCAACACGGAGACGCTCGGGGAGCTCTTCTTCTCTTTCATCACGGAGATGGACGCCGTGTTCTCGATGGTGTCACGTTACCCCACGTCTCCCTGGGGCCCAGGCCCCGCACCCATAGCGGCAGACCCCTGGACCGGCCAGTGGGTCGCCCCGTTCCCTGGCGGGCCCGATTGGAGCCTGGTGGGAGTCCTGGACCCCTTCTTGCGCGGAGAGAACGTTGCTCGGGCCGTTAGAAGCGAGGACTTCCTGGGAAAGGTCGCCGGAGCTCTGCACGAGACTGCGCAGGAGTTCTTCGACGCCGCCCAGGCAGTTGGGGATCCCCGCACCGGGCGCAGGGTCGCGTCTCTGGCGGGCGCGCTACTCGGCGACTCCACCGAGCGTCTGGACGGAGAGCCCCGGAAGCCAGTGTCTTGGTCGCTCACGGAGTTCCGCCGCCCTCCTGACGGAACTCAGCCCGAGGCTTCCATCATCGGCGAGCAGGGGCGATTGGACGGCCTGTCCCTACGGGACGACTGACTCCATGGGCGAGGACAAGTTACAGGCAGCGGTGTCCAGGGAGCAGGAAACGGGGTCCGCTGAGTCGAGGGAGGAGTTCGAGAGGGGTGGAGGGTGTCCGGATGAGGCGGCGGCTGCGGCGCTCGAGGGGCTGGGGATGTCGGGACGTGCAACGTATGGCCCTCGCGGAGGAGAGAACGGTTCCGTGGGCGACCTGACGAGGTGCGGATGACGGGTGGAAGGGCGCGGGGCTGCCACACAGACTTGTTGAACGGCGCCTCACGCCGCCGGGGGGAGCCCCGCCCGCTCGGCCGCCGACGCCCACGCCGCGAGGGTCTCCTTTCCGAAGAGCACGAAGTGCACCTCCGACAGCGCCAGGCTCCCGGCGTTCGCCTCGGCTAGGGCGGCGAGGCTCACCTCGGCCGCCTCAGCCAGCGGGTAGCCGTACACACCGCAGCTGATAGCGGGCCAGGCCACGCGGGCCAGGCCGTTCTCCAGGGCCAGGGCCGCCGTCGACCGATAGCACGCCCCGAGGAGAGCGGCAGCCGTCTCCCGGGAGTGTTGCGAGTAGACCGGCCCGACCGTGTGGATCACGTGCCTGCTGGGCAGGCCGAACCCGGGCGTGATTCGCGCTTCCCCCGTCGGGCACCGCACCCCAGCGCGGACCTCGGGGACCTGCCTACAGGCCTCGACCAAGGCCTTGCCCGCCTCGCGGTGGATGGCGCCGTCCACGCCTCCCCCCCCCAGCATCCGCTCGTTTGCCGCGTTCACGATGGCGTCCCCCCTCCTGCGCGCGGGGCCGGGGCGGCCGACTGGTGCCCCCACGCCAGCCACCGGGCGGGTATCGGACCCGCCCGTCTGCCCGTCCCCGGGGTCGGCCAGCCGATTCCCCAACGACCTCTAACGGCCTCGGAGTACCCTCCGGGAGCGCGCTCGGGGGCTCGGATTCGGCAAAAGTACCCAGGCTTCCACGACATATATTTGAAGAGCCTCACCACTTCGTCAGGTCGCCTTCTTGGAGCACGAGGAGCGTCCGCGGGGCGAGCTGGAAGCGCAGCCCCGGGGTCTTCAACATCGCGGCGCCCTTCCTCGATCCTCGAGCTACGCGAAACTCCTCCCCCGGAAAGACCTGCCTACGAAGCGGCGGTGTCGACGTCTAAGTGCGCCGGTGGCAGCCCGGAGCGACCCGAGGAGCCTGACCCCCGGGACCCGCGCCCGGGGCCCAATGTGTCAAGCGATGCCGTGTCCTACACCCGGAAGTGGTCCATGACGGCCCTGATGACCCCCCACCCGTGGCCCTTCCGCTGCATCCACCCCGCGAGCCGCCTCCTCCGCTTCTCCCCCTCGGCCCGCTCCTCCTTGCTCACGACCCGCCGCCCCCCCTCCCCGTCGCCCGCCGCCACCGCCAGCTGCCCCTCGCGCGCCAGTTCCCTCTCGACGCCCTCCAGCAGCGCCGCGGCCATCTCCCCCACGCGCTTCCGGTCCACCGCGCCCGCGAAGCCCGGGTCCTCCGCGCCCTCGTCCCAGCCGATGCCTTCCCCCCCGTCTGACCCGCCCTCCCCGAAGCCCCCCTCGCCGCCGTCGCCCGCGTCGCTGTCGTCGTCGCTGCCCGACAGGCCCGCGCCCGCCCCTGCTTCACCGGCGCCCGGCACCTCCGCGCCCGCCCCCCCACCCCCGCCCCGCTCGCGGGAGCCCGCCTCCCTCGCCGCGGCCTCCCCGACCGCGGCCAGCAGGGCGGCCTCGATTTCGCGGGGGTCGTGGGAGCCGAAGACGGACGCCAGTGCCTCGGCCACGACCCCGGGCGGGACGCGGTGCTTGGAGCGGAGCTCCGCCGACACCCTCCGCGGCGACCACAGCGCGTGCCGCGTCTTGCTCTCGGCGACAAGGCGGCTGAACGCGGCGTCGTTCACCAGCCCCTGGCTCGCCATCACCGGCACCGCCAGGGCCACGACGCCTGGCGTGAAGCCGCGGTCGCGCATGCGCCCCTCCATGCGGTGCCGCGACGTCATCCCGTGCCGGGACACGCTCCGGAACGCCGCCCTCACGCAGCGGTCCACCTCCCGCTGGGTGTCCGGGTCCGCCTCCGGGGCCCCCGCCTCCGGGGCCCCCGCCGACCGGGCCTCCATGTGGCGCCTCAGCGCCTCCACGCGCGCGGGGCCCTCGAGGCCTGTCAGGTCCACGCCCCCCTCGCCGTCGCCGCCGCCGGCTCCCTCCCCGCCGCGCGGCCCCTCGCCCGCCCTGCCGTCCGCCGGCCGCGCGGGTCCCGGCATCGCGCTCCGGTCCCGCCCCCCGGCCCCGCCGTCCCCCTCGCCGTCCTTCCCCGCCCGCTTCCCCGGCGCGTAGTCCCTCGAGTGCCCCGCCCGAACCCCGCCCCCGTCGCCCTTTCCCGCCCCCAGGGGGGGGGCGTCCCGGTCCCCGGCCCCGCCGCCCGCCCGGTCGAGCCCGCCAAACTCGGAGAACGTCGCCCCCTCCTCCCGGCTCGCGACTGTCCCACCGTAGACCCCGTACGTGTTTCCGGCAGCGTTGCCCGTGTCCCTGTCGGCGCGCTCCTTCCCGTAGAACGCGAACTCGCCCGCGGGGGCGCCCGTGTCCCGGTCCAGTCGCTCCTTCCCGTAGAAGGCAAAGGACCCCGCGGGGGCCGGCTCGTCGCGGCTCACCGGCGCAGCCGGCGCGGCCCGCCTCGCGCCCCCCCGGCCGGACCGGGGGCGCGCGTCCAGGCTCTGCGGGGGCGCCTGGTCCCTGTCCACGCTCGGCAGCCCCCTCCCCCCGGCCTCGGGCCCGGCGGCCCGCACGCCCCGCCGGCGCCCCGCCCGGCCGCCGCCAGCCGCCAGCTCCCAGGCAGCGCCCCGGGCGGTCTGGAACGCCCCCGCCCGCCGGGGCGCTTGCTCTTCCGCGTCGATCCGGTCCCATGCCGCCGTCGCCTCCTCCCACGTCCCCGCTAGGCTCCTCTCCTCGGGGACCCATCCCCACCCCCGCTCCCCCGGCCCACGGCGGGCGCCCCCGTCCTCCCCCTGCCCCTCGCCGTCCTCGTCACTGGCGTCCTCGACCGACTTTTCCCCGCCCCGCGATCCCCTTGTGCTGGCCGCAGACCAGATGTCCTCCTCCTCCTCCTCCTCCTCCTCCTCCTGCTGCTGCTGCTCCTCCTCCTCCTCCTGCTCCTCGGCGCTCGCGGGCCCGCCTCCCCAGGGCCCCCCGCCGGCCCGGCCCTCGGGTCGGGCCCACGGGAGCGCCTCCGTCGCCCCACCAGCGGGCGGGTCGTCCCAGGGCACCGCCCCCCCCGGGGCCCTGGGCTTCGCGTCCGCCTCCCACGGGGCGGCCCTTCCGTCGTCCTCCCGGACTGCGGGCTCCTCTCCGCCCCCGCCCTCGTCCCCGCCCGCCCACCAGGGGGGGACGGCCGTCACCCGCGCCCGAGAGGACCGGAGGCGCCGCGGGGGCCCGGGCCGAGACACGCGCCACGCCTGCGGCCGCGGGAGCGTGGGGCCCCTACTGCGGGCGGCGGCGGCGGCAGCGGCAGCGGCAGCGGCGGCTCCCATCGATCGGAGGCACCGTCGCAGCAGCGTGTCGCCAGGTCTCATCCGCTGACGCGGGCAGGGTCTGTCGCCTGTGCTGCCCGCCCCCTCGTCAGCCGGGTCCCGCCATGAGCACTGCGGGAACGCGCCACGGCACCGGTCACACACCCGACCCCGAACTCGCGTCTTCCGGGACCGGGCGCGCCCGACGGGCCACGAAAAGACTCGTCGTCGGCTTCAACTCTGCAAACGCTGGCACTGGGCCGGCCCTCCCCGCGCGGCGCCGGCTCAGAGGTCGCGGGCGGCGTCCTCGAGCTCGCGCATGAGGTCGCGGATGCACATGGACGGGGTCACGTCGAGGAGCGACAGCGTTTTCCGCTTTCCCAGCGACACGGGGACCTTCTTGAAAACACCCTCCACGTCGCGCTCGTCGACGCCGTCGCGCGTCATCATTGGGCCGATCTGGTTGGCTAGGAGTTGGGACATGGTCACGTCCGCCCCGGGCTCCGCCTGCGCGAGGGAGAGGCGGAACCGAAGGGGACGATGGGTCGGGGGTTCCCGCACGCTGGCCAGGTAGGTGCCGGGGCGGGGCGGGGCGGCGCGCGTGGGGGCGCGGCGCGGGCGGCGGCACCGGGGTGCGTCGCTCACCTTCATGTCCCTGAAGTAGATGTGCCACCCCTGCATGTCCGCGTAGCAGACGTCCCCGATCCGGGTGGCCAGCGCGTCGAAGGGCGTCTTCTTCCCGAAGCTGGAGCCGCTCACGAGCGACGCCACGTCGAGGAAGCCCGAGGCGAGGTCGTCGCCGAGACCGCGCGCGGCCACGGCCCGTGGCCGGCGGGCGGCGGGGGGGGCGGGGGCGCAAGGGCGCCTCACGGTCGAGGGCCCGATACCGCGGAGGGCCGAGGGAACCGCGACAACGGACGCGGACATGGTCTTGCCCGTGGAACTTCCTGGTGGGAGGCAGTGGGAAGGCCTGTGGTGAGGGAGCGTGTCTCTGGGGACCGAGAGGCCATTTCCACCGCTTAACCGAGGATTACTGGTTGTTTTCGCGACGATCTCAGCGAATCACGCGCGAATACATGTATCATCCCCCATTAGGTGGCTAGGAAGCCCCCCCCGACCCGCGACCGATCTCAGGGGTGTCCCGACCGAGGTCCGATTTTCGGCGCCGGTGTAGGTTGGATCAGTCCTATGTCGCGGCAGGGTCATACTTGTACGGGAGAGCGATGAGAATGTACCGACAGAAGTGAGCGGGGCGTGTGCGCCGGAGAGGGGGCAGTCCCGGCTCTTACCTTTGGGTGAGAGGAAAACTCGTGCGGGGCGAGTCGTGGCGTGCGTGGTGCTCAAGTATACTATATGTCGGCAAGCGTCTTCATCTGGTCTCCAATCAGTCCCCAGCGCGCGCCACGCGGTGCTGCCGACCCGAGGGGGCTCACTCCAGCCCGCCTCTCGTGCAAGGGAGGCCCGGCCGGCCTGGCCGCCAGGCCGCTGAGGCTGACCACCACTCTGGGCGGTGCCCGGGCGCTCCCCGAGCCCTCCTCCCAGTCGTTTCGACCCTCCCAAGGGTACCGCACGCACCGCCCAGACGCTCAATTGCCATCCACGCGAGGACGGGCCTGGGACCCGACTGCCTCGCTGTGCGATCGACCTGCCCCTCCCAGGAGGCCAACAACAAGGACGGAAGGAGGGCACCTCACCCGCGACCCTCTCGACGGCGTCGCCTCCGTCGACGGGATGCCGCCGAAGCCGGAGAAGAAAGTCAGCTTCAACCTGAAGCAGCGGAACCCGGGCCCCCATTACGCCTCGCCAGCCGGTGAGAAACGCCCCTCACCTGTCGTTCAAACCTCGAGTTCGTACTTTGATCCCGGATATGCGACTTCTCAGAGATCTTTCGCTGTTTTTTTGGGAACCTTCACGTTTATGCGATCATAAAATGTCCATGAATATGTATATAGGCATCGTCGCGGTAGAATCGACGGCGCGGGGCCGCGTTTTGTCTTCCATCACAACCACCGGTTTCCACCCGCACCCTTCTCCCCGATTCCCCGCCTCCGATGGGAGACGAGAGTCGGAAAACGACGAGGATATACTGATCTTAGCGTTAAGAGAACCCCTTCACCGCCCTCGCAGCTGCCATGTCCGGAAAGAGGATAGCCGGGGAGCGCCCGAGTCCGCGGGAGTGGAGGCCCCAGGAGGAGGCGGAGGCATCGGCTCCCGGATACCTGCCGCTGCGCGGACCGCCGCCCCGCGCGCGCGCGGTGAGTCAAACGTCGATGAAGCACGCCGATCCCGCCCGCGAAATCACTGTCCCACACCCCACTTCGCGCGGCGGGGGCGCCCGAAGGGCACTGCACTCCCCGACGCACCCCCCCCCGCCCCCCCGGGACCCCACCCGCAGGAGGCCCAGCGGTCCCGGTCGCCGTCGCCGCGGCCCATGGCCCCCCGCGACGACGAGTCGGGCGGGGGGGGTCCCTCCACGGCCCTCGCCGAGCGCCGCTCCCGGTCCCCCTCCCCGGGCCCGACCTCCCCACGCATGGATGCCGCGCGCTCTCTGTCATCTCGCATCGCGGCCGCCAAGGACCTCATGCAGCGGCTGCGGGAGGAGCGGAGCACGGGGCTGCAGGCGGTGCAAGACATCCTCACGGGCAGGGGCCTCGGGCCGCTCCCCACGTCGCCCGCCAGGGCCTCCCCGCCGGGCGCGGCGGGGCCGCCGGGGCCGGGCTTCGAGGGGCGCGGGGAGCTCCTGTCCCCGCCCCCTTCCCACCTGGCCAAGGGCGGCGGGAGGGGCGCCCCCGCCGGGCCCCGCCTGGCCCTGTCGCCCCCCGCGCCCGCCGAGCCGGGGCCCGACCGGGCGGACATCTCCTTCACCGCGGGCCTGGCGGAGGAGCGGCCGCGCTCGAGCCAGCCGCCGTCCCCCCACTCCCCGTCGCCCGCGGCGTCGCCCCGGGGCGGCGCGGGGCCGGGCACTGGCGCGGGGACCGACGGGGACGAGGACGTGGACGACCTGGAGCGGGTGGCGGAGATGATGCGCGGCGCGGCGAGGGGGGCGCTCCTCTCCCCCGGGTCTTCCGTCTCGGGGGTGCCAGACCCCCCCGGGGACTTGTCGGGCGCGGGGGCGGGGGCGGGGGCCGGGCGCCTCTCGGACCTGGCCGACGCCGGAACGCCGACCTCGGGCCGGCCGGCGCGCCGGGGCGCCAGCGAGGAGGGCGGCCCCGGCGACAGCGGGCGCGGGGCCCCGGCGGGGCCCCGGCGGGCGCTCGCCCTGGCGGCCGGGGCGTCCAGCCCGTGCGAGGGGTCTTCCAGGGGGACCCCGGGGGCCGAGGCCGGCGACCCGGCGCACGACAGCGCCGACCTCGGCCGCAGCTCCTCGCCCCTCAGCCCCCCGGCCCACCCCGCGCGCCGGCCCGACGCCTTCTCCGGCGTCGCGCTCGGCACTGGCACCCATTGGTTTGACGCCGGGGTGCAGGCGAGCGGGGGTCCGGCGGGGCCCGCGCGGGCGGAGCGGGTCCGCGGGGCGCAGGACCCGTCCCTCGCCGTCGCACCCCCGGGGGAGTCGACTCAGGACTCGAGCCTGCCGTCCTCGAGCTCCGACCTGCGCTCCGACTGGCACCGCCCGCCGGGGCCGGGGGGGCGGTACGGGTCAACGCCGCCGGGGGGGCGGGCGCCGCCCGGGCGGGGCGCCCCGCCGGCGGGCAGCCCGGGCAGCAGCGGGTCCCTCGCGGGCTCGGGGCCCTCCCGGCCGTCGAGGTCGGGGCAGTGGGACTCGGCAGACGAGATCGCGCGGGAGGCCGTGCGGCGGGCGAGGCGGAGCCTCGGGGCCGGCGCCTCCCCGGGCGGCAGCCGGGGGGGGTCCTCGGACGGCGCCGCGGGACCGGGCGCCGTGCCGGAGCCGGGGTTCGCCTCCTCCTGGGAGGTCCCCAGCATCGCCGCCCTCGCCGCCCACGGGCGGGTGGCCCCGCGGGCGATCACGGTCGCCGCGGCGGGGACCGGCGGGGGCCGGCGGGCGGTGAGCGCGCCGCGCCCCCCCCGGGCGTCCCCCGCGCGGCCCCCGCGCGGCCCCGCGGGCGCCCCCGCGCGCACGCCCCCGGAGCGCCGGGCGCAGTCCACCCAGGCCTCCCCCGCCAAGGCCCGCGCCCTGGGGGCCTTCACGGACTACCTGTCCGTCGAAGCCAAGGCCGGGGGCGTCGAGGGGGGGGCGGCGCAGCCGTCGCTGTCGATGGGGTCGTCGGCGCCGTCCGACATCGTGTCCGGGTCGGTCGACGTGGTGCCCGGGGGCTGCGCGGGCGCCCCGCCGCCGCCGCTGCCGCTGCCGGGCCCGGGCCGGGCCGTCCCCGACCGGGAGCCCCAGCCTGCCGGCGGGGAGCCCCCGGGGGCGCTGAGCCTCGAGGGCCACTCCGCCCTCGACGCCGCCGCCCGCGAGGTCGACGCCGCGTCGTTCGAGACGGTCCACGCGATGCTCGAGGCGCTCTCGCTCGCGCGCCCCTCGGCCCCCCTCCTGTCGGGCCCGGGCCACCGGGACGGCCCGGGGCCCCCTCCGGGCCCCGCGGGCGGGGAGAGCTGGGCCGCGGTGGCGAGGTCCTACGAACAGCTGCCCGGCTTCCGCGGGGGTTACACCGTGGGGGCCGGGGCGTACGGCCCGGCGCCGCCCACGCCGCGGCTGACGGTGTCCGAGGCGTTCCGCGTGCTCGGCATGTCGGTGGGGTCCGTGCCGGACCTCCGTTCCGCTGCCAGCCAGCACGTGTCGGCGCTGGGGGACTCGCTCGGGGCGTCGGCGGTCTGGCTCGCGCACGCGTCCCTGGACCCCCGCGACCGCGCCCGCGCGGGGGCCGGCCGGGGCCCCGGGAGCGCGCTCGAGATCACGCTCGGCGGCGGCGGCGGCGGCGGCGGCGGCGGCAGCGACGACAGCGGCGACTGGGGCCCCGGGGCCGACTCGCCGTCGTCGAGCGGGCGGTCAGGGGGCAACAGCAGCGGGAGCGAGTCGCGCGACGCCCGGGCCCTCGTCGCGCTGGGCCTGCCGGGCCCCGCGGGCCGGTCGCGGCCGTCCCGCGGGGACCGCTCCGCCTCGTCCCTCGCCCTGTCCGACCAGCCGGGGCTCGTCGAGAAGCTCGGGGCGGTCCGGGTGGTGCTGGCGGCGCGGGAGGCGCTGTCGCGGGAGGCGCTGCGCGGGTGCGCGCGCCGCCTGCGGCAGGTGGAGCGCGACATCGCCTACACCGAGCACCTGGAGAGGTCCGCGAGGTTCGATCAGCAGGACCCGTCGCGGACGGAGCGGGCCAAGCCGGGGGTCCAGTGGCTGTCGGGGGCCGCGGGGCCGGGGCAGTCGAAGCACGCGCCCACGCACCGGCGGGAGCCGGACCGGAGGACCTCGCAGCCCCTGCGGCCCGAGAAGCACGCCTGGGAGGGGTCGAGGTTCAAGCTGGCGCTGCTGCGGGAGCTGGCGGTGAGGCTGCGCGCCAAGCTGGCGCTCATGGCGCTGCAGGTGAACGCCAGCCTGCGGAGGGACCGGGAGAACCTGGTCGACCAGGTGCACTGGCGCGCCCGGCAGGGCCTCCTGCGCGCCGGGCTGGGCGCCCTGGTGCTGGGCGCCGAGGAGCGGCGCGCCAAGCAGCGCGCCGCGGACGCCTTCCGGGCCCGCGTCGTGGGGGAGGACAAGCGGGCCGCGTTCTGGCTCTGGCGGTCGTGGGCGGGGAAGGAGGCCGTGCTCACCCGGTCCTACCGCCTCGTCGTGGCGCTCCGGGAGCGCCTGCTCAAGCGCTCGGCCCTCGCCCACTGGGCCGCCCTGGCCACGTCGCAGAAGCTCGCCCGGCTGGGCCAGGCGGCGGCCGTCTCGTTCCACGCCAAGTCGGTGATGCTGCGGCCGTTCACCGCCTGGAGGCACCTCCTGCAGACGCGCCGGGCCCTCGGGGACCGCATCAGCGCCGCCTCGCGGCCCCGGCACATCTCCGCGCCGCCGGGGAGCCACGCGGCGCGGGCGGGGGCGCGGGCGGGGGCGGGGGCGGGGCCCGCCCGGCCCGAGGCCCTGACCAAGCTCCCCGCGGCCCTGCGCGCCGGCTTCGAGCGCGTGGCCCTCCGCTTCGAGGCCGCCCACATCGAGATCCACCTCTGCAAGCAGGAGCTCCGCCGCCTGGCCCCGCACCTCCGCTTCGGCGCCAGCGACGAGGACGTCGCCCGCTGGGCGGCCTGGGACGCCGTGAAGGACGCCCGGCGGGAGGCCCACCGGCGGGAGGGGGTGCCGGACCGCCACGAGGACTCGCACCGCGAGGCCCGGGGCCCCGTGCCCCTGCCCCCGCTCTCCCTGGGCGAGAGACTCAACCTGGGGGAGCTGGGCCGGCGCCGGGTGACGCGGGACGCCTGGGGGCGGGTCCCCGGCGGCCCCGGCGAGGGGGCCCTCGTCCCGGCCGCCGGCGGGTTCAACGTGTCGACCACGGCGCTCCGGCCCGAGGGCTCCTCGGCGCACGAGCTCCCGTCCGAGACGGCCGCGGTCCCCGTGCCCCTGCTCGGGGTGCCCGCCGGCTTCGACTGGCCCGCCGAGCACTTCGGGGTCGGCTCGCGGGAGGGGTGGGGGTCGCTCCGCGGCGTCCTGGTGGACCTCCTCGAGGCGATGACGTCCGTCGGGGGGTCCTCCAAGGCCACCGCGGTGCTCCGGGCCGTCGCCGGCCACATGCTCGAGAGCGCGCACGGCGACGCCGTCGAGCTCCGCTTCGTGGCGGAGGGCGTGCGGATCGCCGCCCGGCAGTGCGCCGCGGGGCACGCCCGGCACGTGCGCTTCCTGGCGACCCTGCAGCGGCTCGACGGCCTCCTCACCGCCGAGGTCCGGGTCTCGTCGCCCGTCCCGGGCTTCGACGGGGTCCTCTCGGCCGGCCACGCCACCGCGCTCGCGGCGGGCAGGGACGTCGCGGGCGCGCTGGCGCAGGCGCTGGGGGCCCTCCGCGCCGGGCTGCCGGGCGTCGACCCGACCGACGCCGCCACCCGGCCCCTCACGTGCTCCGTGGAGGAGGTCGCGACCCTCGCGGCGGCGGTCGCGGAAGCCGCCGGCGCCCTCTCCCGCGCCCAGTCCGACCCCGACGGGGTGGACCTCGCGCTCGGCCGGGCGGCGGGCCCCGTGCTCGCCGCGGCGGAGCGCGCCGTGGCGATGACGGCGCGGGCCCGCGCCGCGGCGGGGCGCGCGCGGTCCGCCGTCGAGGCGACGGGGCGCGTCGCGGCCGAGGTGGCCGAGTCGGCCGCGGGCGGGCTCTCGGCGCTGCTGACGAGCGCCGGGGTCCTCCGCACCCTGGTCGAGGAGCCCGAGGAGCTGCTCCGGCGGCTCGCGGCCGTCCGGCGGGAGATGGAGGCGGGCGCCGAGCGCGCCGAGGCCCACGCGGCAGACGTGGACGACGTCACGGGCCAGGCGGTCGACTTCTCGATGGCCGCCTTCGAGGCCAAGGTCTCGGAGCAGAGCCGCGTGACCAGCATTCTCCGGGACACCCGGGCGGGGCGGCCGGGGTCCCCGTCCGGCCCGGCCCCGTCCCCGTCCCCGCGCGCGCCCGCGGACCGGTCGACGGCCTCCTCCGCGGCCGAGGGGTCCGCCTCGAGCGCCAGCATGCCCACCCCGATCGACCCCGTGGACCCCTCCCGGGAGGAGTCGTTCGCCGAGGCCGCCGGCCGCGTCCGCGACGCCGAGGCCCGCGAGGCCGAGGCCTTCCTCCTCGTCGAGGACCTCGTGGAGCAGCGGGCGGCGCTGGCGCAGGAGGCCGAGCTGGCGCGCCTGCGGGCCGCCGAGGTGGCCGACGTGGAGGCCGTCGCGGGCAAGCTCCCCGGGTACCTGGACGGGGTCGGGGAGCGGCACCGGGAGCTGGAGGGGGAGCTCGAGGCCCTGGCGCTGGCGGTGAGGGGGCGGCTGGGGGCGGCGGAGGCGGCGCTGGGGCGGATGGAGGCGGAGGCCGAGGCCCTGGGGGCCGCCGCGGGGCTGCTGGCGCGGGCGGGGGCCTGCGCGCGGGTCCCGTGGGGGGACCTGGACCGGTGGCGGAGCGCGGCCGACGAGCTGCCCGACGAGGGCCCGCGGCGCGGGGCGCAGCGGGGCCGCGTGGAGGCGCTGACGACGACCTTCGTGGGCCTGGAGGGCGCGGGCCCGCACCGCGGCGCCCCTCGGCGCCCCGAGCCCGGGCGCTACTCGGACGACGGCGACGGCCCCGAGCTCGACACGGTGATGGGGTCCCTCACGCAGCGCATCGCGGCGGAGGCGGACCTCACCTCCCTCCTCGAGATCGGGTTCCACTGGGACGCCGGGGCGACCTGGGACGTCGCGTCCCCCTTCTTCCCCGAGTCCAACGGGACCCACGTCTTCGGCGTCGACGAGAGCGAGCTCCTCATCTACCGCCCGGAGCTCTTCTTCTACAACCGCTTCGGGTCGCCCTGCGAGCCGGAGGAGGCGGGCTTCGAGCGGTACTACTGGTGGCTGGAGGGGGCGCGGGGGTCGCACGGGCTGCTGGACTTCGCGCCGCCGGGGACGCGCGGGGCCAACTGGCGGGGCGGGGCGGCGATGCTGGACTACGACAGCGACGAGGACGAGGACGGGGACGGGGAGGGGCGGGGGCCGCGGATGCCCGTGGGGACCCGGGGCGGGATCCTGCACGACCTCTGGAGGGTGCGGCTGGACTGCCGCCCGACGACGCCGATGGGCCAGGCGCGGCTCTTCTTCCTGCGCAAGCTGGCCCGGAGGACCATGCAGAGCATGCTGCTGTGGGAGCGGCACAGCAAGAACGCGGCGGCCCTCGCCGAGGCCCGGGGGCAGCGGGCGCTCAAGCGGCGCATGCTGGGGCAGTGGGCTGGGTGGGCCCAGAGCAAGGAGGCCTCCGCGGACTGCCTCCGCCAGCGCAACCTCCTCGCCAGCTCCATGCTCGGCTGGGCCCTGTGGATGCACCGCCGCGCCGCCGCCCTGCAGGCCGCGATCGAGGCCACGCAGCACTACCACCGCCAGCTGCAGGCCAAGGCGCTGGCGTCGTGGATCTCGTGGAACCAGCGCCGGCAGCTGCTGCGGGAGAACTACCACCGCGTCGTCGCCGCCCGCCACCGGGGCCGCCTGCGCCTCGCCTTCGAGCACTGGCAGACGCTGGCCGCGCAGAAGGCGCTGCTGGTGCGCGTCTTCTCCCGCGCGCAGGAGGCGTGGGACGCCTGCGAGGGGCCGTGGAACCCGGAATACCGCCACGAGTTCGACATCATGGAGCGGTACTTCGGCCGCTGGCGCGAGCGCGCCGACGAGCGCCGCCGGCTCCGCGAGGACGCCGCCATGGACCTCGCGGCCGAGGCCTACCGCTCGACGAGCCTGGCGCACCGGGCCCTGGCAGCGCTGCGCACGGCGCGGGACGAGGCGGGGGCCGTGGAGCGGACCAAGCGGGCCGTGTTCCGCGCGTGGTGGGCGGCCGCGGCGAAGGAGGCGCTCAACCCGTTCGGCCTCTCGGCCGGGCGCGCCAAGCTCCGCGCCGCGGGCCTCCGCTCGGAGATGGAGTACGACCGGCGGCGGCTGCTGCGCAAGGGCCTCGAGGGGATGAGGCTGGCCGCCGAGGCTGCCCGGAGGCCCCGGGAGCTCGCGGAGGGGCTCTGGCGGGGGAAGGTCCTCACGGCGTTCGCCGAGGGGGCGCGCCGTGCCCGCGGCGAGGACGACGCCCGGATCGCGGGGCACCGGGGGCGGTGGGGGGCCGAGCGGCCCCTCAAGAAGGCCTTCCGGGTGTGGGCCGCGGTGGCCAAGCGCCTGCGGCGCAACCGGGACAAGGAGTTCCTCGCCGAGGCGGTCCGCGGGAAGATGCTGCAGCGCCGGGCGCTCGCCGGCCTCCGGGAGGGCACCGGCGTCGACGCCACCCACATGGGCCGGGTGCGGCGGGCCGAGGCGCTCCGCGCCGAGCACCTGAAGCGGCGCGCCCTGCACGCGCTGTCGCGCTTCTCCGTCGAGAACGCCAGGGCCCGGCTGAACCGGCTGATCTACGGGGCCGCGGCGCCGGCCGGGGAGTTCACTGGGGGGGCGCCGGCCCCGGGGGGGGTCGACGCGCGGGGGCTGGGCCGGAGCCCGCCGCGGACGGGGGAGCACGCGGGGGCGGCCGTGGCGCGGTCGGACGCCCTGGCGCTGCTGGCGGCCGTCAAGGGCGGGGACGGCGCGCTGATCGAGCAGCTGCGGGGGACCCTCTCTGCCGGGCCCGCCGGGGGAGGCCCCTGGCGGGGCGCCTTGCCGCGGGCACCGGACCAGCGCCTCGACGGCACCGACGTGGAGCTCCTGACGCGGGCGATGGGCGTCTGGAAGCTGTACAACCGGCACTACAGGGAGCTCATGCCTGGCGCGTCGGCCGCGCGGGCGGGGCGCGAGGGGGTGTCCACGCACACCCGCATGCCGGGGACGGGGACCGCGACGCGGGGTTATGACCCGGCGGGGGGGGAGGGGCGGCGAGGGGAGGGGGGCTGAGGGTGGGGGCGGTGAGGGGAGGGTGGGGGAGGACGGGGTCCGCCCCGTGTGATTCGTGGGATTCAATTGTCAGGCTGATCGGAATCACCCGACCACCGCTGCCCCGTCAAAGAACTCACTGACGGGGCCGGAGCCACTAACTCACTGGCGCAGGTCACGCGCGCACGGGCGCGGCACGGCTCGCGCAGCACAGCCGGTCACGCGGCGCTGGTCACGCGTCGCTACTCGCGGAAGCACGGCCCGCCAGGCCGAGGGCCCGGGGGGTGGCCCGCATCTGGAGGCCCCTGGTCTTCTTGAACTGCATGGTCATGTCGTAGCCGACGTCGATGAGGGGGGTCGTGGGGGACACGCACTCGAAGCGCGTCCTCTGGAGGAGCGTCGCGACCGACAGCGTCAGCGAGAGGATGGCGAAGTTGGCGCCCAGGCACATGCGGGGCCCCGCGCCAAAGGGGGCCCACTTGAACCGGTCGATCTCGGCACCGTCGAAGCGCTCGGGCTTGAACACGAGCGGGTCCTCCCACAGGCGGGCGGACCTCCCGAGCGCCCACGGCGACATGAGCACGACCTCCCCCGCCGGCACGTCGTACCCGGACGGCAGCGTGTCGGCGTCCTGGCCCACGCGGGGGAAGAGCGGGATGGCCGGGTAGAGGCGCAGCACCTCCTTGACGCAGCTGTCCAGGTACGTGAGCCGCTCGGCGTCCGCGAAGGTGGCGGGCCGGTCCCCCAGCACCCGGTCCACCTCCGCCTGCACCCTGGCGTAGACCTCCGGGTGGGCGACGATCGAGTAGAGGAGGGCGGCGGTGGTGGTGGCGGTGGTCTCGTGGCCGGCGCCCATGACGTCGTGCACGTCCTCCCACAGCTCCTCCTCGCTCATGGGCTCCCCGTGCTCGTCCGTGGCCATGAGGAGCATGTCCAGGAGGTCCCGCGGCTGGAAGACCTCCGCCTCCTCGGGGGCCGGGGGCCGCGCGGGGGCCTCGGTCGCGGCCGCCATGGACGCCAGCGCGGCGCCCGAGGCGCCGAAGCCGAAGGGGCACCCGGACGACGGGCCGGCCTGCGACGGCGTGAGCCGGTGCCCGTGCTCGGCGAGGTGGATCTGGTCTGGGGCCATCCCGAGGATCCCCGAGAGCTCCGCCCGCCGCGCGCGGATGAGCTCGAGCATCGAGGAGCGGATCGTCTCGACGCTGCTCTCCAGGTTCTCGATGTGCGGGTCGTGGGCGGCCTTCATGAGGTCCAGGGCGAACTTGGGGGTGATGAAGATGTTGCCCAGCTCCTCCCCGAACGAGTTCACCGCGTCGACCAGCGCCGAGTTGGCCCGCTGCTCCGCCGTGGCCTGCGTGCCGCAGACCTCCGACTCGTGGAACGCGAGCTGCCCGAAGTCGTGGCTGAAGGCGACCTGCCCGATGATGTCCAGCGTCATGCGCTGCGTGGCCACCGCCACGTCCCCCTCCGTCGCCCCCCCGCGCCGCGCGTAGATCTCGTTCAGGCGCTCAGCCCTCTCCACGATCGTCCCGCAGAAGCGGTCGAGCAGCGCCGGCGACCGGAACGGGGGCTGGCACAGCTGCCGGTGCTTCCGGTTGTACTTGCCCTGCGACCCGAGAATGCCCCGCCCGTGCATCACGAAGCTGCGGGAAGAGTCCGGGGGAGGGGCGCGCGTGAGGCGTGCCCGAACCCGTCCCCGCCGGGCCTGGTCCTCCCCGCCCGCGCCCCGGGCCCCCGCGCGCCGCCCGGCCCCGCCCGCGCCGAGACCCCGCCCAGCCCTTCACTCACTCGTAGATGTCCGGCAGGTACCGGTCCGAGTAGTTCTTGGTGTTGGTGGCGCAGACGTGCTCGACGTCCCGGGGGTCGTTGACGAACGTCCACCCGGCGGCGCCGTTAAGGTTGACGGGGTTCGTGAAGCGGGACACTGGGCCGTACTTCTCCTCGAACTTGAGGATCGCCGCGTGGACGCCGCCCTCTGCGAGAGAGGGGTCGCGGGGGGGGGTCGCGGGGGGGGGGGGGGGGGGGGGGACGGGGGCCCGGGGGGGGGGGGCCCCGGCGCGCGCGGGCCGGCGGGGGGAGCCCCGCGGGGCGGCGGGA
>Ga0181582_10001674_pt1 | contig 17438 bp, 11 predicted proteins | sample 071ome_32_FD_132438 | JGI IMG/M metagenome (GOLD analysis project Ga0181582, IMG submission 132438) | Coastal salt marsh microbial communities from the Groves Creek Marsh, Skidaway Island, Georgia - 071405AT metaG (megahit assembly) | ecosystem: Environmental > Aquatic > Marine > Intertidal...
CCCCCCAGACGACTGACTCGTCGCACTCGTCGCACTCGTCCTCCGCGAGATCGGACTCGCCACCGACCCCCCACCACTCGAACCCTTCGTATCCTTCCGCTGAATCTGCTCCTGAAGACTCGCCACTGCATACTCCTTCTGCTTCACCTCCTTGTTCAACCGCTCCACTTGCTCTGCCAGTTTGCTCGACGACGACTTGGCCAGGTTCAGCTGTTTCTTCATCACCGCGTTCTCCTTCGCCAGGGCCTCCGCCTCCACCGTCGCCCGAGACAGCTGGTCCGTCAAACGATCATTCTGAATCTTCACCTGCGACAACTGCGTCGACAGCTGGTCCAACGAACTCCTGGTGTTCATTTTGATTCGATCGGGAGTTTTTCGTTTCCCGCGTTCGTCAGCGCTCGCAGTCGCGGTCGCGGTCGCGGTAGAGGTGACCTGATGACGATGGTATTGATGTACGGCGTCGACGTACTCTCAAGAGTTTTTCTTCTTCGAGCGAAGTGACCAGGTCGTTCCAACGACGACGCTTGAGGACCAATGCGCGTGGTTGCCCAGAAAAATTCGCGCTCACTGACGCCGATCGTTTTGGCATCTATGATCGGTAGCCTTGTGAGTGTGCTCGCGCGACGATCGTGTCCTTCGTCGAGCTCTGTGCGCCATAGTAGTAGACTCAGGACGATGGCCACGGCCGGAGAAGGCGAACAGCAACAGGCCCTTCCACCTGCGCGTATCAATCCCGATGCGGTTGGTCGGAAGGTCAAGGGCGTCGTATTCGACATGGTGCGTTGACGAGACTCGCTTGGCCATCGTCCGACCTCGACCCGCCCACTCACCCGCTCGCTCACTCGCTTGCTCGTTGACATCAGGACGGCACGTTGACGGTCCCGTGCATCGACTTTGCCGAGATGCGTCGGAAGGTGGGAGAAATCGGCCCGCTGCATCCGACCAAGGGGGTGGGTATCGACTTGGACCGACGTGCGCCTGACGCCCCGACGCACCCACCCACTCACCCCCTCGCCCACTCGCGCTTCGCGCTCGTTCGTTCGCCAGGATATCCTCAAGGTGATTGCAGAGTGGGACTCGACTCGTCAGAAGGAGGCCTACCGGGCCATAGCTGAGATTGAAGAGCAGGCGCTGCGGGACATGAAGATCATGCCGGGGGCGGTGGAGCTGTGTGCAGAGTTGGACGAGTATCGGATGCCGCGGGCGATTGTGACGCGCAACGTGATGTCGAGTGTGGATTTCTTTCACGAGACGCACTTTCCGTTGCCGCCGTTTCATCCGTCGTTGTCGCGGGAGTGGCAGCCGTACAAGCCGGATCCGGCGAGCCTCTGTTTTATTGCCGGTGAGTGGGGGGTTGAGAGCGACGAGCTGGTGATGATCGGTGATAGTTGTCGGGACGATGTCGGGGCGGGGTCGAACGCGGGGGCGACGACGATACTGATCGACGAGGAGCGGAGGTGGGACGGGGTGGACGATGCGCGGCTGCCGGTGCGGCCGGATTTCATCGTGCACGACTTGTTCGAGTGTCGGGCGGTGTTGCATGGGCTCCTTAAGTTGGTGGGCAAGTAACGTGGAATTGACGACTAGGCGTGCTCGCCGACGTCAGACACCCGGAGCACGACCTTGACGTTCTTGCCGCGCTCGAGGGCGTGGTCGAGCGCCTCGTCAAACTCCGAGCCGAGCTCGTACTCGACGACCCTCGCGGCAATCTTGCCGTTTCGGACGAGTTTGCCGAGGGTCTCGACCAGGGCTGGCACTTTCTTGACGTTGTCCGTCATCCACTTCCGTGTGTTGAATCCCTTGACGCGGAGGCCGCCAAACACCCAGGTCTTCCAGTTGAAGTTCGGGCTCTTTCCTCCCATGCATCCGTAGATGACGAGCTGAGCGCCCTCTGCCAGCGCCTCGCTCAGCCTCACGCAGCTGTCCCCGCCGACGCAGTCCTGGCGAACGAGCGAAGCGCGTAGCGCGAGTGAGAGAGTCGGGGCGCGCGAAGAGCGAGCGCACGTCGGTCGAAGTCAATACCCACCAGCCCCAGCTTGGGTTTGGCGAAGAACTTGAGCTTGGCGAGCTCCGCCTTGACAGATCCCCGGTCGCGAATCACGTGGACCGCCCCGAGCTTGGTGAGCATCGCCGCCGTCTTCTCAAACTCGTCATCGGACGAGCTCGCGAGGATGGCGACGGCGCGGAGGCGCAACAGATGACACAGCTGCACGACCAGCTGTCCGACGGTCCCGCTCGCGCCGTTCAAGAGCACGCAGTCGCCCGGCTTGAGGTTGGCGTCCTCCAACAGCCTGTAGGCCGTGATCATCTCACGTACGCACGCAACTTGGTCGAGACTCATCACTTCCTGCGGCACCACCAGCAGGTCCTTCTCCTTGAACACGGCAAGGCTGCGCCAGGTGCCCGCGTTTGGCCTGATGGGGATGACCCAGTCGCCTTCTCGCAGCTCGTGCTTGCTCCCGTCGACGCCCGGACCATTCTTCAACACAATGCCCACGCCATCGTGTCCCGGACAGAACGGGAACGACGAAGCGTGCTGGCTCGGGTCGAGGCCGTACAGCCCGCCCGTCTGGATGGTGTAGAGGTCGGCCGGATTGATCGGCATCATCCGCATCGAGACCAGCACCTCGCCCCACTCCAAAGCCGGCGGGAGGTCCTCCATGTCCACCGTGAGGACCTCCTTGGGGAGCCCCGCACGCTGCGCCCGCACTGCGTAGCCCTTGATGGCAGGTAGCGCCACGCTCTCGTAACTCCCCTTGACGACGCCAAACTGGCTGATGATGTCGTCGCTTGTAAACGTCTGCACGCCCTCCGTGCCCCGACTGCGCATCCACGCCTCGAAGCCGGCGGTGTGCGACTGGTCGACCTGTCGGACGGTGAGCTGCTCGGCCAGGTTGGCGGCCGAGGCCAGCGGGGCCTCCCTCCCGCGATCGCGGAACGCCCCGCCGCCGAATCCATCAATGAACTCCTCCTCTGCCGTGCGCGTGATGGCGCCGGTCTCGTCGTAGATCTTACGCTTCTGCTCGTCCGAGAGGGTCTCGTAGGCCGCCTGGAGGGCCCGGAAGCGCTCCAGCGAGCCACCCTTGTCCGGGTGTTCCTTCGTGGCGAGCAGACGGTATGCGCGGCGGATCTGGGCGTCGTGTGGGTGGGTGTCGAGTGAGTGCTGCGTGATCGTTCAGATTTACGAAATCGGGCCGTTTCTCTCTCTTGTTGGCGAGCAACGGAATCCCGGAAGCGGTCATCGCGGCAGAAACATGTTGAAGAAAAGCTACCGGCGCCGACGTCGCGCGCATAGCGCGTCGTCGCAGTCGATTGGCTCTGGATCGAATTCGAGCGTACATCTTTCATTCGAGCCGTCGAGGTCAAACCGAGCACGTCGTAGAGCGAGGGCTCGAGCGTCGACTCGTCCATCTTGGAGCGTTCAGTCACCATGGTATGTGCGTATTGAAAAATACAGTAGTGGGAGCGTCGTCGGTCAACGCTCATGAGCGACGTGATCATGTTGATTCGCCGCGCCTGCAGCCTGGCTGTCCAGACGTACTCGCAACCTCGGCACACGTGTCCGCTCGAGAGGATCGTGTGTGTATGTGTGTGTTTGGGGGGAGGATCGGGCATGACGGAAGAAGACGCGTCGTCGCGGGTGGCCGACTCGCCGCCGCCGCCGACTCCGGCAGCGCGCCTGGGAGATGGAGTCGGGTCAGAGAAGGGAGATCGCCATGTCTCGGCCGCGACACTCAGAAACCTGGCGCGATGCGTCATGGATGAGAGAGAGACCCGCAGTCCTCTTCTTCCGCTAGGCCGATCTAGCCTGTAGATCTACACGACGCACATGTGCGTCCTGTACAGGAAAAAAAACACACAGGACAGGCGGGCGATACAGGAAGGTACGCCGACAAATGCGGCGTCTCCACATGTATCATTATCCAAACACGAGCTCAGTGCCGCGGGAAACCCCGGGCACATGCGGACGAGCGCAGAGGAGCACGGAACGAACAGGCCACCGCCCAATCCGCGAACAGGCCACCGCGGCGCCCACAAGACCAACGACACGAACAACGACACCAACAACAAAAACGACACAACCAGCCACCGCAATAAACCGCCGCCAGCTCTCGGCCACGGCGCTGTCCTCGCTCCTCCTGCCGTCCCTCGCAGGCCCGGCACGGGCGGCGCAGGCGCCGACAACGAGCACGTTTGCGAGCAACGCCTTCGGATTCCAGTTCTCGTACCCCTCGTCGTTCGTCGTCGCCTTCGACCGCACAGACTCGTACGCGCCACGGAGCACCCCCGCCGACGAGGACATTGCGCTCACGAGCGTCGGCAGCTACCGAAAGGCGTTCCTGACTGTTACCGTCTTCGCGAAGCGGGTCGGCACGAACGGCAGCCCGGCGGGAAGCAAAGACTTTTTCTACGACCGGGTGATCCAGCCGGTGGTCGACGAGCCGACGACCATCGGCTTCACGCTCAACAGCGAAGCCTACGGAGGCGACTCCGCGAACGATCGCTACTACGACTTTGAGTTCGTCCACAGCGTCTGCCGGGGCGAAACAATCGAGGGCAAGTCGGGGGCGCTGCGATGCATCGGAGACTACGGCCAGGACCTGCCGATCCAGTCGAGGATCGTGCTGGGGCGGTCCATCGTGCGTGACGGCGTGTTGCTGACGCTGATGGGGTCGATCCGGACGGAGCGCGGCGACGTCGAGGGCGGGATGGCAGAAGAGCGCCAGACCATCCTGGACATCCTGGAGAGCTTTACGAGAACGAGCTGACGAGCTGATTGGAATGCATCAATGCGCTGCCGTGTGTGAAGGTCAGCCGACTCGCACTCAAATTCATTACGGCACGCAAACCGCTTGTCTCGTACCGACCGACGCCGAGTGGGGCAGCATCATCATCTTTACGAGACAGGGCGCGCCGCGTAGAAGAAGGAGAGAGGAGCTGAAATTCAAATTCGGTTGTGACATTCTTCAGCTCGGGTTCTCTCGTTACTCCTCCCCTCCCCAGCTCCACCGTGACCATGACATTGACAGAGCCAGCGTCGGTGTACCATACGCCCCAGGGCGGGAGAGAGGGCCAGGGCGAATCATTAATTGACGAAGCGTCGTTCAAGGCCTCGCCCGGCGACACGCTTCGCTCGTTCGTGCGGGAGATCTCACAGCAGGTACGTGTGTTGAGACGAATCGTCAGTCAAGGCGCGGCGGGTCGTGCGCTGCCGCGATCTTCGCTCTTCGCTGTGCCGTTGGATCGCTCTCACTCGCTCTCGCGCCATTTTTTCACTGCAGCCGCCCGCCGGGAGCTCGCTCTCCCTGGCTTCATCCCTCGCCCCCTCCCCGCTGGTCGCGTACAGTCAGAAGCGTGTGGTCGAGCTCAAGTCGCACCGGGTGACGCCGGCCCTCACGGAGGCGTCGGCGTCGGCGTCCCAGGGGGAGAGCCGCCAAACCCAGAGCGACAGGCAGCGCCTGGTCGAGCTGCAGGACAGGATCGATGACCTGGAGGAGGAGCTTGCGAATTCGGTTGGCCTCCTGAAGGACGCCACGTCGCTCGACGAGACCAAGACGAAGGAGATCAAGGCGCTGAACGAGTCGCTGTCGGAGGCTCGCGGTTCGATTCGGTCCCTCGAGGTCGAGCTGGACGCCCTGAAGGCGCGTCACGCAGAGTCGGTGCGCCTCGCTGAGAGCTACATCGCCGAGGCTCGCCTCTCGAGGGACGAGGAAGTGGCGAGGCTGGAGCAGCGGATCGACGAGGTGCGTAGGGCGGGCGAGGAGCAGGTCGACGCGGCCAAGGCCATCACGAGCGAGCTGCGGCAGGAGAACGAGGTGCTCAAGTCGACGGCGAAGAAGATGGAGCAGGCCAAGCGGGACGCCGAGAGGGAGACGCAGCGGGCGATCAACAAGTTTGAGGCTGCCGTGCAGAGCCTCGAGCAGCTCGAGCACCAGTACAGCCTGCTGGACAGGGACGCCAAGGAGACCGAGGCGGCCAAGACGGAGCGGATCCTGGCGTTGGAAGAGGAGATGGAATCGCTGAGGTTGACCAAGGCCACCCTGTCGAGGAAGCTGGAGCAGCGCGAGGAGGCCGCGAAAGAGTCGGAGCAGCGACAGCGCCGGGCCGAGACGGGGCGGGAAGAGGCCGTGGCAGAGCGCGTGGCGATCCAGGCCAAGTTGGAGCGGCTCGAAGCGCTCGTAGAGAAGGTGACGTCGGAGAACCAGACGCTCTTGGCGAAGGAGGCCAAGCTGCAGGGGGCCTCGGACGGGGCGGCCGAGGTCAACCGGTCGATGCAGGTGATGCTGGAGACGTACGAGAAGGAGAACGCGGCGCTGATGGTCGATTTAAACAGCGTGCGAGATCATCTGGCGGCGGTAGAGGGACGGCGGCGCGAGGAGCAGGACGAGGCAGACAGGGCTCGCTCGAGGGCCGCGGCGGCCGAGCGGCGGCTCAACGAGCGGTCTTCTGAGGCGGCTCAGCGCGAAGAGGCATTGCAGACGCGGGTCGACTCGCTCCAGAGGGATCACGAGGCGGACGCAGCCGCGTGGAGGGCCGAGCGGGAAAGCCTGACCCGCGAGCTCGAGCTCGTGGTCGGGCAGCTGGCCGTCGTGAGCGTGAGCGGGAAGATGGACAAGGCCGGGAACGCAACCAGCGAAAAGACGCACGTGCAGAGTGAGCGCGCCCAGAGCGAGACCCAGAACACGCAGACGTTCTACAGTGTGGAAGGGGGCTCGGAGCATTGCGGGAGTGTGTCACTGGGCGATGGCGTCTTGGACAATACGCCGGTGAGCGGCAGTGGGGCCGGCGGCGACTTCGGCAGCGTGACCCACACGAATGGTCCCGCGGACGACAAGGAGGACCTCAAGGCGCAGCTCATGGCGCTCAAGCTGTCGCTGATGCAGCCTTCCGGCGCGTCTGCCGGGGGCACCCCGTCGTTGTCGTTCAAGACGTCGTTCTCGCAGGCGCGTCGGACGGCGACGGCGTCGTCTTCCGGGTACCTGCAGGCGCACCGCCCCCCGGTCGACGGCGCGTCGACGCCGTCGACGTGCTCGGACGACGACGACGACGGGTCGATGCACCTTGACGAGCGGCTAGGAGCGGCCAGGAGCTCGATATCGAAAGCCAAGGCCAGCCTAAAACAGTTGGTTCGCCAGAGCTAGTGTGTAAATCGCGTGCCAGTGGACACAGTGATACCACCGACCCCAGCGACAGTGGAGCCTCCGAGGTTTGCTCCCCAGAAGAAAAATCCGTCACTCCATCATCATCATCATCATCGATCGCACATTGTGCCATCCTGACGATTCTGAGGATCCACACGTGCACGAGGCTCGCCTGGAGGAGGCCCTCGATTTTGCTCGCTCGGTTTACCACCACGACGAAATACGAAACCACCACTCGCTGCATGTCCTCGTCGGCCGCTCCCTCTGCCGCCTGCGTGTGGTTCAGGAAGGGCCTCCGGCTGCACGACAATCCGGCGCTCCTGGAGGCCATCAATGGCTCCGACACGCTGTACCCGGTCTTCTGCGTGGACCCAACGTTCTACTCGCCAGACGTGATCGGCGGCAACCGCATCGCCTTCCTGCTCGAGAGCCTCCGCGACCTGGACGCGAGCCTGAAGAGCCGCAACTCCCGGTTGATTGTCCTCCGCGGCTCTCCGAACGACGTGCTCGTCTCGAAAATGGAGGAGTGGAACGTCTCGAAGCTCTGCTTCGAGTCGGACACCGAGCCGTACGCCGAGGCGCGCGACGGACGGATCAAGGAGGCCGCCGAGGCCTTGGGCGTGCGAGTCTTCTCGCCGGTTTCACACACGCTGTACGACCCGAATGTGCTCATCGCGAAGAACGGTGGCAAGGCGCCGCTGACGATGCAGTCGTTCCAAAAGGTGGTCGACAAGGCCGGCCCGCCGCCCGCACCGGCCGCCGACCCGCCGTCCTCGCTGCCGCCGTGCGGCGCCGTGCCGAGCGGCGAATACCTAGTGCCCAGTCTCTCGGACGTCGGATATGGGGAGGAGCATATGAAGGAATCGAACAAGCCGGTGGAAGGCGGCGAGACGGCGGCGCTCGCGAGACTCGCAAAGTACATGGCGGACGAGGCGTGGGTGGCCTCGTTCGACAAGCCAAAGGGCAACCCGACGACCTTCACGCCGTATCCTGCGACGACCCTGCTGTCTCCGTACCTGAAATTCGGCTGCCTGTCGCCGCGGCTGTTCTACGCCAAGCTCCGGGAAGTCTACAACCGCAGGGCCAACCACACCAAGCCACCCGTCTCGCTCTACGGGCAGTTGCTGTGGAGAGAGTTCTTCTACTGCGCATCGGTCGGTATCCCAAACTTTGGAAAGATGGAAGGCAACCCGAACTGCAAGCAGATCGACTGGGACACGAACGACGAGTTCCTCCAAGCGTGGGAGGCCGGCCGGACGGGATACCCGTGGATCGACGCCGTCATGACGCAGCTCCGGCAAGAGGGATGGATGCACCACCTGGCGCGACACGCGGTGGCCTGTTTTCTGACTCGGGGAGACCTGTACCTGAGCTGGGAGTCGGGCGCGAAGGTGTTTGACAAGTACTTGTTGGACGCCGACTGGGCGATCAACAACGCAAACTGGCAGTGGCTGAGCGCGAGCGCGTTCTTCTCGCAATACTTCCGCGTCTACGGGCCCGTATCGTTCCCAAAGAAATACGACAAGGACGGAGCGTACGTCAAGAAGTACCTCCCGGTTCTGGCAAACATGCCCGCAAAGTACGTCTACGAGCCGTGGACCGCTCCGGCCGACGTCCAAAAGAAGGCCGGGTGCGTGGTCGGCGTCGACTACCCTGCGCCCATCGTCGACCACGCGACCATCCACAAGACCAACATCCAGCGCATGAAGGCCGCCTACGATCGGAACAAGACCATGAATCCGAGCAGTGGGGCTGCCAGTGGGGTCAAGCGGAAGGGCGTCGAACCAGCACGATGAGCTCGTGGACGTTCACACAACAATAAGATGATAATAAAACCGTACGGCATCGTAATACTCTGTCAACGCCACCCGCTCGTCCACCCCATGGATCAACTTGAGCTCGTCGAACGAGAGCGCAAACGGAGAGAACCGCACCACGCGTCCGGGCGCGATCTCGTGATACCAGCGGCTGTCTGTCATGCCCGTCAACAAAAACGGGACGACAGACATGGGCTTGACGACCCGCCCATCCTTCGCCTCTTCTTCGCGACCAAACACAGCGCGATGCGACAGCGTCTCCCGTATCGCCCGCGCCACGACTCGAAACGCGTCGCTGTCCGCGCTCGTCGTCGTCAGCTCCGGGTAGACGACCGCACTCACATCCCGCACCCTCCCGTCGGGACCCGCCAGATGCTGCAAATACGATCGAACGTCCTCCCGCGAATCACCGGGCAGCGTCCGCACGTTGACCCCCACGGTCGCCTGCCTCGGAAGCACATTCTGCGCGCCATCCCCGGCCCGCAGCTCCACAACACCCGTCGTCGTCCGCACGAGCGCATTCAATTTTGCGCCGAAGAGTGGCCGTCCCAGCAACTGACCAACCACCGGCCTCCAAACCGCCGACACGGCGCGCCCGAGCACCCACGCCAAGGGCCGCAGCTTCACCCACTCGCTCACAGCCCGACAAAAGTCAACCATCGCATCCTCCAGCCTCGTGGGCAGCGTCTCCCGCTCCAACCTCCCCACCAGCGCAGCGAGCCGACTCGCGGCGCTCAGACCTGGCCTTGGCGGTAACGACCCATGCCCGCCTTGGCCCAGAACCGTCACCTCGAAGTTCATGGCCGTTTTCTCGGCCAACCCAACCAGCGCAAACGGCTCAATATCCGCCAACCAACCCTGGTGCCGTTCCATCGCGACCATACCTCCCTCGTCCAACACCAACTCAGGCCTCACGCCTCGCGCTTTCAGCAGCTCGGCCATCGAGCGCGCCCCAAACCCGCCGACCTCCTCGTCATGCCCAAGCGCCACGATGACCGTCCGATTCAACTCGGCGTGATCCACCGCAAGAGTTTGCAGCGCTTCCAGAATGGCACACGCCGTGAACTTCGTGTCCAGCGCACCGCGCGCAAAGACACGCCCGTCTTCGATCGTCGCAGCAAACGCGTCGTACGCACCACCTTGGACGGCAGGAACGACGTCCAAGTGACTCACCAGCAGCAAAGGATCTAGCCGCCCGTCGTTGCCAGGCCACGTCATCAACAAACTGAACTCGTCGACGACCTCGACCTCCATCCTGTCAAACACGGGCGCGTACATCGATCTGAGCACCCGGTGCAGCTCCTCGAAGGACGCCCTGTCGCTGACGTGGTTCGGCGCGTCGACGTCCGCAACAGCAGCCACCCGGAGCGTACGAACAAACCGTTCCACGGCCTCCCGCTTGTCCTCTTCGTCCCGTAGCAGCCGCACGTGCTGCGTCACGGAAGAGGCAGGCGCCCTGTGCACCCTATACAGAAGCCGCGGAGCCAGCAACGCGACGATCGCCGCGAGTATCCCAAGCGCCCCAAGAGATCTCGGTACCATGGTGCGTGCGTGCCGAAGGCCTTTTAGTTTAAGAGGCCTTTCGTTGGATTCCCGCGCGTTCTCGAGAGTCTCGGGTTTTGGCAATCGGGTTAGAAAAATCTATTTCCGCTTTCGCTCCATGGGTATCGACATCGCTATGGTCGTCAAGCCCTCGAACATCCACGTGGAGGACAAGGAACGGTACGCATGGTTTCCTCGGGAAACGTGGATTTTGACCGCAAAGAATTCATCCGTGCATCCTAACTCGCCCGCGCGCCATCTCTCTACCCAGGCTCGCCTCTATAAGGGCTGATATCGAGCTACTCGAATCGCAGAATGTGGAAGAGGCGGGTGCGTCTGTCTGTCTCTCTGTCCCTGTTTTTCCCCTCTCTTCGCTAGGGTTCCGACGACTGTTCCCTCGCTCCCTCGCTCCCACGCGCACGCCCACTCACAACACCCCTCCCCGCCTGCAGCGAACGAATTGAATTTCAAGGTCCACGAGCTGGCGGCGTCCGAGCGTGGGGCGCTGGAGCGCTTGAACTCGCTCAAGGACGAGGATCCAAACTCGCCGGGCGTCACCGAAGCCAAGGAGAACTATCGCCGTGCCTCGTCGGACGCGATGGAGGGCAAGAACGTCGATAAGACTGTCAAGAACGATCTAAGCCTGCTGAAGCGTCTTCGCAAGGACGAGAAGCAGCTGCTGTCCTCCATCTTTTCCTGCGACGAGGAGTGGAAGAGCCAGCCGGACGTTGCCCCGCTATACGCGTCCATTAACCAGCTGCAGACGAGCGTCTTCCAGCATCAGCGTGTGATCGCCAACCTGAAGAGTGCGGCGAGATTGCTTGAGATCGCGAGTGGGAACCTCGCCGGGGGTCAGGTGGACTCGGCGCAGTCGAGGGTGCAGTCTGCGGTGGAGATGTTTCCCGAGTTGCAGGGAGTAATTGGGAGCAGTGCGCTGTCCGCGGAGTGTATCGGGAGGTGTCATCAGACGGCGGTCGAGGCGTTGACGACGGCGGAGCAGGGGAGGCTGCAGGAGGAGTACAAGTTGAACGAGGTGCAGCAACACTTGCTCGGGATTCAAAGGAAGCTCGTGCTCGAGAGTTGAGAGCGAGAGCGAAAACCGAGAGAGAGAAAACCTGTGCTGCTCTTTATTTGTTTGTAACGCATGTGCCATATCGAGGATAGGACGACGACGATACTGTGGTCGTGGTGGACTCGTTGGCATTGGCGATGACGATGCACGTGCGTGGCGTTCGTTCATCGAACGCTCGTCGTGTTTGTTTTCGTCACCACCCGACCCGGCGGACCCAAGCTCCGCTTCGTCTCCGGGCTGCATCGCTGCCTCTTCCAGGGGATCTCTTTGCCCTCGATGTCGACGGCGAGGCCTCGGCCGACCCCGGCCATCCTCGTCGGTGGGTATTGACCTCGACCGCCGGCCGACGTCCGATCGTCCCCCGCTGGCTCGCTGGCTCGCTGGCTCGCTCACGTTGGCCTCTCCACTGCCTCTCCATCGCAGGTTTTACTTCGAGACCGTGGTCGTCAAGCGGAAACCCAAACTTCTTTGTCAGGGCCAGCTGTTTTCGCTCGAGCTCGAGCCAGAGGGGCCGTACCCGAAGCTCTCCGAGCCGTTCGTCAAGAGCAATCCGCTGCTTGCGGACGCACTGGATGACGTTCGTCGTATGCAGAAGAACGGCGAGATGGACGACCCGGCGGCGCTGGTGGCCAGACTCCGGCCCACCCTCCAACCGTCCCAGCTCGTCAAGCTGGACAGCCTCTCCGAGCTGACGGAGCGGCTGAGAGTGGACCCGCGGATGTGGACGGACGGAACTGGTCCGAACGACGCGCCGCTGACGGTGGACGAGCAGGCGCTGCTGACGGCGGGAGAGCTGCTGGCCCTGTCAGAGGGGTTCCGGGGGGTTGCGCTCCTGCAGGTCGCCCTGCTGAACAGCGGCAGTCGCCTACCGTTGCTCCGGCCGTTCGTCTTTCCGCTGCTCAAGATGCTGCATGAGGACGGGAAACGGGTGGTCATGCTGCCGTCCAAGGTGGAGGGTGCGAGGTCGCTGGTCGTGTCGGCAAAGCGGCAGCCGTTTGTGGCGTGGGCGCGGTACCTGGCGGGCTTGGGGTGTCAGGCCAGCCTGGTGGCGGACAGCGATTTTTACAAGGTGTTGATCGGGCGGATGATGGGGTATCGGTTGGAGAACGTGGAGCATCACGTGTTGGAGACGACCGGCAAGGGGGTCGACGCGAGGGTGAGGGCGGCGGTGGAGGCCGAGTTGGCCGGGCTGAGCGCGACGCCGCCGTCGCTCCCATGGAGATGACGACGATGATGATGATGACGATGATTTGTAATCTTACATCACCGGCGGTGCTTCGGGTACGATGACGGGAAGTTTCGGTCCGATCCGTTGCTCTGGTGGCTCATCGGCAAGTACGAGCCCCAGGGACTGCGGCCGCCGTCCGTGGACGGAGACTCGTGCATGATGGTGATCCCGTGGCCGGCAGTCGGACTGCCGCCCATCGCCGTGTGCGCCAGCATGCTGGCCTTGAGGGCGCCGGGGAGCTTTTTCCGGCTGAAGTAGCGCCGGCCGCCGCTGCTCATCGACGAATCCGGCATGCTGCCGAACCGGGTCCGCCGAAGGCTGTCGTCCGAGTCGGACGACGAGAACTCGGCCGAGGATTCGCCGTCCGAAGAGTCTCCCATCGCGTCCGTGTCCGACGAGTCCGAATCCGAGTTGTCCTCGCTGTGTCCGTTGGCGGTATCGACGACGCGTCGCGCGTCGCCGTCGGCGTCGTCCGGTACTATGCACGTCGGGTGGCCTCGACGCCACGACACGTAGGTGTGCGCGAGATCGAGCGGCTCGGCCGACCGGCGGAGCAGGTACGGGTCGTACGGGAAGAAAATCTCCAGCGGCCTCGAGCACTTGAAGTTCCCGTTCGAGTGCGAGTTCGCTGTCCGCGCCTCCCAGGCCGAGACGAGGGACGCCACCTGGTCGTGTCCCAGGTATCGCGACTGCCGGGCAAACTCGGTGACCACCGACTTTGCGCACCAGGACAGCGGGTCGAGCGGGTGCACGAGCAGGCTTGGCATGACGTCTGTGAACAGCCGGTGCAGCGATCCCGCGCACTTGTCCCGCGTGGAAGACGCGGAGGGGCCCGACGGCGCTGATGAGGACGTCGGCGCGCCCAAGAACTTGTTCTCCTCAAACGACATGGCCATCATCTCGGGCGGCTCGGGCGTGCCACTGCCGCCTCCCAAATTCATGCAGAGGGGCTCCATGTGGTAGCAAAGCGCATATAAGAGCGCCTGGCATGCGGCATAGAACGACGAGTGCCGAGACAGACTCTCGGCGTTGCCCCCGAGCGTGATGGTCCCGCCCGACGGGATGGGCGGGAGGCCACCCCGCCGGTCCTCCTCGCGCGCGTACCGCATGCACCAATCTGCCAACTTATGGAACGTCTCAATGACCGTCACCTCTGGAACGAACGCCGCGCGGGCCAGGAACGACCCGATATAGGCTGCGCACGCGCTGCGCACGATCGGTGCCTGGTTCCTGTCCGCGAGCTTGTTGAGCAGCAGCGCGAGCAGGCTCCGGCAACAGTACACCGGCGACGCGCTTGCGACGTAGAACACGACGAACTGCGTGAACTTGGACCGGTGCGTCTGCAGGATGATCGATTCGAAGGCATCCAGCAGCGATTTCCAGACTTGGTGCACCTCGCCACGCGCGATTCGCCGCTTCAGGTGCGCCAGCACGAGCTCCATCAGCGCGTCCATCTTGTCTGCCATCTCGTGCGAGTCGTAATGGGCGGCCGACGCCACGCCTGTTGCCCCGGTTGCCCCGGATATCGCGGTCCCGTTGGCTCCGTTGGCTCCGTTGGCTCCGTTGGCTCCGTTGGCTCCGTTGGTCCCGTTGACGTCAACAACGGCCCCCTTGGCGCCGACGCCGCCATCGGCGTGTCGCTCGCTCGGACCGCCGACCCCCGTACCGACACCGTCATAGCCCTCCCATCCGCCGCGGTCCTCCATCGCCCGCGAGTGCCCCTCGCCGCCCATCCCCAGACACGCTTCGCCCTCGCTCATCCCCTCCAGGTCGAAAATATCCTGCTCATCGAAGGCCCGCGGGCTCTCCCCTTTCTCCTCTTCCCGCGCCTCCTCTGTAAGCACCTCGACGATATCCTCCCACCTGATGTCAACGTCAATATCAATCAGGTGCGCCACGACCGCCGGGATGAGCCCGTCACCCAGACCCGTATTATGCAGGCCCTCCGCGATCGCAAACGCGCCCCGAAGATACAGACAATGCACGTCCTTCTCCCGAACCTTGTGCGGCATGTTGCTCACCAGAAGCGGCAGCAACCTGGCCGCCGCAGTGGGCGCCAGCTCAATCACCCGCTTGGTCGCCGCCACTACCGCGTCCTGCACGCCGACCTCCTCCACGCTCGGCATCCACGACGCGGAACTCGTCGCCAAAGGCTGTGCCGCTGCACCATCTGTTTCACCCACGGGGACGGGGACGGGCACGGCCATCGGCACGAGGCTGAACACGAGCACGTGCAGGCTCCCCTGGATGAACGCCCCGTTGACGGCGACCGCGTGACACAAAAAGCTCAACACTGCCTCCCGCACTGCGCCACCCACCATCCACAGCTTAATATCCATGATTTCCGTCACCAGCACCTCGTGGTGCGCCTCCTTGACCAGCGCCAGGCACCGCGTGACGCCCCGTAGCAACGCGACCAGCTGCTTCTGATTCGCCTGCGACTCGGCGTCAAATTGATGCGCCAGCGGACCGCTGAAGTCGCTCACCAGCGACTTCAACCGCTGCACCTCGCCCACGAGCTGGTCGTACAGCTTGGTGCCGTCGCCCTGGGCTTTGAGAATCAAGGCGTCTGAGACAAACTGCTTCAGAAGCTCCTCCGAGGACTGCTGGTCGTTCGACCCCGTCGTCATCGTCGGCGACGACGTACTCGGCCCTGAGTCCGCCATCGACGCCCGTCCTGGAGGCCCGACTCGAAGGGAGGAGGAAATGGGCAGCGCGTTCAGGGAAGAGGGCTCGAATCTCGCTGCATGCGGTGGGTGCTTATCCCACGAGCGTCGCGTCTAGGCGGTGTGCTCGCATATCGAGGATCTCTGATACGGATACGACGAGGCTGGCGCGAACGAACGATGCGGTTGATTCGTTTGAGAAGACGAACCCCAGGTAGCTACCTCAGAGGCAGCGTGCGGTCAAAAAAAAGGGTGGTTTTCAGTATGGTCTCCAAGACGAGTCACTCGCCGGAGGCGCTCGTTTCTGCGAAGAAGAAGTCGTCGAGCCAAGCCAAGGCCCCGACGGCCGCAGCACAGGGAAAAAAAGCAGCGACCAATTCCAAATCGAACAAGCGCCCCCGGGCGAAACCGGGTGTCAAAGCTGACCAGGAGCGCAAGCGGAGACGGGAAGAACATGAAGCGCTCAAGGCGTCGGGGGAGAACTTTGAGCTGCTGAGAAAGTGCGTAGGAATCTTCGATCCGACATTCGCAATCGGCCCTTCAACTCGCTCGCCCACCCGCTCGCCCACCCGCTCACCCACCCCTCCCACCTGCCACGCCTTGCAGTTTCAGCAACCTCAAGCGGCGCGCGGAGGACCTGTTCGGCGAGGCGTCGACGCTGGGGCGCCGGCTCCACGTCCCGCTCCCGGACGAGGCGGCCATCCCGGCCGAAGAGCTGGAGACGCTCGAGCGGCTGCACGAGAAGCGTCTCGCAGACATGTGTGGGACGATATGCAAAAAGATTCTGGCGGGAATCATGGCCCACAAGTGGTCCTTCCCGTTCAATCGCCCGGTCGACATGAAGATGTACCCAGACTACTCGAAAAAGGTGGACCGCGCGATGGACTTTGGCACGATCAAGGCGAACGTGGAGAAGAATGTGTATACGCACCCGGAAGCCTTCGTCGAGGACGTGCGGCTGGTGTTCCGCAACGCGCGGAGCTATAACGATCCGGGTTCGGACGTGCACGCCATGGCGAGGACGCTGCAGGAGAAGTTCGAGGATCGGTACGCGGCGAGCATCGTGCCGCGGTTGGTGGAGGCGCAGAAGCAGCGGGATGCGGACAAGATCGAGCTGCGGCGGCGGATGGCCGAGCAGAAGGCGCTGGGTGGCCGAGAGCGGGCCGACGGGGAGTGTGCGGCCATCATCCAGGCGATCGACTCGCTGCTCGCGGACGTGGACATCGAGAAGATCAAGGCGGCCACGGCGTGCGGACCCGTGTCGCGCAAGGAGAAGGAGGCGCTCGTGGAAAAGTTCCGGGAGATGGACGAGTCCGTCCTGGGCAAGGCGCTGGGCATCGTCTTCCACCACTTTCCGGGGGTCAAGGGCCCGTCCGAGGTGGCGTTCGACGTCGAGACGCTCGACTCGCTCTGTCTCCGGCAGGTGATGAGTTACGTGGAGGGGACGGAGCACGACGGGAAGAAAATATGGCCTCCCAAGGCGTACATCGCCAAGGGCTTGTGAGATCAATGTCGTTGTCGTCGTTGTCGTTATTGTCGTTGTTGCCATCTCATGCGTGTGTAATACGTGAACCTAGTAGTAGTATGAAGACTCTCATCTCATCATCCAAACCAGCAGAACCACCTGCGGCACGGAGGGGGCGGGGGCGGCGAAGGGGTGGGTCCCGGCACCGGGCAGAAGCGCGGGGAGCAGATGCCCCACCTGTAGCAGCACTCCTCGGGGGGCGGCGGCGACGGGATCGGCGGCAGTGGCACGGGAGGACTCTCGATGGGTGGGACCGGGTTCGGGATCGACGGCGCCGACGGGCATAGGTACGGCGAGCAGAATTCGAGAACGCAGCACTCCGCCGGCGGAGAGGGAACGGCGTCTGTCGGCGGGGGCGAGGTGACCGGCTCGGGCGTCGTGGACGGCGGGGGCACCACTGGAGGCTCCGGCTCCGCCAGCGGGGGCTCCGGCTCCGCCACGGGGGG
>Ga0181582_10001689_pt1 | contig 17378 bp, 4 predicted proteins | sample 071ome_32_FD_132438 | JGI IMG/M metagenome (GOLD analysis project Ga0181582, IMG submission 132438) | Coastal salt marsh microbial communities from the Groves Creek Marsh, Skidaway Island, Georgia - 071405AT metaG (megahit assembly) | ecosystem: Environmental > Aquatic > Marine > Intertidal zone...
CAACTTGGTAAAGTTGAGGGCAGAACTCTACTCGGAGAAACCATAAGAGATTGGGCAGAATCACCGGGTAATATCAACGATATAGGTAAAAAAACAATCATTGAAGATTGGATTGCCCAAGGTACACATCCTTTTGGTAAAGAAGGTCTTGCATACGATGATGAAAAAGACATATACACCAGAAACGGTGCAGAACTAACACTTTCTGACGACCTTCGAACATTTAAATTTAAACAAGGTACTAAAATACAAGATGTAATTGAAGAAGTTATATTAGCCAGCACATATGCTAAAGACGTAGACGAAGCACTAAAAGACCCGGCAGCAAAAACTAAGGACGGCAAACTAAAATGGTTTAAGATTGAAACAAACTGTTTTATTTTAAATGATAACGGCACTCTTAAACAAACAGGAAGGTACCCTAAAGTTTATGTATTTAAAGTAGTACCTTTTGAAGCACACACAAATGTGTTTAAGTCACCAACAAGTTCTGCATTTGGTATTAAAAATCTTAAAAAAGAGTGTGCAAAACAGTACCAATACATCTATACAGGTAAAAACGTAGACGTATTAGATTTTGAAATAAAATACAATTATGCTTATCATACACCAATCCTTGCTGATAGGGGACAAGGCGCCGACCGAGCAGCCACAGAAAAAAGTGTAGTCAAACCGCAAGCAGGTGCTGTAGCAACTACGAACACAGGCGGCGGTGAAGCACCAGCAGAAGGTGCGCCACCGCTACAAGAAAAAGCAGATATTCTTACAAGACTGGGAGGCATGGACGGCGAAACTACAGCAACAAGTGTGGCTAGAACTTGGAATGAAGCACTTATGAGAAGTGACGTTAACATGGTAAATGTTGATTTAACGATTATGGGTGATCCGTTTTATCTAAGTGATTCAGGATTAGGAAATTATACTGCAAAAGATTCGTCTTTTACAGGTATGAATCAAGACGGACATATGAATTTTGAAAACGGAGAAGTTTTTGTAAACGTGCTTTTTAGAACACCCATTGATTACAATACAAGTACTGGTGTCATGATGTTTCCTAGTGATACAAAAATAATAAATGCGTTTAGCGGAATTTATCGAGTTAACAAAGTTACACATAAAATTGAAAAAAATAGATTTACGCAAACGCTTACCCTAATGCGTTTGCTAGGACAAGAAGATACTAGTCCTGTATCGCTTATTAAAGAAGGTGACAAGACAAACAGCATAGTCGGTAGTGTAGCCGGTAGCGTGTTTGAAATAGTAAATATAACCAATCCACCAGAGGTAGTAGGTTTATTACAAAACTTCTTAAACGGCAGTTTAGAAAATCAATTGCAAGAAGCATTAGACTTTCAGTTTAGAAAACTGTTAGGAGGATTTGATCCGTTATCAGCAACAAGAGAGCAAATTGCTGCTGCACTAGGAATTGAAATAAGTTTAGTGCCCACAGATATAAATGAATTACTAAGCGGACCCTTTGTTGATCAGTATGGTGAAAACCCTCCAGGATTTGGAGACTTATTAGATATTGGATTAGGCATAATAGGAGAAGAACTACCTCTTGATCCTCTAGAATTATTAAGAGGACTGGCTGAGGATGAGTTAGGTTTATAAATGAGAACAAAACAAAAATTTCCAGAAGGATTGCCCGGACCGTATGAAGGAATAGTAATTGGACACCTTGATCCTTCTTATATGGGAACTCTAAAAGTAGAACTGCTTAGGAAAACTTCTGCAGGCAATGAACCTGAAAGATCTGGCCAATTAGTTGAAGCAAGATATCTATCTCCGTTCTACGGCGTTACTCCTCAAAGCGGAACAACAGGAACATACGGTTATCAAAGCAGTCAAAAAAGTTATGGAATGTGGTTTGTACCACCAGATGTAGGCACCAGGGTTATGGTTTTATTGCTAGAAGGCAATCTAAGTCAGGCGTTCTGGATAGGTTGTATTCAAGACCAATATATGAACTTTATGACACCTGGTTACGCAAGTACAAAAAACATAGAAAGTGCAACAGGCGATGCTACAGGCAAAGTAGGAAAAAAAGTTCCTGTTGCAGAATATAATAAAAAACGCGAAGCAGGCACTAGCAAAAACCCCACAAGATTTTTAAAACCTCCCCATGTAGATTATGCAGCATCCTTGCAAAAACAGGGTCTAATTGATGATGACGCCCGGGGAACAACCAGTAGTTCTGCTAGAAGAGAAGTTCCTAGTTCTGTTTTTGGAATAAGCACTCCTGGGCCAGTAGACAAAAGAACCAGTGCTCCAAAAGCAGATATAGGAGACAGTGCGTCTAAAACAACAAAATTTATTAACCGTTTAGGCGGTACTAGTTTTGTTATGGACGACGGTGATGATAAAATTATTCGTAAAGGACATGCTAAAGATTCGCCGCCTATATATGAAAATATAGAAGCACTAGCAGACGGCGAAACGCCTACAGGAGATGTTACTTTACCTGCTAACGAACTTACTAGAATACGTACTAGAACCGGCCACCAAATACTGCTGCACAACACAGAAGATTTAATCTACATAGGTAATGCTAGAGGCACAAGTTGGATTGAAATGACATCCAACGGAAAAATTGACATATATGCTCAAGACAGTATTAGCATTCACAGTTCTAATGATTTAAATTTTACTGCTGATAGAGATATTAACTTTACTTCAGGAGAAAACGTAAACTTTGTTGTAGGAAAAGATTTTAAAACTACTACTGGAGACAGCATACACAACACAGCCGGACTGGATATTAATAACACAGCCGGACAAGGTATAAGTGAAATTGCCGGGACGCATATTGCAAACTATGCTAACTTAAACGCCAGTTATCAAAGTGTAGGAAATACTGTGTTAGGAGCAGGCGCAGATCTTGCTATGAGTTCGGGCGGCAACAGTTTGCTTGAAAGCGGGTATCATATTGAACTCAATGCAACTTCAAATTTATATCTTAAGTCGGCTGATTATAATCGAAACACAAAAAATAATTCATATATTAACGTAGATCAAATAAGTTACCAAATATCTAACAGTTTTGAATTACGTGGCGCTCAAAGCGTTGTGATAGATTCTGACAAAAAAGTAAACATAGGTGCCAACCACTTTATTGTAAACACAAACGATTATATAGAATTAAACTCAGACGGATCATTTTATTCTCTAGTTGGAAACAAATGGCAGGTAAGGTCCGACGGCGAAACAAAATTTTATGTTGGTGGAAATTACAAGGTAAAAGCAGACGATACTATTAAGTTATGGTCAGGAAACAACACAGAACATCTAGTAGATGGAGACTGGCTTGTAGATTGTAATCAAGCAGCAGCATTAACTTCTGTAGGTAAATTTGAAATATCGTCTACAAACAACGACAACCCTGAAGATGGTTTACAAGCAGATAAAGGCGGAATTCGTATTTTAAGTGGTGCTGGAATTCACATGATGACCCAAGGCGGCGAAGGCGGAAGCGGCGACATAAAGATAGACAGCAGTTGGGGATTTGATATAAAAACGCAAAACGATTTTAGGTTAAATTCAATTAAAAAAGTTTCAGTTAAATCTCTAGAAGATTTTCAAATTGATTCTGCACAAAAAATTCTGCAAAAAGCCGGAGCAGAAATACAACTTAAAGGATCTAAAACAGAATTACAACCTAACGCAGACATTGCAGCCTTGGAAGCGTTTGAACTTGATCTTACAGCATTTGCTCCCGACTTGCCACAGCGTGATATTCCAAACAACATTTATGTAAATCCTTTTGTTGACAAAGTTAAATGGTATGCACACGACAAAGCCACTGTTTTCGATCCTGGATCCGAAAGCAGATACGGATTTGATTATACTAATACTCTTAGCGGATTAAGACTTCCTTCAGTTTTTGCAGTGCAACCAACGCCTGCAATTACAGCAGATAGAGTAGCACGTATACCTATGCACGAACCGTGGTATCAGCATGAAAATCTAGATCCTACAAAATTTACTCCAGAATCAACCCGTGCAGGACAAGAATGTCTAGACGTTTACAACCCAGAGTTACCTGACACATTTGCTCCAACTCCTACGCAATACGATGACACCAAGAGAGATGAAAGTACACTGTTTGACTACGGAGACAACTACAAAGGCGGCGAAAACTTTAGTACAGGTGCATATAGTGCTTGGCGGCAGTATTCAAAATATTTTCCTATATCAGAATCTTTAGCACAAAGCGTATACGCAGTATTACAGTGCCAGTACGGAAGTTTCAATTACAGTCAAGTAGAAAGCATACCAAATGTTCCTGCAGGCTATAACTCTGCTGAACGAGTTAATTTGTGCAGACAGCGATATCACGAACTAGCAGAGCGCACAGATGCAGAAATTCAAGCACTTATTGACGCTGGAGATTCTACCTTCTTTAAGAATGTTTACGGCAAATACACAAAATTTGGAAAAGCAATAGGAAATACAGGGGTTGGCGATGAGACTACCTATAAAGGTCGCGGACCTTATCTAGGTATTGTGGGGAGAGGCCTTTTCTATAAATTAAGTGATTATGCTCAACGACATACAGGAATACCATTTGGAGCACCACCAACGGCCCTTACTAATTTCGGTAAAGGTTTAATACTAGCAGCATTCGTGTATACACACTATAAAGATCATGGAAGGGGAACACTAGGTAATACAAGAATTATGTTCTTTGGTGATGAAGATTATGAACTAATGCACAAACGAGACGAGTTGTTATACACAACAATGTTTACTAAAGTAAGAACAAGAAAAAATTCAGGACATTAACATGCCAACTATAGGTAGAAATTTATCACGGAATCCAAGAGCACAAAAAAATCTATCAACGCCGATAGATAATTCCAGTTGGCCGGACTGGAGTGAAATAATAGAAGACAGTGGCAAGGCAAGAGTTAATGCTTATGATCTAGAAGGCGATTTTCCTAGATCAGTATCAGACTCTCCAGAAAAAGGTCTACTACAATACTATTATTTTCTTGATGCCGAAGGAACTGGTAGACCTGTTCTAAAGCCCGGATATAGAACACCAGTATCTACTCAAGGCTCCATCGCCGGCGCCAATTATTATAATTTTAGAGCAATATTTAATCAATCTCCTAATTTTGATTATGTAACTAACTTATATGCTCCTAGAAATAATTCTTGGTTTGAAACATACGAAATTGACAAGTGGCATAATGAAGATAGACACTCCTCTGAACGCGGAAAATATAAACTCACAATTACACCTCCTGGATACGGACCCGCAACACAAAATAACAGCAGATTTGGCACAAACTTCTATACTCAGAGTGTTCACGAGTACACAGGCAGTTTTCCTATTACTTTTGCATTAACAACAAATAGTACCTGGATTGACGAAATAAAAAGGAATAATGCCAATTATGGTGATTATTCCGGTAATGTAAATACCGACACTTGGTATTATGTTCCTCCGGGATCTACGATCCTAGTTGAAGTACAAATGCAAGATGAGTGGGGACCTTTGTTCAACTGGCATCCCAACGAAGATACTCGTTATCTAGATATTAATGCACTTGACGTATCTTGGGAATTAAATAGACCTTCTACCGCTCAATTTCTTGGCGTTACAGAAGGATATTTAATCGGTGAAGATACCAGAGACGGTGTGCTAAACTACACTTGGAAACCAACAGAAGGCGGCAATGGCGATATTTATAATGAAGTTGGAAGTCTTCGCGTAACTCACACTAACGGTCATATAAATGAAGAACCGTTCTTTGGAGCATACGGCGGCGGAACATTTGCAGCAGACATTAACACAGTTCCATTGGCGCATTCTCTTGTATCAGCACCAAATTGGATAGAAGGTATAGGCGGAGATGATCGGGTATTTAATAATATAAGAACTTATGTCGATAACTCAACCCTAGTAGAAGCCTCTACTAGCAGCGCATCAACACTGTTTAAGGCAATGCAACAAATATCAACGGGTCCGAATAATTATCCAAATGATTTTGATGACACAGTGTGCACTTGGGCCGACGGCGGCAACGACCCAAAACACTTTTGGAATGTTCAAGCCCTAAGTTTAATACTGTACATAAGCGGAGCCCGGCCATTACGCACACTGAGTGCACTTGATTACGCACTTTACGGCTATGAAGTAGACTGGCGAGACTGGAATAATGTTCAGAAATATGATATTGCAGTTTTTAAATTTAAAAATGCCAGCGGCGGCCATGTAGGGTTTATTACAGATTTAAATTTAGCAGATAATAAAATAACAATAAAAGGTGGAAACCAAGCAAATAAGTTTCAAGAAACTGAATATATAATCGATAACGTTGATATGCACTTGCTTACAGTGAGAAGAAATTGGCCTCTGAAAGGCGGCAATACCTATAAGTTAATATAAGGTTAAATACAGTATGCCATTAATAGAAAAAGAAATTTATAAAAGACAACATATTTCTACTAACAAAAAGTCTACACCTTCTGCTGGCAAAGCATACAGGGGAATATCAACAGTAAATCCTAATAAAAAAGGATTTAACGTTTATGACATTGCTCTTATAAAGCAAGATCTAATTAATCATTTCCACATTAAAAAAGGCGAAAAACTTAATAATCCAGAATTTGGCACTATATTATGGGATGTGCTTTTCGAGCCAATGACTGATGATGTTAAAACCGCAATAATTGAAGATGTAACTGCTATCATAAATTATGATCCAAGGACTCAGGCTACTAGAGTTGTAGTAGACACTTACGAGTCAGGAATACAAATTGAGTGCGAAATAGTGTTTTTGCCATACAACATTTCAGAAACAATTCGATTGAGATTTGACCAAGCCAACGGGCTTACTGCTTAATAAATTATATACGCACTTTAATCAATCTAATAAATATACTAAAGAGGATTAGTGCAAATGTCAGCAACAGATAGACAAAACAGATTACTGCTTGCCGAAGACTGGAAGCGAGTATACCAATCATTTAGAAACGCGGATTTTCGTAGTTACGATTTTGATTCTCTGCGTAGAACAATGATTAACTATCTTAGAGAAAACTATCCTGAAGATTTTAACGATTATGTAGAAAGTTCAGAGTATCTAGCACTAATAGATTTAATTGCATTTCTAGGTCAAAATATTTCATTTAGAATAGACTTAAATTCTCGTGATAACTTTTTAGAATTAGCAGATCGTAGAGAAAGTGTATTACGACTTGCTAGACTTATATCTTATAACCCTACTAGAAATCAGCCAGCAAACGGCATGCTTAAAGTAACTGCTATTAAAACTAGCGAAGGCATAGTTGATTCAAACGGTAGAAGTTTAGCAGAACAAACTATAGTTTGGAATGATCCTAGTAATCCAGACTGGAACGAGCAGTTTATTAAAGTATTAAACACTGCACTTCCTTATAATAACGTTTTTGGCAAACCAACAAAAAAAGATACTGTTAACAATATTCCTACAGAGCAATATAAGTTTAATGCTGTTAACACTGACGTACCCAAATATAAATTTACAAGAACAGTTCAAGGAGGAAATTTTTCCTTTGAAGTAGTTCCAACTGATATTGTAGATGGAAATATAAAAGAAGAACCTCCAAAGATAGGAAATAACTTTTCTATTTTATATCAAAATGACGGCAAAGGCGCTGGCAGCAATACAAATGGATTTTTCTCACACTTTAGACAAGGTGTTACAGATCAAGGAGAGTTCACAATTGAAACTCCTACTTCTAATCAGGTAATATCGATTGATGCTGTTAATATTAATAACACTGATATTTGGTTATACAAAATAGACGATAGTGGTCTCGATTCAGAATATTGGACTAAATTAGATTCTCTTGAAGGCAACAACATAATCTATAATAGTCTATCAAAAAATATAAGAAATGTTTATAGTGTACTAACAAGAGATCAAGATAGAGCAAATCTTATTTTCTCAGACGGAACTTTTGGTAATCTACCACAAGGAACTTTTCGAGTATATTATAGAACAAGTGCTAATCAATCAATAGTTATTCGTCCTTCGGATATGCTAGGTGTAAATTTAACTGTGCCATATTTAAGCAGAGCGGGTACACGAGAATTTTTAACTTTAACATACGAATTAAAATACACAGTTGACAATGCAAGTGTGTCTGAAACTAATGATAGCATCAAACAAAATGCTCCTGCAACATATTATACTCAAAATAGAATGATAACAGCAGAAGATTATAATGTTGCTCCTATAACTGTGAGTCAAGAAATAATAAAGTCTAAAGCAGTAAACCGAATAGCAAGCGGCATATCTAGATATTATGATTTAACAGATGTCACAGGAAAATATTCTAAAACAAATTTATATGCTAATGACGGAATCATTTATAAAGAATACTTAGACAGTAAAACAAGTTTTCAGTTTCAAACACAAACTGATATTGAAGGTGCAATCGTTAATGTAATAGAACCAATATTAAAAGATAAAAAAATATTAAATTACTATTATAACAAATTTCCGAAATTATTTACAACAGACTTGCAAGCGTCATTTAATCAAGTTACCGCTGAAACTAATCGATCAACTGGTTATTTAACAGACGTTGACGGAACAAAATATTCTGTAGGAACTTATACTGCTAACATTTTAAGATTTTTAGAAAACGGAACATTGTGTAAATTTTTACCTCCAACAGGGCAATATTTTTTACCAAACGGAACACTCACAAACAATGTAGGACAGCAAGGTGCTGCAACATATAAATGGGTTAAAGTTTCGGGTGTAGTAGGAAACGGTACAGAAATTTCAGCCACAGGGCTAGGACCAATTGTTTTTAATGATATTATTCCTACAGGCGCAGTGTTAGATGAAATTCGACCAAAGTTTACTACATCACTAATCGATAGTGTAAAAACACAGGTAATTGATCAAACATTTAGTTATAATCAGTTTGGACTAAGATATGATGTTGAAACAAGATTGTGGCGTGTGATTACAGAAACCAATTTAAATTCTTCTAGTGCGTTTAGCACTGGTAAGACAGGAGACATAAGCGGTCAAAATCTTGACGCAAGTTGGTTGTTGCTTTTCCAAACCAACGGAGAAAAATATACAATTACTTATAGAGGGTTAAGATATATTTTTGAAAGTGATAAAGAAATAAAATTTTATTATGACAGTTCAGATAAAGTTTACGACAGCAACACTGGAGAAATTATAAAAGACAAGATATCTGTGTTAAACATAAATCCGCAAACGCTTACAAATCCTGCTCCGTTTACTTACGATTTTGACTGGGAAGTAATAGCGGAATTTCGTGACAAAGAAGGATATGTTGATGCAAAGAAAATACAAATAGGATTTTTTGATTCAGACGATGACGGAGTAGTAGATAACTTACAGATATTTGATGAGTTGGTAAACGAAACTGTGGATCCTTTAACAAAATACGTTATACAAGAAAAATATATTTCAAGTGACGGAGTTGAAGATTTTAGATATATCAGTCAAACTGATGCAGGAATTGAAATTCTACAAAACGAAGCAGCAGTGGGTTCTCCTAGTTCTTGGGACGAAGGACAGTGTTTCTATTTTGTAGATACTGGTGTATTTAAAAGTTTAGTTAATAGCAAATTAATCCTTGATACAAATTACAGAGCATTTATAGGTAGAGATAGTTTGAAGTTCCAATACATTCATGCTGCTGATAGCGATGTAAGAATTGATCCTAGTAGCAGCAACATTGTCGATGTCTATATGCTAACAAAAGACTACGATACTCAGTTTAGACGATTCCTAAACGGTTCTTTAAGTTCAAAACCATTACCAGTAAGCAGTGATTTGTTATATAGAAGTTATGGAGAAAACTTAAACAAAATAAAATCTATCAGTGATGAAATCATTTATCATCCGGTTAAGTACAAGATACTTTTTGGAGGAAACGCAGACTTGAGATTGCAAGCCAATTTTAAAATAGTTAAAAACCCAGACATAGTAATAAATGACAATGATGTAAAATCACGAGTGATTCAGTCAATTAATTCTTATTTTGCACTTGAAAATTGGGAATTTGGCGAGACCTTTTATTTCTCAGAGTTAAGCACTTATATAATGAACCAATTGTCACCTGATGTAGTAACAGTATTAATTGTTCCTGTACAAGAAACACAAAGTTTTGGTAGCCTTTACGAAATTAAAGCAGAAAGCGATGAAATATTTGTATCGGGCGCCACAGTAAGTGATGTAGAAATAATAGACAGCATTACAGCAAGTAGATTAAAAGCAGGAGGAACAATTGTTACATCTTCAACAACTTCAACAACTTCTTCTGTACAAAGCACACCGTTATCAGAATCTGTTAGCAACATTGGAGGCTTGGAGTACTAATGGCGTACGACAAAAATCAGAATGAATTTCCATTAAACACACAAGGAAATCAAAAAAGAAAATCTGCCGGACTATTACCTAAGTTTTTTAGAACAGATACAAATAAAAAATTCTTAGCGTCTACAGTCGATCAACTATTCCAGCCTGGCGTAGCAGAAAAAATAAGTGGTTATTATGGTAGAAAAACTGCGAAAGCATTTTCACCTAAAGATAATTACATTCCAGATGTAACAGAAAAAAGAGAAAATTATCAACTTGAGCCTAGCACTATCGTAAAAGACGATCTAGATAACGTAATTTTTTATAAAGATTACAATGATTACATTAATCAAATATCTACATTTGGTGGCACTGTTGATGACCATAGTTTATTAAACAAGCAAGAATACTATGCTTGGAATCCTAGTATAGATTGGGACAAGTTTACAAACTTTAGAGAATACTACTGGTTACCAACTGGCCCAGATAGTGTTCAAGTATTTGGCAACTCTAAAGAAGTACAAAGTACTTATACTGTTACAGTTGAAGAACAAGACGATAATGTAGTATATAAATTTAATCCTCCTGGACTAACACCTAATCCTACATTAAAATTATATAGAGGACAAACTTATAAGTTTGAAATAGATTGTCCGGGATATCCTATTGCGTTTGCTATATCAAGAAGTTTTAGACCAGGTGACGCTATACTTGTTAACACAAGCGAAGGCGTACTGTCGTCAGGCTTGTTTGATGCATTTTTATATGATGGTGCTACATTTGACACAGGAGGATATATTGTACCTCCAGTAGCCGGCGGCATATCAGGGTTTGAAGATGATGAAAATATCAGCACTTTGTATAATGACGGCGTTACTAAAACTGAAGTAGGCGAAAACGACAGCGAAGTAACTGTTGTTTATGTTGAAAAAGGCACAATAGAATTTACAGTTCCTGATAATGCTCCAGACTCTTTATATTATATCAGCAACACAGATATAGACACAAGCGGTCTAATTAGAATTTTCGATATATTAGAAAATACAGAAATTAATGTTGAAGAACAAATAATAGGTAAAAAATATTATACTACAAATGCTGGATTTGATCTAAGTAACGGAATGAAAGTTGCTTTTATAGGAGATGTTTCTCCTGAATACTACGCCGGAAAAGAATTTTTTGTAGAAGGAGTAGGAGAAGCAATTAAGTTCATAGATGTAAATGATTTAATTATTCCTGCGGCATACACTGAAGATGTTCTAGTGCCTTTTGATTCAAATAGATTTGACAGTTTGCCTTACAGTAATGCAAATTCTTTTGCAGGAACTAAAGATTATATTGTTATTAATAGAGCATCGTCTGATAGAAATGCTTGGTCAAGATATAACAGATGGTTTCATAGAAGTGTAGTTGAAAAATCTGCAGAAATAAACGGAGTGACCGTTAATATAGATCAAGATCTAAGAGCAAAACGTCCTATTATAGAATTTGAATCAGGACTAAAACTTTATAAATTTGGATCACAAGCAAAGCAAGATGTAGATTTAGTTGACTCGTTTACTACGGATGTATTTTCTACAATTGAAGGATCTATCGGATATAATATTGATAATGTAGAAGTCGGTGACGGCATGCGAATTCTGTTCACTAACGATACTGACATAAGAGTAAACGGCAAAATATATCAAGTAGAATTTATTAATCATTTAGGTACACGACAAATTGCACTGCGTGAAGTTTCTGATACTGATCCATTTGAAAATGAAACTGTATTAGTTCGCCAAGGCGAAACAAACCGCGGAAAATTGTGGTATTATGATGGATCAACTTGGAATCCAGCACAAGAAAAAACAGCGGTAAATCAAGAACCTCTATTTGATATATTTGACAAAGACGGTTACTCTTATAGTGACGAAACACTATACGAAGCATCTACATTTCAAGGTAACAAAATTTTTAGTTATAAAAAAGGAACAGGGGTTTCTGATACAGAATTAGGATTTGCACTCTCATACCAGAACATTGAAAACAGTGGAGACATTCTATTTGACTTTAATTTGTTAAGAGAATCAATGTCATATCAAGTTGATGATGCAGATGTAACAAAAAACACTGATATTGGATTTTTAAAAAAATATCAAGATAGAGAAAATTTTATATACACAAATGGTTGGACAAAAGCAGACTTTGAAAGTCAGCAAAGTGTTATACGTCAATATGTAGCCACAACAAGTCAGTTAAATGATTTTGAAATTGATGTCTACAAAGACGCAGCATTATTAAATGACCTCTGGGTTCGTGTTTACGTTAATAACAAAATACAAGATCAAAACGCAGATTACACATTAACAAGCGGTTCTTCAGATCGATTATTTGTTACATTTAATTCGGATCTAAACGTAGACGATGTAGTACTAGTTAAGACAAGATCAGCAACACCGAAAAATAGTAACGGATTTTATGAATTTCCGTACAACCTAGAGCGAAATCCAAAAAACGAAAATATAACTCAATTTACTTTAGGCGAAGTTAATGATCACGTATCTTCTATGATAGAAGATCTAAACAACTTTACTGGAGATTTTCCAGGAACATCTAATTTGCGAGATCTAGGAAATCTCGACGGTTATGGTAAAAAGTTCATACAACATAGTGGTCCTATAAACTTACCTTTGTATCATATTACCACAAAAGACGGAAATGTAATAAAAGCAATAAAGCAAGCAAGATATGATTATGGAAAGTTTAAAAGAAACTTTTTGCAAACAGCACTTAATTTAGGATTTGATGGACCTATAAAACAACATGTTGATAAAGTTTTAGGTGAAATGAATCGTACTAAGACTGACGCAATGCCATACTACTTTAGTGATATGTTGGCTTATCAAAGTGTAAAAAGAACTGAATATATAGTTGAAGATCCTGGTAACGTATTTTTTGCTTTAACAAATTTTTTCACTTTAACAGAATCTAGTGATACTGCTGTTAATGTATATTTAAACGGCACTCAACTTTTGCACGGCAGAGATTATACATTTAATGATGAAGGATTTTGTATAATCACAGCAGAAAAAGTCGCCGATGATGTGATAGAGTTATACGAGTACGAATCTTCAAACGGAAGTTTTATCCCACCAACGCCGACTAAATTAGGTCTTTATCCTAAGTATGAGCCTCAGATACTATTTGATGACACTTATTTTGCAGATGAGCCTGTGAAATTTATACAAGGTCACGACGGTAGTCTTGTAAAAGCATATGACGACTATAGAGATGAACTGCTTTTAGAGTTAGAGAAAAGAATTTTTAACAATATTAAACAGACTCTTGATCCTGAGATATTTGATCTATATGCATTGCAAAATTCGGCACACAGAACAACCGGCGTTAGTAAAACAAAAATTGATAATGCCATGCTTAGTGATTTTGTGCAATGGTTAAAAATTGCAGGAACTCCTGATTACACAACAAACGAATTTTATACTGACGGCAATAAATTTACTTACAATTATAGTAGAACTACTGATCCTTATGGAAATAGACATGCAGGATTTTGGAGAGGAATTTATAAGCATTTCTTCGATACAGATAGACCACATACCCATCCTTGGGAAATGCTAGGATTTACTATTAAGCCTCAATGGTGGGAAGAAGTATACGGTCCTGCTCCTTATACTTTAAACAACACTATTTTATGGGAAGATTTGCAAAACGGTTTATTAAAAGAACCAAACAAGCCTATCAAGGTGCTAAACAATTTTAAACGTCCTGGATTGCTTAATTACATACCAGTTGATGCACAAGGAAGATTAGTAGACCCTTTACAGTCAGGAATAGCAAAAAACTTTAATAACAGTCAGGCAAGCGTAAGTTTTAAATTTGGTGATATTGCACCCACTGAAGCAGCCTGGCGCAAGTCTTCAGAATTTCCGTTTAGTTTAATTACAGCACTTTTGCTAAATCGACCTGCAAAAATTTTAGGATTGTTATTTGATAAAAATAATATTGAAAGAAATGTTGCAGGACAACTGGTAGAAAAAACTACAGGAAAACGAATTGCTTTAACAGATTTAGAATTTCCTAACACTTGTGAATGTCCGAGCAGAAAATACACATCGGGTTTAGTTAATTATATTGCTGATTACATGTACTCGAATGTAAATTCTTATTTTGATTACATTGATAATGTGAAAAACATTGATAATCAGATAGCACTTAAACTTGCAGGATTCACTGACAAATCTAAATTTAAATTAATATTAGATTCTCGCTCACCATTTAACGAAGGAAATGTATTTGTTCCTGAAGAAAATTATCAAATATTTTTAAACAAATCCTCTGCTTCAGAAGTAGTATCTTATAGCGGTATAATTGTTGAAAAATCCCAATTAGGGTATATTGTACGAGGATACGATCTTAATAATCCTATTTTTAGAACATATGATGTAATTCCTTCTTCAGCAGATCCAGTTTTAAGGATCGGTGGAGTCTCAGAAAAATTTGTAAACTGGAATGCTGGAAAACAATATGTACAAGGACAAGTAGTAAAGTTTACTGGAGAGTTTTATAGAGTTAAAGAAGGTCATTCCTCTACAAATCAATTTGACGGCACAAAATTTATAAAACTAGCAGAGTTGCCAATTCAAGGTGGCGCTACAGCAAGAAGAAGAAAGAATTTTGAAAAGGAACTTAAAACTATTCCATACGGAACTGTGTTTAGTGATATTCAACAAGTAGTTGACTTTATGTACGGATACGAACATTGGTTAATTGAACAAGGTTTTAAGTTTGATAATTACAATCCAGAATTTAATTTAATAGAAAATTTTGATTTAAGCATAAAAGAATTTTTATTTTGGACTACACAAAACTGGTCTGTAGGAACAGTTATTAGTGTAAGCCCAGCAGCATCAAAATTAATTTTTGAAAAAGAATATCATGCTGTTGATAATATTTTTGATAACTTCTATGATTACAGTGTGTATAAAACAGACGGCAATATACTACGTCCAGAGTTTTTAGAACTAAGCAGAGACGGAAACGAATTTACTGCAACAGAAGTAGATTCCGCAGACGGAATTTACGCACTTAAAGTTCCTATTGTACAAATTGAACATGTTGTATTATTAGATAATAAGACTGTCTTTAATGATGTTATATATGACCCAGCACCAGGATATAGACAAGAAAGAATTAGAGTACAAGGATACCGTACTGACAACTGGGATGGAAGTTTAAATATACCCGGATTTATATATGACAGTGCCGAAGTTCAAAATTGGCAACCGTACCAAGACTATGCTTTAGGTGATACTGTAAAATATAAAGAATTTTTCTACAGTGCAAACGAAAAAGTTACCGGCGGGTCAACTTTTATTGCAAGGCAGTGGAAAAGATTAGATTCAAGACCTGAGCCTAAACTAATAACAAACTTAGAATATAAAACTAATCAGTTTGCAGACTTCTATGATTTAGATACTGATAATTTTGATTTAGAACAACAAAAATTTGCTCAGCACTTAACTGGCTATCAAAATAGAAAGTACTTGCAAAATATTATTAATGATGATGTTAGCCAGTATAAATTTTATCAAGGGTTTATTCAAGACAAAGGTACTCGAAACAGTTTAGATAAACTGTTTGATGCACTATCGAGTGCAAACAAAGAAAGTTTAGATTTCTTTGAAGAATGGGCATTCAAACAGGGCATGTATGGAGCCACAGACGGATTTACTGAAGTAGAATATAAACTTGATGAAACTAAATTTTTACTTAATCCGCAACCAATAGAATTAGTAAACAGCATTCCTCCTGAAAGTACTGATTTAATTTACAGAATACTTCCTTTTGAAACTTATGTCAAGCCGGAAGAATATGATCATTCACCTTTTCCTGTAAACTCATCAAACAGTGAGTTTGTCAAAACGTCAGGATTTGTGCATCCTGACGATGTACAAGCAATAGTGAGAACTAGAAACGATGTTACGGGTATTGATATTAATACTGTTAGCATCGGAAATTATATCTGGATAGGCCAAGACAGGTTATCTTGGGACGTAGCAAAAATAGTTCAAAAGGATTATAGAATTATTGATATTGCAGATAGTCTTAATGACGAAATTGGACTATTGGTAGTGTATCTTAACCGCAGTGTAAAAGACGACATTAAAGTTGGTGAAATAATAGGATTATATGACGTAGATGATGCAAGCGGTTTTTACGTTGTATCAAGAATAGAAAATAATATTATTGTTATAGAGAACTTTATAACACCGTTTACAGTTGGCTTGCCACGTGATGGCTTAGTAATCGGTCTAGAAAGTGCTAAGATAACTTCTATAGATACTTTAAATAATTATGCAGAAAATTTTGTAGAAAATAATGACTTTATTTGGTTAGAAGACGGCTTGAACCAAAAAGTTTATAGCCATAAAGAAGTATATCAGCAAAAAGAAATTTTAGAAAATCCACAAACTTGGCAAGACTTCAATTATGATGCATTTGGCGAAGCAATATCTACTACTTCGAATAATACAGTTCTTGCTGTTGGATCTCCGTATTACAAATTAAGCGAAAATGTAAGTGGTGTAGTAAACATTTATACTAGAGGATCTGAATTAAACAACTGGATACTTACGCAAACAATAGAACCACAAACTAATATATTTGCTAGTGTAGATGCTACTTCTTTATTTGGAACTAGTGTAGCAGTGTCCCCGGACGGCAAATATCTTGCGGTAGGCTCGCCTAATGCAAGTAAAGTTCTTACACAGTATAAAGGCGATTACTCTGAAAACACAGACTATGTTACAGGTGAAATTGTAACTTACAACGATAACTTATGGAAGGCTAATATCGATATATTTTCAGAAATTGCCAATATTGCATACACTAGTTTTGATAGTTATGCACAGTTTGCAATTGACACTGATAGCACAGATTTAAGTTTAATAGTTGCAGGCAACTATGGACTCTATCAAGTAGAAACAGATCATATATTAGTAAGAGCACCAGCCGACCAGTACGAAGGTA
>Ga0181582_10001690_pt1 | contig 17376 bp, 15 predicted proteins | sample 071ome_32_FD_132438 | JGI IMG/M metagenome (GOLD analysis project Ga0181582, IMG submission 132438) | Coastal salt marsh microbial communities from the Groves Creek Marsh, Skidaway Island, Georgia - 071405AT metaG (megahit assembly) | ecosystem: Environmental > Aquatic > Marine > Intertidal...
AGTCAGCAGGCAGACTCCGGTGCCAAGCTGGATCCTCTCGGTGACCGCGGCGCAGGCCGCAAGCGCGGCAATTGAATCGTGCATGCGCGCGAATGGCTCGACCAGCGTCTCGCTGTGATAGCTGTTCTTGCGATGCACGACCGGAACGTGGCTGTTCTCGGCAAAGAACAGCATATCGAGGCCGCGACTCTCGACCTCGAGCGCCAGCCGCGCCGGCGGCAGCGTCTGGTCGGTAGGCAGCAGGCAGACGCCGAACAGGGGAGTAGGCATGTGCTTCAGGCCCCCGGCTCAGCCAAGCGCAATGAGCTGAGTGGGGTCTTCATTAGGCGACGTGTGCCACGTGGGCTCAGCCTGCAGCGGCGGGTGGAGCTGCGGGATCGCTGCAGCCGCGGTCGCAGCACTGGCCGGGCTCGCGGCTGGCGGACGGCTGTGCGCTGCTCAGACCTCGCTCGATGAGCCGTTCGACCAGCTGTCGCTTGTCCTGCACCGGGTAGCGCCGATAGATCTCGGCTTTCAGGGCCTGCGGTGAGCCACCGCCGTGCAGGCTGATCAGCGACATCCAGCCGCCAGCGTCGGACGCCGTCAGGTCTTCGATGAAGCGGGCCGTTTGCACGCGCCTGTCCGCCGGGACGTCGGGGCTTCCGCGGAAGATCTCAGCCAGGCTGGCCGCGGTATGTGGATTGTGGTCCTCGTCCGGGCCGGGCAGGGCGACGATGAGCCCGCCTGAGACTTCGTGCGCGAGGCGGTACATGTCATAGATCTGGTTGCTGAGAAGCAGCTTGCCGATGTTGGAGAACACTGCGTCGGGCTCAAGAATCCCGGCAGGATCCGCGTAGCCGTACACCGATGCGGCCACCCCGCAGGCGTAGAAGCCTTCGACAATTTTGATCAGCTCAACCATGGTGTCGCGCAGGTGTGTGTTGCGCGCAGCGTCCAGGCCATTGCTTTCAAGCATGAGCACGCCGGCACCTATCAGCAGGTCCCCGAAGCCGGCGCGCGCCGCAATGCAGGTATGCCGGTGATGTGTGGCATAGGATTTGGTCAGAAACTCAGAGTGCTCGTGCTCCCCGCACAGGAACACGCGCTCCCACGGCACGAACACCTCTTCGAACACACACACGGCGGTGGTCTGACCGTAGTGACCGCTGAACAGCGCTGTGTCCTCGCCAGGGCGCCCTGCCGGTCGCGCGATCATGGTCAGTCCGGGGGCGTCGACGGGCACGGCGCAGGCGATGGCAAACGGCGCATCCTCGGGGGTCATTGCGCGACCCGGCAGCACGAGCAGCTCGTGCACGCAGGGTCCCGCAGTCACGATGGCTTTAACGCCCGAAATCACCACGCCGTCAGCGCGGCGCTCGGTGACGTGCAGGTAGCTGTCCATTCGCGGCTGCTCATGCGGCCGCAGGCGACGATCTCCCTTGGCGTCCGTCATGGCGATGCCGACGGTCAGGTCCTTGCTTTGAACTTCTTCCAGGTAGGCTTTGACGCGCGGTCGATATTCGGAGCCAGTCGCATCGTCCAGGCGATGACTGAGCTGGTAGAGCGCGTTCAGCCCGTCCATGCTGAGGTAGCGCATGGCGCAACCGGTTTCCTGACACACAAGCCGGGTGAGCTCGAGCTTGGCCTGCAAATCCTCAGTCGAGCGATTCAGCGAGATGAAGCGATTGACCTGACCGGATCCATCGTGATTGTCCGCCAGAGCGAGGTGACGATGTGTCGGGTTCAGCGCGTAGTCGTAGGTGACGCCAAGCGCGTTGACTCCTGGACGCAGCGCCGGTTCGTCCGCTACGCAGCCGATCTGACGCCCGTTGACAAAAACCCGGGGTCGGTAGCGGCGGAGCGATTCCCGGTAGTCAGCAGCGCTCATCAGCATGCCTGTTCTCCTGAAAATTCGGTTCTGATCGGGGTTGCGGGGAGAGGGTCCGCGCGTTTATCCCGCGTATCTGCTTCGTGTTGTTGCGCCCTGAGGTTACCATCTTCGCCACCTGTCAGGGCCGCATATCAAGCGGCTGCAGGCGCGGAGGACAACCGCTTGCCGATCCACCTCAAGTTATTCATCGCCACGGTTGCGTGGGGTGCCACACCGACCATCGGGAGAGTGCTGGCCAGCTACGAAGCGCCGCTGGTTGTTGTGTGCGGGCGGTTCCTGGTAGCAACTGTGTTCCTGTTCGCGTTCGCGCTGTCGCGCCGCGCGCTCGTGCCCGTTGCCCGTCGGCACTGGGGTGCGTTTCTGCTGTTGGGTCTGAGCGGGATCTGCCTGCACAACGGCCTGATGTACAAGGGGCTGGAGTTCACCTCAGCGACAACGACGTCGATTATCCTGGGACTCATCGCGACCCAGGTCGTGCTGCTCGATGTGATCTTTTTCCGCCGCGTGCCTGACCGCTGGGCCGTGCTCGGCGTGGCGATCGCGTTTGTCGGCACAACCTATGTGCTGACCGGCGGACGGCTGACCGAACTGGCCGGTTTGCATCTTGGCCTGGGTGAGCTGCTCATATTTCTGTCGGGGCTGTCCTGGGCGGTGTATTCGGTCGTCGGACGCAGGCTGCTGGAACTGTATTCGCCCCTGGTGGTGACCTGCTATGCCTCCCTGGCCGGTGTGATCATGATGCTGCCTTTTCCGTTCGGACAGTTGGAAGTGACCGGTACGATTCTGGCCGACCCTGCCGCGTTGGCCATGATCTTTTTCCTGGGGTCGATGGGCTCTGCGCTGGGGTTCCTGTGGTACTACGAGGCCGTGGTCACCATGGGGACGGTGGGCGCCGCGGTCTACATCAACCTTGTGCCCATGTTCGGTCTGCTGTCAGCCGCGTTTTTCCTCGGGGAGGAGATCTCTGCAAGCGTAGTCGGCGGCGGAGCGCTGGTCATAGGTGGACTGATGCTCGTCAACCGCCCGGCGAGGCCACGCTGGAACCGGGTTGCGTCATCCTGAACGCGGCAGGTTTCTCATCCGGGCGCTCCCGCTCGACGGCGTTCGTGGAGCCCGATCAGTACCGGTAACAACGTCAGCCCCATGGCAACGGTCACCAGCGTGTTCCAGCCCTGCGTCTGGTAAACCCAGGCAGACCACAGGACGCCGAAGGCCGCGCCGAGGTAGTAGCTCAATACATACAGCGCGTTAGCCCGCCCCTGGGCGCCCTGCAGGCGCAGATTGAGAGCGCCCACGGCCGCCGCGTGCAGCCCGAAAAAGCCGGCGCTGATCCCGAGCAGCGCCAGGCTGACGGCGAGAAGAGAGGGCAGCAGCAGACTGCAGAGTGAGAGCATCAGCACAAGGCTTGCGGTGATCATGACCCTGCCGTTGCTGTAACGCTGGCTCAGACGGCCTGCCACCGGTCCGGCCACGATCCCGATCACATAGCTGAGGTAGAGCCAGGTCGATTGGTCCGGCCGGAGCGCGAAGGGCGTTTCAGCCAGGCGATAGGGCAGGGTGTTGAAGACCGGCGCGAAGATCGCCTGCCCGAGCCCGCCGAGCAGCCACAGCAGCCAGAGGTCGCGGCGGCGCAGCAGCTCGCCGTAACCGGGCGCGTCCGCGGTAACCCGCATGGGCAAATCGCGCGGCGCGTGCCGGGCCGCACTCAGGGCAGCTGCGAACACGACGGACCCCGCTATCAGGAAAGCCAGGCGCCAGCCGTCAGCACCGGGCATCAGGCCGCCCAGGAGACGTCCGAGCAATCCGCCCAATACCGTCGCGGCAACATAACGCCCCATGACCAGATTAAGGCGCGCGCTTGACACCATGCGCGATAGCGCTGCCGCCGCGCAGGTGGTCAGGGCGGGCAGGAGCAGTCCCTGCACGAAGCGCGCGCTGACCAGCATGTCGAAGCTGTCAGTACGCGCAGCCACAAAGCCGCAGAGGGCGACACCGGCACCGCCTGCTGCGAACAGACGATGGCCGCCGAAGCGATCCGCCAGATAGCCAAGCGGCAGGTTCGCCAGGGCAAAGCCGAGCAGCACGAGGGAGACGGTCCAAGCTGCACGCCCGGTATCGACGCTGAACGCGGTTTCGATCCGCGGCAGCACAGGCTGCGTGATGTAGATGTTCCAGAATGCCGCGCAGGCAAGCGCCAGGAGCAGAAATTCCTCGCGGCGGGCGTGCGGATCAGCGTTCAGCGTCGGCGGTTGGGGCAAGTCGCTCAGTCGTCGCGCTCAGCCTGCAGGGAGCTGCGCGAAGAGCAGCCGTCGAGCGGCACCGGTTGTCCAGCGCAACAGTTCAGCGAAGGCGGGTTGTTCACGACCGGCGTCGACCGGATCTGCCCAGGATTCGTCCAGCGGCAGCGCTGCAACCCGCGCAAACAGCGCGGCGCAGCCGACATAGTGTCCGTCCTGAGCATTCAGGACGGTCTCGAGCAGTTCCGCATAGCTTTCGCGCAGCGTTGTGCTCATAGTCCAGACGAACTGCTCCTCCTGCTGGCGCAGGCCGAGCTCGCTCGCGCCATCCCACAGCATGGCGTTGGGATCGGTAGCGCAGGCGCTGGCCAGGGCGACGAAAGCCGCCAGGCTGCCGCTGCCAATCCGGAAGATAAGCTCGCGCGTCCCGTCCCAGATCTGCTCGGCACGGTCTCGGGTTAACGCCTGCCCGCTGGCTTCGCGGTACGCACGCGGCAGCTGGTCGAGCAGGTTCCAGCACATGGTCAACGCGGTCGCGGTGCCGCCCATGACAAGCGTCGGCGCATTCCCGCCGACCCGGTCCTGCTGATCGCCCCGCCGCGGCAGCAGCATGCGCAGCGACACAAAACGTCGAGTATCGACCAGGAAGTCCAGTGGGCAGCGACGCGGTTGGGCTGTCAGGTCGTCAGCGAAGGTCGCGGTCGCGTTATTGAGTACCTGCTGCATCACAGAGAGACCCGCCAGCACACCGCCGCGCCATGCCTTCTCATTCTCCGGCAGATGCAGGCTCTCGTCCGCGCAGAAAGCGGCCTGCAGCGACTCGGCGCTGATGGTCATGAGGTCGCCGCCATGTTGCACCGATGCGGAGAGTCCCAGACCGACCGGATCTGCGGCAATGCAGGCGCTGACGTGCGGCCAGAATGCCGCCACATAATCGCTACTGGTCGCACTGGCATAGGCCGCCGTGCCGGGCTCGGGCTGTTCCCCGCCACGCGGATGGCGCACCCGCATCAGCTTCTGGTTGGTGCGTTCCAGCACCGTTTCGATGGGGACAGCGTCAGAGTACACAGGTGTCATGCCGCGAAGGAGAGCAGATCTTCAGACCGTGATGGCAAGCCGACATCGAGGCTCAGCGGTCTGCGGCGGGACCACCCTGGGCCTCCTCAAGCTCTGCTTTACGCGTGAGAAACTCGGGCGTTCGGCACAGCCCCTTGCGTGCGACCAGTTCTTCGGCCGCAGCCAGCCACAGGAGGTAGTAATCGCGACCTTCGCGGTCAGCGTCACCCGCAGCGCGGATCCGGGCACTGAGCGAGTCAGTCCATTCCTCCCACGAGAAGTGACCCTGCTGAAAGAGCGCGACCACAAGCGCAAAGGCCCGCGCTTCCCATGGCGAACTGAATACCAGCTCGGCCGTGTTATTGGTCGGAGCGCCAGGGATACGGTCTATCCCTGGCACGCCTGGGGCAATGGCGTGATTCATGGAGCTTTCCAGTCGGGCATGCCAGAGGTCTCGCGGCCTCAGGCCGGGATCAGATAGTCATCCCACAGGTCGACATAAACTGAATCGTTGCGTGAGGCTTTGGAGCCCCACAGCTCCTGCGCGCTGAAGTAAACGCTGTAGCAATGCTGCGGTTTGTCGCCTTTGCCATGGGCGGCGCTGTCGGGAAATACGAAAACGCCATGATCGCGATCGATACAGCCGAGCTTGTCGCGCACATAGCGCGGCAGACGCGTGTGCGTCGGGGGATTAATGTTTTTCACCACCACCATATCGCCCTCTTTGAATTTGGGCTCTACGGCTTTATCGACCCGGGCGCTCGCGCCGCGCGCGACGACAGCCGGAACGTCCGCCGCGGCCAGCGCGGGGGTCAGGCGGCGCGCGCCACCGGCTGCCTGCCCGGTGCGCAGCTCTTCCGCAGTGAGAACGTCTTTCTCCAGGGTCAGGGTTTCGAAGGCATGGAGCCAGTGTTCGTAGTAGCTGGAGGCGAGATACCCGGCGGCGCCCATCCGCTCGATTGCATGACGGAACTCATCGACACAGAAGGTGCCGGCTGCAGACAGCGGTGCGAACAGTCCGAAGACGCGCTTTTCCCATTCAGCGTGGAAGATGGGCTCGTTATGCTCCGGTGCGATGGGTCCGAAGCCCTCCATGCCCCCGAGATCATGAATACCGTTCATCGTTGAGTCCTCAACCCTATGGCGGTGCGATCCGCGCTACGCCGATCATGGAGTCGCGCGTAACCAGAGCCGCAAGCTCATCCTCGGACAGGTGTTCTGTGCCGGGGGGACGCAGCGGCAGGACCATGTAGCGCAGCTCGGCGGTGGAGTCCCACACGCGCACTTCAACATCGTCCTCGATTTTCAGGCCGAACTCGCGCAGCACCCGGCGCGGCTCGATGATCACGCGGGAACGGTAAGGGGCGGACTTGTACCACACCGGGGGCAGCCCCAGGGTTGGCCACGGGTAGCAGGAACACAGGGTGCAGACGAGAACGTTATGCACGGTCTCGGTGTTTTCGACGACGACCATGTCTTCACCCTGGATGCCGGTATAGCCGAGCTCTGCAATTGCGGCGGTGCCGTTCTCCAGCAGTCGCTGGCGGTATTCGCGATCGGTCCAGGCGCGGGCGACGACCCGCGCGCCGTTATGCGGCCCGACCCGGGTTTCATAGGTTTCAATCAGCGCATCCATCGCTGCGGGGTCGACCAGACCTTTTTCCACGAGCACCTGCTCGAGTGCTTTGACGCGCAGCTCGGGATCGGTCAGCGGCCGGCTGTGCGGGTGGACATGGTCCTCATGATCATCATCGTGGTGCGTGTGCATACGTTTCCCCGTCGCTCAGCTCGATGCCTGCTCGTACGCGTAGGCTGCGCGCAGCACGGTGCTTTCATCGAAGTGCCGGCCGACCAACATCATGCCCACCGGCAGTCCGTCGACCATCCCGCAGGGTACGGAAATGGCCGGGTGTCCGGTCGCGTCGAAAGGCGCCGTGTTGTGCACCATCTCAAGCGCGCGGGCAACGGTTTCCTCACGGGCACAGTCTGCTGGCGGAATCGGTGTGGCTTTCATCGGCGTGGTCGGCATGAGCAGCAGGTCGTAGTCGAGCAGCAGCCGGTCGTAGGCTGCCCGGAGCATACGCGACAGGTTCTGCGCCTTGGCGTAGTAGCGACCATGGTACTGGTCTTCCATGTACTGCCCCGTCAGCATCACCAGTTTGGTGGTCTCGGACAGATCGTCAGGCCGGGTCAGGCGTCCGCGCGCAAATACGTCGAGCAGGCCGACGTTGTAGCTGCCTTCCCAGTTTGTGCCCATGCCATTGCCTTTGATCATGAGCGCGTTGGCGCCCTCAATGGCGATGCCGTTCCAGATGTGGATACCGTCGCGATGCAGCGGCATGGAGATGCTGTCGACCGTCGCGCCCAGGGCACGTAAGCCGTCCGCAGCCGCGCGGACGCTGGCGTCGACCGCCGCTTCGGAGCGGTCTTCCCAGCCGAAGCCTTCTTCGATGACTGCGATCCTAAGGTCGCTGATATCGGTTCGCAGCGCGCGGCTGTAGCGGTCAACCCGGACGTTGACCTGCCGCGGGTCGAGACCGTCGGCACCGGCAATGACCTCCAGCAGGAGTGCGCAGTCGCTGACGCTGCGGGTCATAGGGCCAAGGTGATCCAGGGTCAGCTCTATCGGAAAGGCGCCGGTGTAGGGCACGAGGCCGTGCGTGGGCTTGAGCCCATAGATCCCGCACCAGCTGGCCGGCATGCGGATGGAGCCGCCCTGATCGCCGCCAATCGCCATATCGACCGCGCCCGAAGCGACCAGAGCCGCACTGCCTGACGACGAACCGCCCGTCGAATGGTCGTGATTGTGCGGGTTCCGTACCGGACCGTTGTCTGTGGTGTGGCTGCCGCCTGAAAAGCACAGGTTCTCGCACACCGATTTACCGGCGATTTCGCCGCCGGCGTCGAGGATCCGACTGACGACGGTAGCGTCAACGTCAGGAATATAGCCCTCGAGGGCTGCGCAACCGTTCATCATCGGCACGCCGGCCACGCAGACGTTGTCCTTGATGGCGACCGTGCGACCTTTCAGCTTGCCGCTGCGGGCGCCCTTGATGGAACAGCGGTAGTACCAGGCGTTCAGCGGGTTTTCCTCGCCGTCGGGGCGGTAGCCCGGCGTGCGTGGATATTTCACTTCCGGTGTCGGACAGGGCAGCTGTTCGAGGCGCTCGTAGGAGGCGAGCGGCCCTTCCATCAGCGCCTGGAAGGAAATCAGGTCCTCGGTTGCGAGGTCCAGACCGAACTGCTGCGCAATCAGGTCGATGTCTTCAATCGTCGGTCGTTTCAGTCGCACTGCCAGCGCTCCTCTGCTCGTTTGTGTCTCGTGGAAATACGCCGGCTCAGAGCAGGATGTCGCGCTGTTGCTCTGCCACCAGCATGGCATAGGTGAACTGTTCGAGCTCCGGGCCGAGCGCATCGAGCGACGAAATCATCCCGATCGGGCGCCCCTGTTCGACTACCGGCAGATGGCGGAAGCGTCCGACATGCATGATCTCGAGCGCATTGGTGAACGAGCGGTCAGGTTGCACCGTGGTCGGGTTCGGCGTCATGACCTTGGAGATCTCGGTTTTCTTCGGATCCAGGCCGTCCGCGAGCACCCGATAGAGGGCATCCCGTTCGGTGAATATGCCGACCAGATTCAGGCCATCCAGCACGAGAATGGCGCCGACTTTGTTTTTCTTCATTTGACGCGCGGCGTCGCGCACCGTCGTCCCAAGCTGGGTGGTCAGCGGTGTCTGCCCTTCGATAATGGAGCGAATGGTTCTTTCCTGCATGGGCGTAATCCTCTTATTTGGCGCAATGGTAGCGCGATTTGGCGGACGCTAAATCGATGCGGGGGTGGTCGGGCAGGACGCCCGGATGCACTGCGCTCAGAAGTTCCCCACAATAACGCGGGATTTCTGAACAGCGAGAGGGGAGCCGCGCATGTGGCGTGTCGGGATTGATGTCGGCGGTACGTTTACTGATCTGTTTGCATGGGAGGAGGGCAGTCAGCGGCAGCTGACGGCGAAAGTGCTCACCACCCGGGACGACCGTTCCCGTGGCGTCATGCAGGCCCTGCAGCGGGCCGGTATTCGGGCGGAGGAGATCTCCCACCTCATGCATGGCACGACGACGGCGACCAACGCGTTGATTACCCGTGAATATCCTGAGTGCGCCATGATCACCACCGATGGATTTCGCGACACCATCGAGATCGGGCGTCAGCATCGCGCACATCTTTACGATCCGTACCAGCAGAAGCCCCGACCGCTGATTAAACGGCGGTATCGCTACACCATCAATGAGCGCATCGATGTTCAGGGCGCCATCGTGCGCGAGCTGGATGAAACGCAGGCGCGGGCGATAGCTGAACGCATCGGTGCGCACGGGATTCAGTCGGTCGCGATCGCCTTTATCAACGCCTACGTCAACGATTGCCACGAGCAGCGCATGCGGGACATCGTGCTTGCGGCGAATCCAGGGATTTATTGCGTGACATCAGCTGACACCCGACCCGTTTTCCGGGAACACGGGCGCTTCGTCACCACGGCAGTGCGTGCGGCCACGATGCCGGTCATGGAGCAATATTTCGCGCGGCTCGAAGCCGCGCTGAGCGAGGCTGGATTTACCGGCCGGCTGCTTATCCTGAAAAGCAGTGGGGGGATCACCGGCGTGGACCACGCCAAGAACCATCCCGAGGAGCTGATTGAATCCGGACCTGCCGGCGGCGTGGCTTACGCCGCGCACTTGAGCGCGCTCAAAGGCGATTGTCCGAACATCATCCACACCGACGTCGGTGGGACCAGCTTTGATGTTTCCATCGTGGAAGACGGACGTGGTCTGGTGACGCGTGACCACGAAATCGACTGGGAGCTGCCGGTCATCGTGCCTATGCTGGATATTCATAGCGTCGGCGCTGGCGGGGGCTCGGTCGGTTGGATTGATGACGGTGGCAGCCTGCGCGTCGGGCCACGCTCGGCGGGTGCGAGCCCCGGGCCGGTGAGCTACGGCCAGGGCGGGACGGAGCCGACGATTACCGACGCCAACCTGCTCCTGGGTCGGATCGAGCCGAGTCTGGGCGGCAAAATGACTCTGGATCTCCCCGCCGCGGAGCAGGCGCTCGGGAAACTGGCCTCGGCAGTCGGTTTGTCTGTGCTTGAAACCGCCGACGGCATGATCCGGATCGGCTGCGAGAACATGGCGCAGGCGGTGAAAAAGGTGCTGGTGGCGCGTGGGCGCGATCCGCGGGATTTTATCCTGGCCAGTCTGGGCGGTGCAGGCGCCATGCACGCCTGTTTCGTGGCGGAGTCGATGAATATTCCCCGGGTCATCGTGCCTGCTGAGGCCGGCGTTGCGTCGGCGTTCGGCGCGACGGCGATGGATCTGCGGCAGGATCGAGAGGCGTTTTACTTTTCCGCGGTCAGCGAGGCTGACCTTGGCCAGATCATGGGCCTCTACGAAGGTCTGGAGGCGGAAGCGCTGGCACTGCTCAGGGAAGATGGCGTGCGCGAGGAGGATATCGAGATCCGTCGCACGGCCCAGATGCGCTACGTAGGCCAGACGTACGAGGTCGAGACCCCGATACCGTCCGGGAAGCTGACAGAGGCTCAGCTGACAGCGATCTCGGAGAGCTTTCATGAATGCCATGCGCGCGAGTTCGGCGTGAGCTCCGACGACTTCGAGCCCGCCTTTGTCTCCCTGTGCGTAGCCGCAACCGGCCGCATGGCGCGCCCGCCCGCAGCCACATCTGACGCGCAGGCGCGGGAACCGGTTAAAGGTTCGCGCGAGGTCTACTTCGAGGGCGCGTGGCACTCAAGCCCCGTCTATGATGGGGCAGCGCTGGGTGAGGGCGCTGTCGCCGAGGGTCCCTGTATCGTCGAATACGAGCACGCCTGTGCGGTGCTGCCGCCTGCAGCGCGTGGCACTGTCGATGCATTCGGCAATCTCATCATCGATATCCAGCGTTAGCCAACATCATCCGAGGAGGATCTGAGCATGGATAAGAAAGTCGAGGTCGACGACGCTATCGTCGAGCAAGCCCGGGTTGATCCGGTGACCTTCGAGGTGCTGCGCAGCATTTTCGAATACGCGTCCGAGCGCATGTCGACCGTCCTACAACGCGCATCTTTTTCGCCCATCCTCGCCGACATGGTGGATTTCTCGAACGCGATCTATGACGCGGACGCCAAGCTGCTGAGCCAGGCGGCAAACTGCCCGGTGCACCTGGCGGCAATGAAGTTCAGCGCCGAAGCGATCATCGCGCGCTATCCGCTTGCGGAGATGGCACCCAACGATGTGTATATCGTCAACGATCCCTACCAGGGCGGCACCCACATCAACGACGTGACCTTTTTGATGCCGATTTTTCACGGCGGCGAGATCCTGGCATTCGCGGTCAGCCGCGGGCACTGGATGGACCTCGGTGGCGGCGCAGCTGGCGGCCAGGCATTCAGCGGCACGCATATCGCTGGCGAAGGCTTGCGTCTGCCGCCGCTGAAGCTTTACGACCGGGGCGAGGTCCGGGAAGACCTGCTCTCGATCATCATGAACAACACGCGGACACCGCATTTCGTCAAGGGTGACCTGCAGGCGCACGTTGGCTGTCTGAAAGCTGCACAGCAGGAGATGGAGCGGGCGGCAGACAAATACGGCGTGGCGACGCTCAAGATCGCCATGAAGCAGCTGCAGGAGTACACCGAGCGCATCGTGCGCAAAAGCATTGCCGAAATGCCTGATGGGGAATACGAAGCGGAGGAATACGCGGACACGGACGGCCACTCGGAGACCCCGATCCCGATCAAGGTCAAGCTCATCATCAAGGGCTCGGATATCACAGTCGACTTCAGCGGTACGGGTCCCGTGGTCAAGGGCGCTATCAATTCGCCCTATGCCAACACGGCGTCAGCAACGCTTTATTCGCTGCAGTTTTTTCTAGCGCCCTATGCGCCACAGAATCAGGGCATGTTCAATCCCATCCGCATCGTGCTGCCCGACAACTGCTGGCTGAACGCGAGTTGGCCGGCGCCAACCATCGGCTGCACGACTCTGACCTCGTCGAAGATCACCAGCGCTATCTGGCAGGCGCTGGCCAAGGCCTGCCCCGACCGTATCACCGGTTCGACCAATGCGGAGTGCAACTGGTTCGTGTCGTCGGTGGTAGCGCCGGACGGTACCGCCAACGTCTTTTCCGATCTGCCTGCCGGTGGCTGGGGCGGTACGCCGTACGGCGATGGTATGAACGTGACCGAGGACCCGCTGGGCAACTGTATGAACATGCCGGCCGAAACGGCGGAACTTCTGTTCCCGATAGCCTACGAGGCGTTCGAGCTGCGGACCGACAGTGGTGGTCCCGGGCGTCATCGCGGCGGTCTCGGTGCGGTGTTCAAGGTGCGCTACCTGTCCGACGGTGAGCTCAGCATGGAGTCGGCGCGGACTCTGGAAGGTAGTCCCGGCGTCAACGGGGGACAGCGCTCTGACGTGCAGCGTCAGACCAAGATCCATCGCGACGGGCGCCACGAAGTCATTGGTGGTCTGGATGCGGAGGGCGTCTGGAAGAGCCCGCTGCTGGCGAGCGTTCCGTTCCGCCATGGCGAGACTTTCCTGTTTGAATCGACCGGCGGCGGCGGCTGGGGCGATCCCCTCGCACGGGACGCCAACAGCGTGCTGGAAGATGTGCTCGACGAGTACATTTCGGTCGAGGCTGCGCAGCGTTTCTACGGCGTGGTCATTGAGCCGGACAGCATGCAGGTCAACGCGGCAGCGACCGCTGCCCGACGCGCGGAGATCCGCGCTGGCACGGTCGACGCCTGAGCTCAAGGGTAAACACAGGGCGACAGCGGGCGGGGTTCTTTTACGATTGCAGGTCGCGGACACACCGCGGTAGAGGAGGGGACGATGGCGGAAGTCGACGGCGGCGTTCTGATTGGCCGGATCCTGAAAGAGCAGGGCGTGAAATACCTGTTCTCGGTTAACGGTGGGCACATATTTCCGATCCTGGCGAACATCCGCGAGCATGGGATCAAGCTGATCCATATGCGCCATGAGCAGTCCACCGCCTACGCCGCCGACGGCTACGCACGCGTAACCCGCGAACCCGGCGTCTGCGCGGTCACCGCCGGTTGCGGCCTGACCAACGCGGTGACCGGGTTGTGCACGGCGGGACTTACCGGCAGTTCAGTTGTCTGTCTGTCGGGACAGCATCCGACCACTGAGGACGCTATCGGGTCTTTCCAGGAGGCTTATGGGTCGGACGTTGTCGGTTCTTTCGCGAAGTTCACCAAACGGGTGCTTGATTGGAGCACCATCGAGGTCGATACACGGCAGGCGTTCCGCGAAGCGCGGAATCCCCCTCAGGGCGTGTCCCTCCTCGAGATTCCCACGAATATCCTGTACCACGTTGCTGATGAAGCGCAGCAGCGACCGGGGGCGCGTGTCTACCAGGCCGACGATCTGCGATCGCAGGGCGACCCGCGCAGCATTGCGCGAGCCGCAGAGCTGCTGTGCCGGGCTGAGCGTCCTCTGATCGCGGGCGGTGATGGGATTTTCTGGTCGGATGCAGCCGCGGAGCTCAAGGAGCTCGCTGAGCTGACCCAGACTCCGGTCTACTGCCGCCGTGCGGGGCAGGGCGCGCTGGATGAAGCGCACCCGCTGGCCATCCGGGGAGCCTGGAAAAAACCGTTTACCGGCCAGGCAGACGTGGTGCTGGCCGTCGGTTTCCGCTTCTGGAGCGGTGAAAAATTCGGTCAGCCGCCGACCTGGAACGGCGCCGCTACTTACATCCAGGTCGATGCCGATCCGCAGCGTGTCGGCTGGCACGTCCCGGCCGAGGTCGGCATCGTCGGTGATCCCAAGCTGGTGCTGCGGCAGATCATCGACGCGGTCAAAGCGATGGACTTCGACAGTGAGGCGCGCAGCGGAGGGCCATGGCTACAGCAGATGGCGGAGGTCCGTTCCAACTACGAACGCATGATTAAAGAGCGCGCCGCCGAGCATGCGGCGACTTTGCCAATCCATCCCGATCGACTGACCCGGGACCTGGTTTCGGTGCTCGACGCCGATGCCTCGCTCATCATCGACAGCTTTACGCTGAGCGGCTATACCAGCCAGTGGTTCACTGCCCACGGTATGGGACAGGTCGTCGACGCCGGTCCGCTCGCGCCCGTCGGCCACGGTGTGGGTATGGGAATCGGGGTGCAGCTCGGTCGACCCGGCAAGCAGGTCGTGGTGGTCTCCGGCGATGGGGGACTTGGAATTGGGGGCATGGATCTGGAAACAGCCGCCAAGTACAACATTCCCATCGTCACGCTGCTGTGGAACAACAGTTCCTGGGGGCCCGATTTCGCAGCTATGCCGATGCTGAGAGGTCGCACCGATCCTTTCGAAATGGTGCCGGATATCCGCTACGACCAGGTATTTGCGCCGATGGGGCTGCATACCGAGCACGTCGAAACGCCGGAAGAGATCGTGCCCGCGCTCGAGCGCGCGCTGGCGTCGGGCAAGGCATCGCTCATCAACGTGCGCGGCGACAAGTCCTACGGTCATCCGTCACTCGGCGGGAACCTGCTCGGTTCGACTCAGCTCTGAGTGTCCGCCCGGCGCCGGCACTCGAGCGTTGCCGGCGCAGGTTGTTCGACGATGACGCTGTTCTCGGACCCGATGTTTACGCGCTTCGTCTCAGCTGACAGTATCCGCCTCTGAATCCAAACGGCGGAGCTGCGCACCATGGCGATCGATTTCGACAACATCATCGATGCGGACGGTCACGTCCTCGAGCCCGCCGACCTGTGGGAACGCTACATCGACCCCGTCTATCGCGACCGTGCCCTGCGCATCCGGCGCGACGGTGAGCGCGAGGTGCTTGAAATCGACGGTAAACCGTCTCAGTTCTTTGATATCAAGGTCTTCACCATGCTCGGCGCCATGGGCAAGAGCAGCGAGGAGATTGCTGCGATGATGGGGCAGCCCTACCCCGGCAGCGCACCCTTTGGCTCCACGGATCCGGCTGAGCGGGTCGAGCAGCTCGACCGTGAGGGGATTGCCAAGGCGGTGCTGTATCCCAGCCTCGGACTGATCTGGGAGTGTGAGCTCGAGGACACCGATCTCTCGCTCGCTTATGCCAAGGCCTATAACCGCTGGATCTGCGAATTCTGCGCTGACAGCGGCGGGCGCCTGATTCCCGCTGCGCACATCTCGCTGGCTGACCCGGTACGGGCGGGGGACGAACTCGAGCGCGCCGTGCGTGATGGAGCTAAAGGGGCTTTCCTGGCGCCTTATACCCTGACCCGCAAGCCGCATGCGCATCCCGATCATGATGCGTTCTGGGCCAGGGCCGAGGAGATAGGGGTGCCGGTTGCGATCCATCCGATGGCCGAGCATCCCAGGATCCGGACCTATCAGCGCTTTGACGGCATGAGCAAGGCCAACTGGATGCAGAATGCGCTGGGCATGCAGGGCCCGCAGCAGGCGTTCTACGGGCTGTTCCAGTGGGGACTTTTCGATCGCTTTCCCGAGATCAAGGTGGTGCTGCTGGAATCCGGCGCCGGTTGGATCGGGGGTGCACTCGACCGCATGGATGCGACCTACCGCACGGCGCTCGGTGACAATCTGCCGCTGAAGGAGAAGCCCAGCGTTTATTTCAAACGGCAGTGCTGGATCTCCGGCGACCCGGATGAAAGAGCGCTGGCGCACATCGTCGATTACGTGGGCGATGATCGCTTTTTCTGGGCTACTGACTATCCCCATTTCGATCACCCGGGCAACTACATGGAAGAGCTGGAGGAGCTGGTGCAACCGCTGTCGCAACGCGCGCGTAACAATCTGCTCGGAGACAGCGTGAGCCGTGTGTACGCGCTGTAGGTCCGACCGGGACTGTAGCTGCCGGTGGCATGCTTCGCAGACCCGAGTAAGGCGCATGCGATTTTTAAAACGATAGAGATCCCAGCTGCGGCGATGGCTACCCCGATTGCGCGCTTCGAGGCGCTGTAGCCGCTGCCTGCCGCTACCACGCTTGACGTGCCTCAGGCGGCAAAGGACGTGATCTATTCCCGCAAGCTGTTGTCCGTCATTGGTCTTGAGGACACCGCCGCGACGCCCATCAACCAGGGGCGCCGATTCGCGGAGCCGCCGGGATGACCATGACGCTGGCCGTCTGTCCGCCGGGCACAGGGCCGTCTCTGCACGCGCACCGGCAGACCTTCGAGACCTTCACCGTACTGCAGGGGCGCTTTGAGTTCAGCTGGAATGACGACGGCGATTGCCGTGCGGCGCTTGACCGGTTCGACACCATCTCGATTCCGCCGGGTGTATGCCGCGCGTTCCGCAATATCAGCGCGGAGGAAGGGATCGTGCAGGTGCTCATAACAGGTGGCGTGCACGATATGCAGGACATTGATTTCCCTCAGGCAACCGCGAGCGCTCTTGCCGCATTCGGGCCGGAGGTGGTCGCCGCGTTCGAAGCCCGTGGGATGCGCTTTTCCGCCGGCAAGAGCTCCAGTAACCAGGCCCTCTGAGGCGGTGCACCGGGACAGCGCGCGCTTTCAGCGCCGCGGCAGTTCGATTACCGGGATAACGCGTCCACCAGAGCGCGCCTGATATTCAGCAAAGACCGGCATCGCTGCGCAGATACTGGCGAACAGCGCGTCGCGTTCGGTGCCCGATGTGATCCGCGCCCGCGCGGCATAGGTTTCACTGTCTTTTTCGACGGTCACTTCGGGGTCAGCGCGCAGGTTGTGAAACCAGGGCGGGTGGACCCGTGCGCCGCCCATGGAAGCGATGACCAGCAGCTTGCCGTCGACAGAATGACAGGCCAGCGGGACCGGTCGCCTGAGGCCGGATTGTGCGCCGTTTGTTGTCAGGATCAGACAGGGCACGCCCTCAAGCTCTGCTGGGACGCGCCCGGCGTTGGCGCGGAAGGCCCGCATGAAGCGTTCGTTGACTGCCCTGGTGATAGATGCGTTTCCGTTCCAGCCGGCCGAGCCAGGCCCCTCGGCGCCGATCAGCTCGGCGGTGGCCGCCTGCAGGTCGGACCATTTCAGTTCATCTGCATCTGACATTGTTCCGCTCCCCTCGGCGTCAGCGGCTCTCCGGGGCTCTCCGGGGCGCCTCAGCGCGCGTGAATATCGTGCAGCAAGTCGTCCGTCGTCACGGCGATTTCATTATCGACCAGGGTCCCACAGCCGCGGCAGAAGAACTGCCGGAAAGCGACATCATCGTCGATGAACAGCGCGGGATCCA